>Ga0182745_1002081_pt1 | contig 18459 bp, 19 predicted proteins | sample eDN3rd30CKraftBY_FD_128523 | JGI IMG/M metagenome (GOLD analysis project Ga0182745, IMG submission 128523) | Enriched backyard soil microbial communities from Emeryville, California, USA - eDNA 3rd pass 30_C Kraft BY (version 2) (version 2) | ecosystem: Environmental > Terrestrial > Soil >...
GCGGAAGTATTCCAGCGGGATTTCCTTGCCGACTTCAGCCAGGGCATAAAGTGCTCTGGTCAGCGGTTTGCGTTCCAGCACAGGCACCCCGTGTTGACGCGCGGTTTCGGCAATGCGGCGGGCGAAGGCGCCACTTCCCTTGGCCACCACCTTCGGAGCTTTCATCATCCCCGACTGATACTGCAACGCCACGGCGTAATGCGTGGGGTTGGTAATGACGACCGTGGCCCCCGGCACATCCTGCAGCGTCCGTCTTTGAGCTGCCTCTTTCTGCATTCGGCGAATCCGTGCCCGGACTTGCGGGTCTCCGTTTTCGGCTTTCTGTTCATCTTTTACTTCATCCCGGGACATGCGCAGCTTCTGTTCATTGCGAAACCAGCGAAACCCGTAATCGGCGATGCCCCATGTCAAGGCGGCTCCCGCCAGAGACATCATCAAGTGCACAATCAGGCCCCAGCCCATTTGGACGGAATGATCGAGTCTGCCGTGTGAATTTCGTTGCAGTGCTGGCAACCATGAATAAAACAAGATCGTAGTGACGATGGCCAGCGTCCCCACTTTCAAAACCGCCATCAATCCTCGGACCAGGCTTTCCAGCGACCACAGGCGTTCAAACCCCTTCACCATGTCCAGCTTTTCCCAATTGGGGGACAATGGTTTGGGGGTAATCAGGAATCCGGTCTGGATCTGTGAGAGAAGAATATTCACCGCTAAAAAAGCGACGGCTGCGGTTCCGGCCAGAATCCATAAATTGCTGACCAGCCACCGGACAGCCACCTGCGTCGCGCTAATACTCCAGTCCGCTCCGCTCAGATTAAGAATCCGCGTTGTCAGCAATTGCTGCATATGTACGGAGAGCGCCGGCACAAGCCAGAGTGCGGCCACAGCCACCAGCAGAATTGCCACGGCGCTGTTCAGATCCGGGCTATAGACAACCTGACCCTCTTCGCGCGCCTTATCACGGCGTTGCGGTGTTGGATCTTCTGTCTTGTTTTCATTGGAGCTTTCGGCCATGGGAATGAGGGGTTATGATTTAGCATTTAGTTGTTAGTAGAGCACATTCACCCTGCAGCGAAACGATGAATCAGACAATGCAGAGCGAATGCGCCCTCGCCTGTATTTGGTAATTTTCCCTATCCCCTAATTCCTAACTCCTACCCTCTAATCACAGACCGCGAAAACTGGTAAAAGTCTGCAGGCAGTGTGCCATTCCGGCCAGCAGGCTGGGGAGTAACCAGATCATGCCTCCCAGGCCCACCAGCAAGCGGACCGGTCCGCCGAATGTTAATAAATTAAACTGTGGTGTTTGTCGCATAATAAATAGCGTGGCAATCATGCATGCGAACAGCAGAATTCCCACCGGCGCGGCAATCCCCAGCCCCAGAGTTGTCGTCTGCAGAATGCTGCCGACAATCCATTCCTGACTGGGCAAATTCCACGTTCTCCCCAGGGGAAATGTTTCCAGGCTCACGTTAAACAATCGCAAAAATTCATGATGAATATTTGAACCGAAGAAGAACAGGACCGCAGCCACCTCCAGCATCTGTGAAAGGACATTGGATTCACTGGGATCTGTTGCGGAAGTCACGGAAGACATCGTCAGTCCCATTTCCTGCACGATATAGGCCCCGGCCACACGGACCGGAACCAGGATGAGTCCCAGTAACCAACCCAATGCGGCTCCAAACAGAGTTTCACGAATCCCCAGCCAGACCAGCAGCATCCAGTTGTCTGTCACTTCCGGATTGAGGCTGAGTGCCAGAGACGGAACGATCTTCGCCCCCCATAAGGCTGTGAGCGCGACGACCAGACCCACTTTGACGGTGTGCGGAATATTTGTCCCGGAAAATGGGGGCAGAAAGGCAACAAACCCGCCCACCCGCAGAAAGACCAGCAGCAGCGCCACAGCCAGGGCCGTGATCATTTCACCGCCTCCAGCATGTGAAACATCATCCGTGAACTAAACCCCATTGCCATTTTCAGACTCCAGGGAAGGGTGACCATCATCACAATGGCCACGCCAATAATCCGGGGAGCAAACGAGAGAGTCTGTTCCTGAATACTGGTCACCGTCTGCAATACGCTGATCACTCCGCCTATTAAGAGACTGGCGGCAATCGACGGCAATGTGAGAACCAGTGCTGTCATCAGCAGGTCCCGCAGAATGCTGGCAACTTGCATCATATCCATGGCGTTCGCCTCGATCAGTCGTTTCAAGTCTGAACAGCTAGAGCGTTTTTGTAAATCTTGTAGCGGGCTTGCCTCGCGGCATTCAGTCTTTCATCAAGTGAAACCCTTTCGACGCGGGCACATGAGAGACCAAACTGGTCTAGACCAGTTTGGTCTAGCGTTTGTTGGCGGTTTTGGTGGGAGGGCGTTTCAGGTTGCGGAATTTTTCGATCAGTTGCTGGACCAATTTAGGATCATCAATTGCGGACAGGATTTTTGCTGCTTCGCGTTCTTCCAGATTACGAAGAATTTGCACGGCAATGGCGAGTTGTTCATCGCCGTCATTCGCCATGGACTTCAGGACTTCGGCAGCCTTTTCAGGCTCCATGCTTTGAATCCATTGCGAGAGCCGTTTGGTGTTATCCAGATGCTCCTCGTCAATTTCCACGCGCTCATGTTTAATCTGCTGCATTTCCGCCGCGGCGTCGGATTGATCCTGAAGAAATTGCGTTCGTACATTCTTTAGTTTTTCGATCAATGTCTCAGCGTGCTTGAGCTGGTCCGCCACCTGCACACGCAGACCATCGATCTCTTTGCGTTCGGCTTCAATATCCGCCTGCGCCAGTTGATGTTGGACGCGCCGCTTCTGAAGCAGTTCTTCCTGCCGTTTCACCTGTGCTTCGCGCTCTTTGACTCCCATGCCATACCGCAGCAGTTCTTCCACACTCATTTCACGGGGGCGCACGGGAATGGGCATGCGTCCCTCGACGGGACCAGTGGTCAGCACACCGGAAACGGGCTCTGGAAGAGAGGTACTACTGGGAGTCGCTGCTCCCTGGGTTGCTGCGGCTTTTGCTTCCGCACCATGTCCGTGAGCACTGTCCGAAGCATCTTTTCCATGCGAGGCGGAACTGCCGCTTCCGCCATGTCCCGTGCTCGCAGCGGCGTGGCTGGACTGGTTCAGAACTTTGTTCTGGATGAACCACGATCCGCCGGCGGCGACAACAAACATCACCGCTCCAAACCCCAGCATGGCGGCAATTTTAACCATGATTGGTGACCTCGGTTTCTTGAATTTCTGACGGCTGCCAGCGGAAAACTGCAATGTCATCCATCGCTGCCTGCTGCTCTCGCAGCGCATCACGACGATAGTCCGAGCGCTGCTGATCGATCATCCGTTCAATACGTTCCACTTTGGAATGACATTCCTGGTATCTGGCTCGAGCCTGTTCGCAGAGTTGTTCTGCCTTCCGGCATTCGGCATTCATTTTCTGCAGATGTTCATCCGCAACGGCAAGGTGCTGATGCATCCCCAGGATCAAGGTCATCTGCCGGGCCTGCGGCAAAGCATGATTCACATCGGTTCGAATTTCTTCCAGTTGTTCGGCAGCCTGTTGAGCCAGCTTTTGTGTGTGTCTTAGCCGCGATCGTTCCCGGGCCAATTCCAGCTCCGCCAGGCGACTTTGCTGCTGGCAGATCTCCAGAACCTTTTGCAGATTGGAATGAAAACGCTTCATGATTTGGATCGCTAGTGCCCTGTCAGGGCTTGGATTTAGGGTACGTGATCGCGAAACGTCCTCCGTTGTCGGACTTTGCGGTAAGGCCTACCCGGATTTTTAAAATTGACGAAGCGCTAGCTATCTCGTTGATCATCGATTCATAACGATAAGAAACGTAATTACATAAAAAATTAATTCTTCGAAGAAGATGAAATTTTCAGCAGTTGTTCCAGCATGCTGGGAAAGTTGTCCGATTTTCCGATGTCCTGCTTCAAGAATGCCAGGATCTGCGGCATGAGTTGAATGGCATTATCAATTTGAGGGGAGGCCCCTTTCTGATACATCCCCAGTTGAATCAGGTCGGAGACTTCTTCGTAGGTCGCCATGATCTGACGAATTCGTTGAGCCGCCTGCTGATGCTCATTCGAAGTCACTTCGCGAAAAAGCCGACTCAGGCTGTACAGCACATCCACAGCGGGATACTGCCCGCGCGCGGCGATTTTCCGGCTCAACACAATGTGGCCGTCCAGAATGGATCGGGCAGCATCGGCAATGGGCTCATCCATGTCGTCGCCGTCCACCAGCACCGTGATCAGTCCGGTGATCGAACCAACATCATCATTTCCTAACTTCTCCAAGGTACTGGCCAGCAGCGTATAGACAGAAGGAGGATATCCGCGTGTTCCGGGTGGTTCTCCGCGTAGCAGTCCCAGTTCACGTTGAGCAAATGCCAGTCGAGTCAGGCTGTCCAGAAAGAACAGGACATTGGCGCCTTGTGATCGAAAATCATCTGCGATGGTAATGGCGCTGCGAACCGCCTGAATCCGCATCAGGGGCGTTTCGTCTGAAGTGGCCACGATCACGACGCTGCGCCGCCGGCCGTCTTCTCCCAGACAATCTTCGAGGAACGGTAAGACTTCCCGGCCACGTTCGCCCACCAGACAGATGACATTGAGATCTGCCGCAGCATGTTTGGCAATCTCCCCCATGAGTGTACTTTTCCCGACACCACTGCCGGCAAACAGACCGACACGTTGACCGCAACCGATTGTCAACAGGCCGTCAATCACGCGCTGCCCGGTCATGAGTGGCTGGGTGATGCGTTGCCGTCGCAAGGCGGAGGGAGTTTCCCGGTCGACAGCTTTCCAGCGTCGCACCCCGAGTGGTCCCGCATCATCGATCGGTTGTCCCAGGCCGTTCAGGACCCGGCCCAGCAATGCCGAACCGACCGGGACACTCACCCGTCGTCCCATGACAATCACCTCGCAACCAGGTTTCAGGCCGAGACTGTGATTGAAGCTCATGATTTGCGATTGATCGTCCTGCACGCCGACAACTTCCGCAAGCAGGCGTTCGTCTGCGGACGTACGAATCTCGCAGACATCTCCAATGGCAGCGGCAAGACGTGCGGTGAGGATTTCCTGAACGCTACGCAATCTCCCGGCGGTCCGGAAAACGTCGCAGCGCCGCGACTTCGCCCGAAGTCTTTCGACGTTCAACCTGAGAGTCATCCAATTCCTCCATCCAGTGTCGACGTATTTCTGAAAGTTGCAGTCCGATGTCCGAGACCAGCATTCGCCCGGCCTCGTTTTCCACCCGGCAGCCGCCCCGCGAAACTCCGGGATCGCTGTGAAAGGTGATCTGCTCCGAGGACCACGGAGCTGGTTCTTGTGTAAGCCGTTTTTGAAGGAGTTCCAGATCCTGGGGATGCAGTGAAATAACTGGAATGGCCCCGATTCCCATGGATTCAATGGCCCGGTGGACCAGTTTCTCCACGGCAAAGTGTTCGCTGTCGATGGCCTGAAAGACCAGTTGCGAGGCCACGGCAACGGCGAGTTCGATGGCCACCTGCTGCATTTCCAGCAGAGACTGTTGACGTCGCTGATCAATCGTTTCGAGAGATTCGGCGATGGTCTGCAATAAGGGACGGAGATCCGGGGGAGGAGGTCCGGCGGTCGAAACAGGTTTACCGGCTTCGTCGGGAAAAGAAGCGGCCACTGGTTCAATCGGCGAACGGGAAGGAACATCGACGGGGGCCAGTTCGCTCGTGCAACCGCGCAGACGAATGTGGCTGGGGGTTGAGGACCAGACAATTTCGTGTCGATACATATCACCCTGCTTTCCATTACTCCGCTTCCTGTTCCGACTCCGCAATCGCCTGCACCAGCAACTGGCGAGACGTCTGCAACTGCGTTCCGGAAACATTGCGTCGGAAGGACAATTCCTCCTGCAAGGCGACGCGTGCACGTTTTGACAGATTGCCCATGATCTTCTCCACAAGATTTTCCTGAGCACCAAACAGTGCCGTGGACAACGTTGTCGAATCGACCCGGGAAAGGACTTTTTGAATCTGAGCATCTTCCAGATTCAACAGGTCGTCGAACTGGTACAGGGCCTGATTGATCAGGCTGGCCTGTTCCGGATCTTGTGCTTCGAGTGTTTTGAGAATCTGACGGCGTTTGCTCTTTTCCGTGGCACGCAGGACTTCCACCATCCGCTGGATATTGTCACCATTTTTGCGTGGCTCCGCGGATAATGTACTGGCACGTTCCACTGTGGTCCGTGCGATCCGTCGCAAGATGATCTCCGGAGCCTGCGGGTCGCGGCTCATTTCGCGAACCACATCTTCCCGCTTGGTTTCCGGCAGCAGATTGAGAAGTTGTGCCACACGCGGCGGACTGGCCACTTTCAGCAAGAGTGCCACCGTGCGAGGTTGCTCTGTTTCCAAAGCCGCCGACAACTGGTGCATATTCATCTTTTCCAAATCCACCAGCGGATCGCCAGAAAGTGCATACACTGCTTCCGGTGCAGCAGGATCTGCTGCGGCAACGTCTTCCTCATCTCCGTCATGCAGCTTCAAGGTGGCGGGCGCGGATGTCATGGCAAAGTTGAAGAATCGTTCAAACTCCTCCAGCACCTGTTGCTGCTTGCGAGCGCTGGGCGGGGCTTGTGAAACGTCCTGCAGGCGATTGCGGAGTTGCAGCATCGTCTGTGGATCGAGGCATCCCAGAACCTGCTCGGCAGCTTCCTGTCCGAGAAGATGCAGCAAAGTCAGCACGCGTTCTTCGCGATGATTAGGTTTCAGGTCCGCGTTCACGATGCAGTCTGTGTTTCAAAATGTCGATTCAGATCGGTCCGAAGTGAGAACGCTCTGGTATCCAAACCGTGCCAAATCTCAAAGGGGAAGTTGAAATTTTCCCTCGAATCAGGCCACTTTTCGCGGCGAAGCTCTGGTTTCTGCCGGTTCCGCCAGCCAGGCCCGGACCACACTGGCAACCGCTTCCGGATTTTCCAGAGCCTGTTCCGAGAGATCAGCAACTCTCAAGACGACATCTGCCGGCAACAGTTCCTGACCTTCCGTCTCCACCACAATGGGTTTCATCCGGCGAATGACCAAGGTCCCCAGAATGAGCGCCACCAGCGCAGCCATTCCTAAAGAAAGGTTCTGAGCCAGCGGAGCATATTTGTCCCAGGTCGAAGGAGGCACGACCGGTTGGAGAAGATTCAGATTCCCGACCAGCGGCGCCGCCACCACTTCAATTTCATCCATCCGTGCAGAATCGAAACCAACAGCCTGCTTGATGATCTTTTCGATCTGTTCCGTGGTGACAGCCGCCTGAGCAACGGCCTTTCCATCTGCAGCGGCCTCGTCCTGAAGCTGGACCACCGCGGCCACCGTTAACCGGCTGATTCTGCCTGGAACGCGATGGACCGTGTCTTCCGTTTTCGCGTTTTCATACTGCGTGGTATTGCTTTCCACTTTCATGGATGGACCACTGCTGCCCGCCCCGGATTTGAAGGCCAGCTTGTCGATCTGCTCCGGCGGCAAGCCAACTGGCCCCTTGGCCTGTTTCGACCCGCCGCTGCTGGATTCCGAATGAATTGTTTCGGAAACCTTGACTTTTGCCTCCGGATCGTACTTGATTTCTCGTGTTTGCGTATCGGTGAAGTCGATCTCCGCCGTGACCCGCACGACCGCCCGCCCTGGACCCAATAGCTGCGTCAAAATCGCTTCGGCCTTGGAAGAGAGATCCGATTCAACACGATTCCGAAAACTGAGCTGTCCGGTGACGTCTGCTTCCAGGCCCTGTGTGGAGGAGAGCAGGCGGCCACTGGTATCCAGCACGGAAACATTTTCGGCATCGAGATTTTCGACGCTGTGTGCAACCAGTGAGATAATGGACCGGGCGTCCGTTGCCGAAAACATGGCATTGGGCTGCAGGTCCAGAATGACGCTGGCCTTGGCAGGTGATCGATTCCGAATGAAAGGGCTGGATTCCCCGGGAGTGAGATGGACGGTCGCCCCTCGGACACTTCCCAGCTGCGTGATGGATCGACCCAGCCGAGTTTCGAGTTGGCGGTTCATCCTGGCCTGATACAGCGTGGGGTCGGACCAGATTCCTTCACTGATTTCCGCAGGTTCCTGGGCGGTGACCGAAATCACATCTTTTAATGCCAGACGCGCACGGCTGAGCGAATTCTTCGACACGCTCACGGCCGAACCGGCATAGTTTAACCGATAGCCGATTTTTTCACTTTCCAATACGCTGACCACTTCTGCCGCCTGCTGGGGACTCAAACGATCAGTCAGTACCACGTATTCCGGTCGAGTAGCCCAAAAGCCGACACTGCCAATGGTCACAATCGAGAGGACCAGGGCCGCCATGATGGCCACGCGCTGGCCAGCGCTCCAGCGACTCCAGAGTGCCTGTAGCTGAGATGTCAGTTTGTTCAGAAAATCCATGAAACGGAACCCGATCGAAAAAAATGCTGCCCTCTATTCTCTGTCCTCCATCCCCTGTTTCTCACACCTGCATGCGCATCACATCCTGATAGGCGGCAATCAGTTTGTCTCGAACTTCCATCACCAGGCGAAAGGCGACGTCTGCCTTCGCGACGTTAATGGCCACATCGTGAATGTTGTCCACCTGGCCGGTGAGGAGATTGTTCATATCCTGTGTGACCACCTGCTGGGGCTGGTCTGCTTCGTGCAGCATCCGGGTCATCAGTTGTTCAAAAGACACTCCCCCAGCCGGCCGCGCCGTGGACTGTCCGGGATCGACTCGCGCAAGGGGACTGTGATGAACAGGCGAAGATGTCGGAGGAATCTGCATCAGCCGCTCGCTCTCATTAGAGAGAGTGCCTGTTCCGCCATCTGCCGAAATGTCTGCAGAGATTTCAGGTTGGCTTCATAGGCCCGGTTGGCGGTCATCAGGTCAATCATTTCATTGGGCAAAAAGACATTCGGCATTTCGACATAGCCATCGGCATCCGCATCGGGATGCCCGGGATTGTGCACCCGGGGGAGCGGACTTTGATCCGGTTCCACCCCGACCACTTGGACTCCATTCATTGCGGAGACGGTCTGCGGTGCGGAATGTCCTGCCGCTCCGTTTCCGTTCGCCTGTTCCATGGCAGCTGCAAATACGACTTGTTGGCGCCGATAAGCGCCGCCTGTGGCAGAACTGGTGGAGTTCGCATTGGCAATATTGTTCGCTGCCACTTCCATTCGCATCCGTTCGGCGGTCAACCCGGAACCAGAAATCATCGTGGCCGAAAAAAGATTGCCCATTCCCATTGATCAACTCCTTAGACCAGTTTGGTCGATCATGTGCCCACGTCGAAAGGGTTTCACTTGATGAAAGGCTGAATGCCGCGAGGCAGGTTCGCGACAAGGTTTACAAAAACTCGCTTGTGTTTCGTCGATTCTAAAATCTTGGCGAAGTCTTTACGCAAAGTCTGACAACAGAGGACGTTTCGCGATCAGCACCCCAAATCCAATCCCTGACAGGGTACGAGAGCAACTTGCTTTCGCCTGTGATTGACGACTCAGCCTCGCACTGCTCGGCGCATCACGTCAAATTGGCTGGACATGACCTGCGAATACGTCTGAAACAACATGGCATTGCGATTGAGCTGACTGATCTCGCGGTCAATATCCACATTATTCCCATCTCCTCTGTCGTTGAGCCCCTGTTCCGGGACCACCTGCGGTTGCAGCAAGCTCGCCTGTGCAGAATTTCCGGAATTCAATTGTTCCGCCAGAAGTTCCTCGAACTGCACGTCCAGCCGCTGATACCCGGGCGTATTGACGTTTGCCAGGTTCTGACTGATGACTCCATGCCGCAACTGCGCAGCGTTCATCAGTTGGCTCAAATGGTTGATCTGCGGCGGGAGAGGAAACATGTCTGGACTCCGTCAAAAACGGCGCAGGCGTTGCAATCGAAAAATGAGTTGTCTTCTTCTCCATCGGCATATTCGGACTGAAACTTTTCTTCAAAGTTTTGATTCTTTTTCGAAAGCTGGTCCTGCTCAGCCGGAATCATCGATCAATACAGAAAAAACGAAAAGATCTGCCATAGTCCTCGCAACAGGTTTATTTTACCTATCCGCTGTTCCATGCCGGTGTTCACATCTTCCCCGTAAATTTTCTCTACAGATGATGCAAAAATTCCCCATCCGGTGGTTCAGGAATTATGCATAAGAAAGACAGAATGCACGACCATTCGGCGAGAGAACAGGAGATAGAACGATCATGAGGGCTTCGACTGCATTCTCCGCCAATTCGCTACGGAACTCCTTCTGAGCAGCGAATTGTAAGATATCTCTGAACAGGTCCCGATCGCGCTTGGTTTTCACCTTGCATTCAGCCGAACTCAAACTGTGCAGATCCTGAGCATTCTGCATAAAGTTCCTTCAATGGATTTATTCCGGGCACATTGTTCCTGAAAAGGGATCTTGCGTTTCAGACAGTGGATTTTCATATGGACAACCAGCTGCAACGACTCTCCCATCTGCCTTCACTGCCGACGGTTGCCATTGAACTTCTGCGGATGTTTGCCGATCCGGAAGTCAGTATTTCTGATGTTGTATATGTTCTGCAGACAGATCCCGCGCTCTCAGGCAAAATCCTGAAAGCTGCCAATACCTCGCAGTTTGGCATGAGACGTCCGGTCAGTGATCTGCAACGGGCCGTCGTTCTGCTTGGCAAAAAATCGGTGATGGCGCTTGCGCTTGGTTTTTCACTGGCCGAAGCCAGTATGTCCACCGGGCCTCATGCCAATCTGTATTCTGATTTCTGGTTTCAATCGCTGGTGCGCGGGTGCACGGCCTCTCTGCTGGCAACCAAATATACCAAAGTGGACAACGGCGAAGCATTCACCATCGGGCTACTGGCGCGGATCGGGCGGCTGGCCATGCTGAATTGTGACCGGGAACGCTTTGTCGCCTGTTTGCAGAAAGCTCAGGAAACAGACGAATCGCTTGACCATATCGAACAACAATCCGCCAGTATTACATCCATGCAGGTGACGTTGCATCTGGCCCACGAATGGAAATTGCCTGATCACTGTATTAATGCCATCAGCCAGATGAATGCCTCCATCGATGAGGCCTGCGAAAACCGTCAACCGGGATCGACCCCCATCGATCTGACAGACATCCTCCGGATTGCCAATGCCTTTTCCGAGTTTTTCAGCGGGGAGAACCGTGGACTGGCGATTGCCAAAGTGTATGAGTTGTGCTGCACCTTGCTGGGAGCAAATGAAGAACAGGTCAACTTGCTGGTGGATCAGGTACGCGAAGAGCTGGACAATCACAGCGACCTGTTCAGTGTCGATATGACCAAGGTGGGGTCTCCCATGGAACTTCTTTCACAAGCCATGGGACAACTTTCAATTCTGGCAGCCAATGCCTCGATGTACCGCGAAGAGATGTCCGCCAGCCCCACTTCGAACGAGATGCAGGAAGAAAACGGCCGCTTGCGAAAACGGGTCATGGAGCTGACTCAGTCCACCATGATGGACTCGCTGACGTCACTTTACAACCGCTGTTATCTCATGCAGCAACTGTACGATCGCTGGCAACGGGCCGCCGAATTTCAGGACAAAGTCAGCGTGCTCTTTCTGGATGTCGATCACTTCAAAAAGGTCAACGACAACTATGGCCATCTGGCAGGCGATGAAGTCCTGCGCACCGTGGCCAGGCTGCTGATGGAGACGGTTCGTGACACGGATATCGTGACACGCTATGGCGGTGAAGAATTTGTCATCCTGACTTCGAATCACGATCTCCCGGGGCTGGAACGGCAGGCCGAACGAATTCGCTCCCGCATCGAGTCCCAGACAATTCAGTTTGGCGACGATATGTTGAAGATCACCGCCAGCATTGGCGGCTGCATCACTGTTCCGAACGAAGCGTCCCCGGAATTCGCCACACGTATTCTCGAAGCGGCGGATGCTGCCATGTATACATCAAAACGAAATGGTCGAAATCAGGTCACAATTGTCGAGGAAATGATCAAGTTGGAGACCGCCCCGTCCAGACTTCAACCTGCCTGAGGGTACGTGGCCTTGAAAGGCCATTGGCCCTGGCCAGTTGCCGTGCGACTGGTCAGGCACCTGCGCGGGACAAAACAGAAATGTGCGAGCGAGAGGACGACAGCCGGGGGCATCAGACGGAAATTCAGCACAGGATTGCTGAAGCCGAAAACTGATTCCATTCACTATTCAGATTCATTGATTCAGCCACAACAGACCACGCCCCGTCGTGATGTCTGGCGAGGTTGTTTTTTCGACACCGGACAGAACGGATTCGCCTGGTGAACCTTGCAGATTATCGCCATGGCTCATCTCACTTCTCAGGCATCGACATCGCTGAGCGCTCTTCGCGAGTTGCAGTGGAGCGATGAGTTACATCTTCCCGTTCCACCGCAATCCGTGATTGATTTTTCAGAACGAGCCCGCCGCCCGGACATTACCATCCGGGCTCTGGCCGCCGTTGTCGAATGCGAACCCGCCCTCACAGCAGAATTACTCCGTAACGTCAATTCCTGTGTGCGCGGATTGCGGCATAAAGTGGATTCGGTGCAACAGGCCATCGCGCTCATGGGCATTCCCACAAGTAATACCATCCTGCTCACCAGCGCCTTATCAACCGCTGTGGCAAAAATCGATTCACCACTGTTGCCCCCTTCAGACTTTCGCCGAGAGACCGTGGAACGGGCCCTGTTCTCACGCGAAGTCGCTCGAACCATGGGACTCGATCAGACGGTGGCATATACCGCCGCCATGTTGCAGGACATTCTGCTGCCCCTGTTAACATCACGCTACCAGGTGGAATATCACGAATATCTGCATCAAAGCGACCATGAGTCTCTGGCCTCGTACGAAAAAGAGAAGTTCGGCTGGACGCATGCCGAAATCACCGCCAAGATCCTGCTGAACTGGGGGTTTTCCGATAACCTCGCGCTGGCGGTTCTCCAGCATCACGATTCACCGGAACAGTTGCTGGTGGGAAATATGATTCCCCCCCCCGCATTTCCGCCGAGTTGTGCAGCCATGCTCATGGATATCCTGCGGCAATCTCCCGATGGAGTGACCCGCCTCATCGATCTGCACGCCATCAACAGCCAGTTCCATGTGATGGAAATCGCACAGGCCGTGGATGAATCAGTGCATGAACTCAGCTCAACACTCCATCATCCACTCTCTCTTGTACGGCGCCTGCAGAACGCAATGCTCGACCAGCTGGACCACCGCCGTCGACAAGCCGTCTCTCCCGGCCGGCAGTTCGGCAATTATGTGCTGGAAGAGAAACTCAAAGAAAGCAGCATGGGAGCCATCTTCCGCGCCCGGCATATCCGTTTGCGCCGACCGGCCGCCGTCAAGATCCTTCGTGCTGATCGGACGAACAATGAATCAATCGCACAGTTTGAACAGGAAGTTCAACTGACATCACGGCTCCGCCATCCCAATACCGTCTCTATCTTTGACTTCGGGCATACCCCGGACGATCTGTTCTATTATGCCATGGAGCTGATCGAAGGCCTGACGCTTGGCGATCTGGTCAAAAAAGAAGGCCGGTTACCGGATGGACGGGTCCTTGCCCTGCTGCAACAGACATGCGGCTCCATTTCGGAGGCCCACGAAATGGACCTGATCCATCGGGACATTAAACCCGAAAATATTATGCTTTCACAGCGACCGAACTGGCCGGATCATGTCACCGTGCTGGATTTCGGCCTGGTGACCACCATCAGCCACGAAAGCCACGTCGCATCGGATCACTCACGCGGAGTCGTGGGAACCCCACTTTATATGTCCCCCGAAGCAGCCCAGGGACGCGAGACCATCTGCCCCCGCAGCGATCTGTATTCCATTGCTGCCGTGGGATATTACCTGTTGACAGGGACTCCTCTTTTCACCGGTCGAACCGTTCTGGATGTGCTGCACCAGCATATGCGGTCCACGCCCCTGCCCCCGACAGAACGTTGTGACGCCCCGATCTCTGCGGAGTTGGAACGCATCCTGATGTCCTGCCTGCAGAAGAACCCGGGAGACCGTCCTGCTTCCGCCTTGGAGCTGGCACATGCACTTTCGAAGTGTGTTCCTTGCCAACCCTGGTCGAACAACGATGCGACCCGCTGGTGGAAGCAATACATGGAAGACCAGCAATCGCGAAACAATCTTTCTGCCGAAGAAGACGAAACATTGGCATCGACACTTGTCTCCACCAACCTGGGAGCACTGTCCCAACTGGACCATACCGTCATTACGCAGGAAGGCTGACAAAGCAATCGGCCTGTCGCGGACACAGTGAGAAACAATTCACTCAAGCCGTGCGAACGGTTTCTCAACATCACCGGTTTGCACTGTAAAGAAACGATTTCCATCAGGAGTTTGCAAGTTCTTACAGCCACCCATCGATAGAAGGAGATCGACAGCCGTATCACCACATTCATTCGGAACGACGGCAATTCTCTGGTTGCGGGGATCTTTCCATGAACTACCTGGTCACACCGTTTCATCGAGACGATCACGTCGCACTCTTTCGATCACGTCGAGACGAAGTCTGGCGCACCTCACCCAGCCGGGCAGACGAATATGCCTTCCTGAAGCGCGAAGTCGTTTCGGTCCTGAGCACGGAATGCGGACATTTTCTGCTCGTCCTGCAAGGGGAAGAGCTAATCACCATCCGAGACGTGTGCCGCAACGAGAACGTCGAATTTCTGGGGACCTACCCCCGGCACGAACTCGAAGCGGTGATGGCAGACCTGCGGGCAGAAGTGGAGCAACCAACCACACGCAGGCCGGTCTTCTCCAGCGTACTGGCACCCCAACCCGGTCGAGACGCGTAATGCGGACATCTGCGGAATCATGAAGGGAGTGACTGCACTTTCATTTCGGAAAGCAGGCTGGCCAGCCCCATCTCCACCACATTCTTCTGGCTGACCCCAGCCGGAATTCCGGCTTCGGATTCGCTGAGATGGGCGAAGACAATTTCTGCTTCCGCCACAAGTTCATCCCCACAATGGGCGGTGATAGAGGTCATCCCCCCCTCGTCCCGAGACTCCATGAGTGTCGCGGTATAAACGATCTGATCACCCGGACGCGCCGGGCGGTGCGAAATAAATTTCGGAATCTTGGCCAGAAACACCAAGTATTTAAACTGGTGACTCTCCCCCAGCAGAATTCCGCCTGTTTGAGCCATCCCCTCCATAATCAGCGATCCGGGCATCACCGGAAAACCGGGGAAATGGTCATGCAGGTGCTCTTCTGCCAACGAAACATTCTTGACCGACCTGGCCTGTCGACCGCTTTGAAACTCAATGAATTTATCGATCCAAAACCAACGCATCAATTCTTCCAGGTTAAAAGCAGCTTGCCGACCGACCTGAGAGCAAGTTGCTCTCGCCTGAGTCTGCAGCGAACGGGTTTGGACTGATTGTTTGATACCGATTGTTTATTGTTTGATGAAGCCCGCACGGCAGTGCTCAGAGCAAGTCGCTCTCGCATGTGCCCGCGGTGGATGTGTTTCGACACGGGCACATGAGAGACCAAACTGGTCTCACATGCACAAAACATGCTGAAACACCCCCACGTGAGCCGCACACGCAATGGTATGCGGCATCACATTCAGGCACCGGCATGACCAGATTCCTGTTCTCTTTCCAGTTCTCTGTCACCACCAATGCCATTCATGTTGCACAAGAATGCAGAGTGCTGTAACACAGCACCTGTCTGTTGAGAGAACATTGATCGGTCGTAATTCAGAGTCTCTTATTTCAATTTGCTGGCGATGAACTTGCTGACCATGTCCACGGTGAACAGATCCTGCACATTGGCCACTTTGGGATCTGCCGCCAGTTTGTCGACATTGGCATGCGGCATCCGAGTGCGGAACTCCTGAATCCCTTCCGGAGTGATCTGGCCATCTTTGACGTAACCCGAGTCGGCAGACATCAGATTTTCAGGAAACAGTTCGCCACGAGGAATTTTGATGTCGAATGCTTTCTCCAGACGGAAAACGATATCCAGGAAGTCGATCGATTCGGCTCCCAGATCGCCCATCAATGTGGCTTCAGCGGTCACTTCATCGTCATCGACACCCAAGGCGTCTACCAGGATCTCCTGGACTTTGGAAAAAATCTGTTCTTCACTCGGCATTTTCTCAACCTCCCAGTTGGATCTCTGAACACATCGGTTCAAACAAAAACTCACCGTAGATTTCAGACCTAATCAGCATCGCAGACGACGGTGAGCGTCTCGAACCGAATACATTTTGCTGAAGCTGTGATACAACACCAGTGCATTGTCAGCTAAAAAATCGGGGCCAGCCTAAATGCAAAATCGAACAACAGAGGGTCTTTTGCGACCACGGACCCTAAATCCAAGCCCTGGCAGGGCACTCGCGGCATTCAGTCTTTCATCAGGTGAAACCCTTTCGACGCGGGCACATGATCGACCAAACTGGTCTAGAATCCGCCCCTAGAATCCGCCCAGTGTCAGCCCGCCGTCGACAACCAGCACGTGACCGGTGATGTAGCTGGCTTCATCACTGGCCAGAAAGGACACCGCATTGGCAATATCTTCGGGTTTTCCCAGTCGGCGAACCGGAATCTGCTTTTTGAGGTCTGCTTCTGCCACGGAACGAACGGCCTCGGTCATATCTGTTTCAATAAATCCAGGAGCCACGGCATTGACAGTAATGTTTCTGCGACCAATTTCGGTAGCAAGGCATCGCGTCAGCCCTTGAATGCCTCCTTTGCTGGCCGCATAGTTCACCTGTCCCTGGTTGCCGAATTCAGCCGCCACACTCGATAAATTGATGATCCTTCCATAACGTTGGGACATCATCTGCCGCATGACTCCCTGGCAGAAATTATAAACACTGTTCAAATTTGTGTTAATGACCGCCAGCCAGGAATCCTCTTCCATGACTGCCAGCAGACCATCACGAATAATGCCTGCATTATTGACGAGAATATCCAACCGTCCCCACTTCTCGATCACCGCTGCCACAATGCGATCCGCATCGGCTTTGATGGCCACATCCCCTTGCAAGGCCAGCACGTCATGACCTTTGTCGGTTAATTCCGAGACAATTTTCTCGGCCGAGTCTTTACTCGACTGATAAACAAACGCCACTTTGATCCCTTGTCCAGCGAGTTTTTCAACAATCGCCTTCCCAATCCCGCGGCTTCCGCCGGTGACCAGCGCTGTACGTGCTGTTTGACTCATGATCCTGCTTTCTTCTGCAGCGGAGAATTCCGCACTGTGGTCCGAATGCCTGACTTTGACCAGTTTTTAAGATTTCCACTCGTGCTTCGTCAATTTTAAAAAATTCGGGTCGGGCTTCACGCAAAGTCCGACAACGGAGGACATTTCGCAATCACGTACCCGAAATCCAAGCCCTGACAGGGCACGAGTGCGTTTTTGTAAACCTTGTTGCGGACTTGCCTCGCGACATTCAGCCTTTCATCACGTGAAACCTTTTCGACGCAGGCACATGAGAGACCAAACCGACCTAAGACGAAGGTTGCGACCATAGTACCGCAAACAATCCTTTTAAACTGGTAATTTGTGTTTCATCAGCGGACTTCATCACCGGAGATTGATCAGCCAGATTATACTGCTCAAGTGTCAACTTCGCAGTCACCGCATTGACTTCATTTACATTCCCGGAAGTTTTGAATGTCCAAAGATTCTCTGCTTTTTTGTGGACCTTGACCGAGATCTCCAGAGTTTGGCCCGGTGACACAAAACTGTTGAACTTCACGGCCCGTGCTTCCTTCAGCAATACTGTGCTATATCGGAATTCTTCGCTGGCACGCATCAGCCAGGCACTGGACTGCACCATCGCTTCGACCATCAGCACACCCGGCATGATGGGAAAACCCGGAAAATGATCCTGCAGATACTCTTCCGCCAAGGACAGCGTTTTGATGGCTGTCAAGGACTCTCCAGGGTGGAGTTGTGTGATCTTATCGATCAGGGAAAAACGCATCGTCCAAGCCGTGTTTCACAAAAGGAACCGCAGTCCACTGGAGATCTCCTACTCCTCCAAACGAACAGAAACAGAAACTGTTGCTGCTGCAACAGAATTCCATCTCGCCTGGATTGCGGAACGGACATACTTCCAGCCACTAAAAAGTCGAAATTTCGAACAGAGCACTATAGAAAACAACGAAATTGGAAACAACTACCGAAGATTCAAATTCGACATGTAGCAGTCTTGCCGGTAATTGCAGCAATGATCGCCGGTTTTTCCCGGTTCTGGAAACTTTGGCCGGAATCGCAGTGCCTCAACTCCTTAAAAACTCGATTTTCAAAAAAAGTATGGCCGCCATTCTGTCCTGACAGCTTTTGGAGCCAAGGCCTTCATAAGATTTAGAAAAACGCGCTAGTGCCCTGTCAGAGCTTGGATTCAGGGTACGTGATCGCGAAACGTCCTCCGTTGTCGGACTTTGTGTTAACAGTCTGTTGAAAACAGGAAATCTCAGTCAGACAGA
>Ga0182745_1002082_pt1 | contig 18456 bp, 21 predicted proteins | sample eDN3rd30CKraftBY_FD_128523 | JGI IMG/M metagenome (GOLD analysis project Ga0182745, IMG submission 128523) | Enriched backyard soil microbial communities from Emeryville, California, USA - eDNA 3rd pass 30_C Kraft BY (version 2) (version 2) | ecosystem: Environmental > Terrestrial > Soil >...
CACCACTCCGCGACCCATGCCGACGATGTGGCGCAGGCAAGGCGCTGGACAGACTCGGCCGGCCTGCTCGCGCGAGGCGAACGGGCGCTGCGCCTGCCCCGGGCCGCGCGCAGCGAGGACATCCCGCGGCGCGCCCGCGACTGGGCCGAGCTTCGGCCTGAATGGGGGCTGGCCGGCTGCCACGCCTTCATCGCCGCACCGCGCACGCGCACCGCGGGCCGCGACCTCGCGGGCCGCGCCTTCCTGCACGACTATGACTGGCGGCGCGACGAGGGCTTCGGCGTGCTGAAGCTGATCCTCACGGCGCCGGTCGTCGTCGCCAGCTGGATCAGCCTGCAATATTACGGGTCGAGCGTCGCGCCCGAGATCTTCGGCGCGGGCACCAAGCTCCTGCACAACGTCACGGGCGGGATCGGCGTGGTCGAAGGCAATGGCGGCCTGCTGCGGGTGGGACTGCCCTGGCAGTCGGTCCATGACGGCGAGACGCTGACGCACGAACCGCTGCGGCTGTCTGTGCTGGTGGAGGCGCCGCGCGAGGCGATCGCGGACATCCTGGCGCGTAATCCCGGCGTGCGTGCGCTGTTCGACAATCGCTGGCTGCACCTGTTCGCGCTCGACGACCAGGGTGGCAGGACCTGGCGCTACGCCGGCGACCTTCACTGGGAGGGCGCAACCGGCGCTCCGACGACTCAGCACCAACCGGAACGGGTGCTCGCATGACCGACCTTCCCCGCCATCTCGCCGCGCTCGAAGCGGAAGCGATCCACATCCTGCGCGATGGCGTCGCCGAGGCGCGCAACCCCGTGCTGCTGTTCTCCGGCGGCAAGGACTCGACGGTGCTGGCCCATCTGGTGCTGCGCGCCTTCTATCCCGCGCGCCCGCCGGTTCCCCTGCTCCACATCGATTCGATCTGGGAATTCGCGGACGTGCTGGCCTTCCGCGACGCCTTCGCGGCCAAGCATGAAGTCCGCTCGTGCACGCGAACGAACAGGGCCGCGCCGAGAACATCAACCCGTTCGATCACGGCGACGCCTACACGACCGTGATGCGGACCGAGCCGCTGAAGGAGGCGCTGACATCCGGCGGCTTCGACATCATCTTCGGCGGCGCCCGGCGCGACGAGGAGGCGACCCGGGCCGAGGAGCGCATCGTCTCGGTACGCAGCGCCAGCCACGGCCGGGATCCGCGTTCGCAGCGCCCCGAGCCCTGGCGTGCCTTCAACTGGCGGCTCTCGCCCGGCCATACGATCCGCGCCTTCCCGCTCTCCAACTGGACCGAACAGGATTTGTGGCTCTACATCCTGGCGCGCCGGATCGAGCTGGCGCCGCTCTATCTCGCCCGCGAGCGCCCCGTCGTGAGGCGCGACGGACTACGGATCGTGGTCGACGACCCGGCGCGCATGCGCTGGCGGCCCGGCGAGGAAGCGCAGCGCGAATCCGTGCGCTTCCGCACGCTGGGCTGCTGGCCCGTGACGGCCGCGGAACCCTCGCACGCCGCCAGCCTCGCGGACGTGGTCTCCGAAACGCTCATGGCCCGATCATCCGAGCGCCCCGGCCGGATCGGTCGAGAACCAGAAGCGGCAAGGCTATTTCTGAGGGATGTTCGGAGGAAGCGCACGGCATTGGTATTCGGAAAGTAATCAAGGGAGCCCACGAACAGCAATCGAAGCGGGCCGGCGCTCGCCGAGGATCTCGTGGGCCGACCGGCTCCGTGATCTCGTATCCATTCGGCGCAACCTTGAATCGGGCATCGGCATAATGACTGCCTAGGCGGTCTGAGCTGGCTGTCGAACACACCGGGACGCAATCGAACGCAGGCAGATACCGGCTGGTCAGGGCGGCGTGGCGAGCAACAGAACCTGCCGGTGCATCGAGCTGAGCCAAGGGTGTCCGGCCATGGGGGATTTCTCTCACCTCTGAGGCGTATGCTGGCTCGACGAGATTCATTCAATCAGTCAAGTGTTTGATTGAATGTTAAACCCCAAGACTGAGATTTTCGAACAGTTCGCCGAACTGGCATGCGTGCTGGGCCAGGGAAACCGGCTCGAACTGCTGGAGCACGCGGCGCAGGGCGAGCGTTCGGTCGAGCGTCTGGCCCAGCTCACCGGACTCTCTCTCGCCAACGCCTCGCAGCACCTGCAGGTTCTGCGGCGCGCCGGTTTCGTGCGCTCGCGCCGCGACGGCAAGAGGATCCTCTACCGACTGGGCGACGGTCCCGTGATCGAACTGCTGGGCGCATTGCGGCGTTATGCCGAACACAGCCGCGCCGAGGTGCGCGGTATCGTTACGGACTACTTCAACAGGCTCGACTCGCTGGAACCTGTGTCGCGCGAAGCCCTTGTGAACCGGCTCGACGACGGCAGCGTGGTGTTGCTCGACGTGAGGCCCGAAGACGAGTTCGCACTCGGTCACCTGCCGGGCGCGCTCAACATTCCGTTTGCCGATCTCGAACGGCGGCTCGCCGAACTGCCGAAGGATACGCAGATCGTTGCCTACTGCCGCGGCCCCTACTGCGTGCTGTCGTTCGAGGCCGTCGCCGCGTTGCGCACCAAGGGCTACGATATCAAGCGGCTGGAGGATGGCTATCCGGAGTGGAAGGCGGCGGGTTTCCCAACCGGGCCCACAATGAAAAGGCAACAGCCGGCTTCTCGGCCCTGATGGTGCAACAGTCCGTGACTTACCTAATCGGAGGGCCACAGAAGCGCAGGGATTGCCGCGACGCTTTCAAGCATGACCGCAAATGCCGAAAGCATGGGCCGTCCATGATGGCACAGCCCCCACGATCGGGCGTCGCTTGTGCGGCGATCAGCGAGCCCGAAGGTGATGCCATCTTTATCTATATCACTAGGTCCATAGTTCCTCTTTCTGCTGTTCACCAATAACCTAGACCGTACAATCAAGGCTAAGAGAAGCGCTCAACGCTTGCTCAGCGTTGTCACTGTACGTTCCCAACGTTCGAGATCCCGATTCAGGAACTGAATGAAATCTTTCGTCCCGAGGAACGCAGTTTCGCCACCGGCAGTGGCCGCGATCGCCTGAACGTCCGGATCCAACGAGGCTGCCCGCGCAGCCTCGGTAACAGCCTCGATCATGGCAGCAGGAGTACCTGTGGGAGCGTGCAGGCCGTACCAACTGAGAACAATTGTGTCGGGGTAGCCCGCCTCCGCCGTTGTCGGCACCATTGGCAACAGCTTTGAGCGCTCCTCGCTGGCAGTGGCCAGCGCCCGAAGCTTGCCAGCCTCCAACATCCCCTTTGCAGCAGCCAGCGGCAGCCCCCCCATGACCACGGAGCCGTTCAATAGATCGATCATCATCGGCGGCGAACCGCGGTAGGGATCACGTTGAATTCAAGCCCTGCCCTGACGCGGAGCAATTCGTGAGCCATGGATTGCGGCGACCCTACGCCGCCACTGCCGATGGGAAGACCCGGACGGGCGCGAGCAGCGGCGACAAAGTCGGCAAGGCTTTGCCATGGAGACGAACCACCAACTGTAAAAAGGTTGTGCGTCATGCTCAACCTTGCGATCGGCTGGAAGTCAGAGGGACGCCAGCCGAGTTCCGTATCGACCAGCGGGTTCACCAGGAGGAAGGTCGCGCTCGCAAGCAAAGTATAACCATCAGGTTTTGCCTTGCTGACCACGGCCGGTCCCAGTTGGCATTGGCACCGGCGCGATTGTCCACCACGATTGGCTGGCCCAGTTTCTCGCTTATTTTTGGCGCCATCACCCGTAGCATGGCATCTACGGCACCACCCATCGCGGTGCCGCCGGTGGGCGGGTTGATCCCGGGCCAGTAGCTCTGGGTGTAGGCCGCGTTGAACAGCGACGATCCGGTGTCGAACAGATAAGGCCGGGTTTGGGCCGCCGTTGGGTGACAGCCCGCGCGGCCGTCGTCGGCTGAGATGGCTGCGCCCCAACTCGCTGCAACCCGACGACATGAGAACTGCCATGCAATTCATAAACGGCAAGGAGAGCCTCGTCGTCGACGCGCTCGACGGGCTCTTGCGCAGCAGCGGCGGCGCCAATCTGGCGCGTTTCGATGGCTATCCCGGCATCAAGGTACGGTGTGACCCTGGACTAGACTCCGAGGTGGCGGTGCAGCACTTCCGGCTCTTCCCTCACCTGCCGCACATCGAGGCTCTCGACGATGTGGCCGTTGTTGATGATATAGACGCGGTCGGCCAGTGTCATGGCGGCGGAGATGTTTTGCTCAACAATTAGGATGGTCTGTCCCGTGTCGGCCAGCAAGCGACAGGTCGCCAACAGGTCGTGCACCAGGATTGGGGCCAGGCCTTCGAACGGTTCGTCCAGGAGCACGATCTTCGGGTCGCGGATCAAGGCACGGCCGATTGCCAACATCTGCTGCTCGCCGCCCGAGAGGTCGGTGCCGCGGCTGGTGCGCCTCTCCTTGAGCCGCGGAAACATCTCGTAGATGCGATCCAGCGGCCAGCGGCCCGGCGCCGTCAGGCCGGCAAGGATCAGGTTCTCCTCGACATTGAGGCTGCCAAAGATGCGCCGATCCTCGTGGACCAGCTGCATGCCGGCCTGGGCGATCGCGTGGCTCTTGCGGCCGGCCACGTCGACGCCGTCGAACATCACCCTTCCGGTGCGCGGCTGGACGATGCCCATCAGACTCTTCAGCGTCGTGCTCTTGCCGGCGCCGTTGCGGCCGAGCAATGCCACGACCTCGTTGCGCTCCACACGCAGGGCGACATCGAAGAGGATATGGGAATCCCCGTAGTACGAATTCAGTCCGTCGACTTCGAGCAGGCTCATCCGTCGAGCACTCCGCCCAAATAGGCTTCACGCACCCGGACGTTGCCCTTGATTTCGTCCGGCGTGCCTTCGGCCAGCACGCGACCTTCCTGGAGGACCGTGATCCATTCCGCCAGCTCGAACAGGGCGTCCATGTCGTGATCGATGACGATCATCGTACGGCCGCGGCTGATCGACTTCAGCAGGCTCACCGTCTCCACCCGTTCGCGCGGGCTCATGCCGGCAAGGGGCTCGTCGAGCAGCAACAGGCGCGGCGAGGTGGCAAGCGCGAGGCCGATCTCGAGCCGGCGCTTCTCGCCGTAGGCTAGCGCCGAGACGATGGTGTCGGCGCGAGCGGTCAGGTCGACCAGGTCGAGCGTGTGATCGACCCGCTCGTGAAGGCCCGGGATGCTGTCGGGAATGCGGAAAAGATCGAGCCGGAACTTGCCGCGTAGGTCGGCCAGGGCGGCAATCGTCAGGTTCTGCCGGACGGTGAGTCGGGAAAACAGCTGGTTGACCTGATAGCTCTTGGTCAGGCCGAGCTGGCACGCGTCGGTCACGCCCTTGCCGGTGATGTCCTGACCTTCGAAAGTAATGGTGCCCGAGGTCGGCGGCACCTCGCAGGTCAGCATCTTGAAGAAGGTGCTCTTTCCCGCGCCGTTCGGCCCGATGATGCCGCGCAATTCGCCCGGCTTCACCGTGAACTCGATGTCGCTGTTGGCGAGCAGGCCGCCGTAGCGCTTCGTCAGGCCCGAGGCCTGCAGGATCGGACCGGTAAAATCGTCGCGTTTGCGATGGCGCGCCGGCATCGGCGTCGCCTTTGCCGCGCCGACGCGACGCGGGCCCTCCGGCTCTGCCTGCTCGGCTTCGATCTCTGCCAAATCCTTGTAGCCGACCAGATGCAGGAGGTCCTTGAAGCCGCCGATCAGCCCGTGGCGCAGGAAGACCACCAGCAGCACGAAGACCACCCCCAGCACCAGCTTCCAGGTGGCGCCAAGCCCCATCGTCTGCTGCAGGAAGTCGCTCAGGAACAGCCAGACCGCGGCGCCGAGCAGCGGGCCGAACAGCGTGCCGACTCCGCCGATCACCGTCTGCATGACGAGCTGACCGGATGTCTCAAAGGTGAACGCATCGGGCGGCATGAAACCCTGGAGTACGCCCAGCAGGCCGCCGGCGAACCCGGCATATGCCGAGGCGATTACGAACGCCGTGAGCTTGTAGAGGGCGACCGAATGGCCGAGGGCGGCCACCCGCAAAGGGTTGTCGCGGATGGCGCTCAGGATGGCGCCAACGGGAGAGCGCACGATCCGCAGGGCAACGACGATGCCGACGAAGTAGCAGGCGGCTAGGAAGCCATACATCGACCAGCCGGTGCCGACTTTCCAGGATAGGCCGAACAGCTCGAAAGCCGGCGACGGCACGCCGGGCAGGCCGTTCTCGCCGCCCGTCCACTCCGACATCGGCGAGTTCTCGATGAAGAAGAACATCTCGGCGATCGCCACCGTGATCATGGCGAAGTAGATGCCGGTGCGCCGGAGCGCGATGATGCCGATCAGCAGACCGACCAGCGTGGCGCCGATGGTGCCGATGAGCAGGGCTAGCGGCACGCTGGTCATGCCGCTGCGGGTCAGCAGGTAGGCGGCGATGAACCCGCCCGTGCCGTAGAACGCCGACTGGCCGAACGACAGCAGGCCGGTGTAGCCGAACAGAATGTCGAAGCCGATCCCGAACAGTCCCCAGATCAGGATCTGGTTCACCGTGTTGGGCGAAAAACCGAGATATGGCAGCACGTAGGGCGCGAGGATCAAACCGAGGGCAGTCAGCGCCTCGACCAGCATGGGACGCGGATGGCGCATACGCAGCGGGCTCAATCGCGGCTCCGCGGACCAAATAGACCGCGCGGCCGCACCAGCAGGACCAGCGTCATTGCCGCGAACAGCATGACATAGGAATAGCCCGGGTTGATCATCGAGGTGATGCTGAGGATCTGGCCCGCGATCAGGCCACCCAGAATGGCTCCCGGAAAGGAACCGACTCCACCGATCACCACGACGACAAACGTCTGCACCAGGATCGCCTCGCCCATATCAGGGCTCAAAGACACGACCGGCGCGTTCACGATTCCGGCAAAACCTGCCGCCATCGCGCCGATGCCGAACACCACCATGAAGATGCGGAACACGTTGATGCCCAGCGAATCGACCATGACGGCGTCCTCGATGCCGGCGCGGACGATCATGCCCAGTCGCGTGCGATAGAGAACGACGTAGAGCGCGCCCAACGCCAGGGCGACGATCCCGACCACGGCCAGACGGTAGGTCGGATAAAGCATGAAGCCGAGCTGCGTGACGCCCTGCCCCCAGGCTGGCGGCGGCACCGACTTGGACAGGCTGCCGAACAGGAAGCGCACCAGTTCGACAAGGCAGATCGCCAGCCCGAACGTAACCAGCATCTGGTCCTCCGGCGGGCGATCGTAGAAATGCCGGATGATCAGGCGCTCGATCGCCACGCCCAGGATCATGACGAAGAGCGCTCCGCCCAGGATGGCCAGCGGGAACGATCCCGTCCCCTCGAAGACGAGGTAGCCGGCATAGCCGCCGACCATGAACATCGCGCCATGGGCGAGGTTGAGTACACCCAGCGTACCATAGATGATCGTCAGGCCGGAGCTGATGAGCGCAAGAAGCGCCCCCAGCACCAGCCCGTTGAACATCTGAGAGACGAGGTTACCCCACGTGAACAACGCGCGCCTCGCCTACCCTGCACACGACTTGCAATCTCCCGGCAGCGATCAGGTGGACGGCCCGAGATTGCATCCGAAGGCATCCGGCTTCTGCATCAGCGGCTCGCCGGGCAGGACGTCGACGACATCCCAGAAGTCTTCCTTGCCCTTCATGTCGGCCGCCTTCTTGCCGCGGACGATGATGACGGGACGGACGAGCTGGTGATCCTCCGGACGGAAGTAGACCTCGCCGACCGTCGATTGCAGCTTCTGGCCACTCTCGTAGGCCTTGATGACCGCCGGCGGATAGAAGGTGCCGGCCGTCTCGACGAAGTTCGCCCAGAAGGCAAACTGTAGGTAGCAGGCGTTGGCGCCCCATTCGGGCTTGTAGCCGTACTTCTTCTCGAAGGCTTCGACGAACATCTTGGCCAGCGGGAACTTGTCCTGCAGCGTCCACCAGAAATCGGTGGCGGCATAGACGCCTTCCATCAGGTTGCCGCCGACCTCGGGCGCGAGGAAGGGAACCTGGTAGGGCACGACCAGCTTCTGCTTCGCCAGAACGCCGAACTGCTTGGCCTGCTGGATCGACAGGACGGCGTCGCGACCCCAGTTGATGTTGAGGAAGACGTCGGCGCCTGAATTGGCGATGTTGAGCAGGAACGAACTGAAGTCGGGCGCTCCGAGTGGAGAGACTTGGTTGGTCACCGTCGTCCAGCCACCGTTCTTGTTCAGGTATTCTGACATCGATTTCTGGACGGTGTGCCCGTAGGTGTAGTCCGGCGTCAGATACGCGGCCTTCTTGCCCTTGCCGAAGGTCTTGAGCAGGACGGGGCCAAGGCCGTTCGCCGCCGTTTCGCCGTAGAAGCACTCGCGGAAGCCGTAGCGGACACAGTCCTTGCCCGTCGTGTCGTTGGAGCCGGAGATGCCGACCGCGTAGAGCACCTTCTCGCGCTGCGCGAGCTTGTTCAGCGCCACGGCCACCGCGCTCGACGTGCCGCCGGTCATCAGCACGGCCTTGTTCTCGCTGATGAAGCGGGAAATATTCTGCACCGCGTTGTTCGGCTTGGCGCCGTCGTCGGCAACGCCGAACTTCACTTCCTTGCCCAGCACGCCCTTGGTCGTCTTGGGCGAAATCGCCTTGATCAGCGGATGGCCGCTGTTGATGTGCTCGATCGCCAGCTCGTAGCCCTTGAGCTCGTCCTCGCCCTGCACGGCATAAGGGCCGGTGCGCGGCACGGAGATGCCGATGAACACCGAATTGCCCTGCGACCCGGCGGGCCAGGTGCCGAGCGGCGGCTCGTCCTTGGCCCAGGCGCTCGGGAAGAAGCTGCCGGAGGTCAGGCCCGCCGACGAAAGCGCACCAACGCCTGCACCGGCAACGGCGGCTTGGCGAAGGAAATTGCGGCGCGACGCCAACGGCTCACCCGCCGACGACTTGGTAGTTTTCACATGATCCTCCCGGAGATTGTTTATTTCTTGCGGGGAAACATGCCCTCCTTTGGTAGGGGTCGCTTTAACCAGTCTTTATGATTCAAAATAATGTTCCAACGTGCGGAGTCACCGAGGGGCTGGAACATGACTAGGGTGGCCCGCAAGATTTCGAGCGGCAGATGGGACAGTCCCATCGTTGCCCGGCTCAGGCAGTTCGTCGATCTCGGCACGGCCGATCTCGATGCGCTGCGCGCGTTGATCGAAGGCGAGCTGAACGTCGGGCGGCGGCGCGATCTCGTCGTCGAAGGTTACGAATACAGCAAGCTCAGCTTCGTGAAGGAAGGCTTCGCCGCCCGCTACAAGCTGCTGCGCAACGGCAAGCGCCAGATCATCAACGTCGTCGTTCCCGGCGACGTCATCGGCCTTCCCGGCAGCTTTCTCGACCAGGCCACCTTCTCGGTGATCGCGCTCACCGACATAAAGCTCGAGGTCTGTTCGCTCGATGGGTTCTTTGTCGCGTGCCATCGCCAACCCAAGTTCGGCCTCATCCTAACCTGGCTCGCCGTCCAGGAGGCGATGAGCTACGCCGATCGCATCGTCGACATCGGTCGCCGCACGCCGGCCGAACGGCTCGCCCACTTCCTGCTCGAGATCCATGGGCGCCTGGCCCTCGTGGGGTGCGCGACGGAGGCCAGCTTCGACCTGCCGATTTCGCAGGAGGTGATAAGCGACGCGCTCGGCCTCAGCGTTCCGCACCTTAATCGCATGCTCGCCAAGCTGCGCGGCGAAGGACTGATCGCCATTGCCGACCGCCGCATCCAGTTCATCGACAAGAAAGCGCTGCACCTGCGTGCGCATTTCCAGCCGGCCCGGCTCGCCCGCATTCCGGCGGCCCTGCCAATCAAGCACGGGCTGATCGCCTAACGGGTTGAACAAGGCCCGGTACTTGCCTCACCTGTGTCGGCGATGTGGCAAGCCCGGGGATCTGAAGAGCCACGCGGTCGCTCGCAGCGCGACTAATTAAGCAAATGTCTGATTCACTTGTTCGATGAAGCTAACGGCATGACGCGCGATCGGCGGGGCGTGGCTATCCCAGCAGCATCATTGTCCTGACCAGCCGAAAGACTGTGGCCTTGTGCATGCCTACCAGCCTGCTGAGATCGGCCAGCCTGAGGCCGGCCGGGTGTCCGGCCAGGACCTCCAGGACGGAAAAGGCTCGCACTACAGATTGGATGGGCACCTTATCAGCCGACAAGAATGCAGGTTGTCGTGCCTGGCGGCGCGTGGGCTTCGCGGCCCGGCTCGAGGGTTCAATCGACGCGACACTCATGTCAGCCCCCACCCGACCCTAATTGAAGAGCACGAAGGCGCTCTTCAGCGTGATCCACACGCCCCAGGTGATGGGAATGCCGACGACCAGCCACGCCAGGATCGAGGTGGCGTTGAGCCGCCACCGGCCGATGCCCATCGACCCGTGCGGCACGACGAGGGCGGCCTGGATGCGGGCCTGCAGGGCGGCCACCTCCGCCTCCGACATGAACCAGTGCGCGGCCAGCGGCCGGACCAGGAAGTTGCACAGCAAGCCCGCCACTAGCATCCCGGCCAGGATGTACATGGTGAAGTCGTAGACCAGCTCGCGCGGCATGCCCGTGGCGAGCTGGGCCTCGCGGTGTAGTTCACGACGACCGGACCCACGATGCCCGCCGTCGACCACGCCGTCAGCAGGCGACCATGGATGGCGCCGACGAACTGCGTGCCGAACGAGATAGGCTGGCACGGTCGAGAAGCCACCGCCGTACATCGACAGGATGATGCAGAAGAAGGCGACGAACAGCGCCTTGCCGCCGATGTGGGCGGCCCACGGCGCCAGCGCATAGAGCGCGATGCCGAGCGCGAAGAACGTATAGTAGTATTCTTGCGCCCGACCTTGTCGCTGAGCGATGCCCAGAAGAAGTGGCCGCCGATGTTGAACAGGGAAAGCAGTCCGGTGAAGCCCGCGGCGATCACCGCGATCGCCGTGCGCTGCTCGCCGCTCAGCTCGCCGAACTTGAGCTCGGGATGGCCGATCAGAGAGCCGCCGAAGATTTCCTGCAGCATCGGCGAGGCCATGCCGATGACGCCGATGCCGGCGCTGACGTTCAGCGTCAGCACCAGCCAGATCAGCCAGAACTGCTTGTCTTGTGCGCGTCCCGGAGATGGACCTGATGCTTGGTGATCATCGACTTGGCGTTTTTCCGGCGGAGGCGTCCAACCCTCGGGCTGCCAGCCGACCGGCGGCACGCGATAGCCGAAGGCACCGCCCAGCATGAAGACGAAGTAGATGACGCCCAACGCCACGAAGGTCTGCCAGACGCCGATCATCGTCGGCGTGCGGAAGTAGTTCATCAGCAGGCTGGCCAGCGGCGCCCCGATCATGGCGGCGCCGCCGAAACCCATGATGGCCATGCCGGTCGCCATGCCGCGCCGATCGGGGAACCATTTGATGAGGGTCGAGACGGGCGAGATGTAGCCGAGGCCAAGGCCGATGCCGCCGATCACGCCCGAGCCGAGCCACATCATCCAGAGCTGATGGGTGGCGACACCGACCGCCGAGATCATCAGACCGCCGCACCAGCAGAGTGCCGCCACGACGCCGGCCTTGCGCGGCCCGGCGCGTTCCAGCCAACCTCCCCACATCGCGGCTGCCGAGCCGAGGACGACGAAGAACAGCGTGTACATCCAGCCAAGCTCGCTGATCTTCCAATCGCAGCTCGTGGTGAAAAGTGCGTTGAGGATGCTGGCGCCGGCGGGACAGGCGACCGAACTCTTGATGCCGATAGCGCGCGACAGCGGCAGCCAGAACACGCTGAAGCCGTAGGCCATGCCAATGCAGAGATGGATCGCCAGCGCCGCCGGCGGCACCAGCCAGCGGTTGAAGCCCGGCTTGGCGATGATGCGTTCGCGATCCAGAAGGCCGATGCCGTTACCCCCGATACCATTGGCTGTGGTGTCTGCTGCCGTCATGGTCGCTTCCCCAGGTTAGTGATGATTTGACCGTTCCTTGATCGAAACGGTCTATTGAGGTGCACTTCCCGTGCACCCGACCTCTTTCATGTTCGCTGAGCAAAAGCTGAAGGTGGGACAATTTTCGATCAATTCGCATGTCCCGTCAGTCGATAGGTATTACCTATCGATAGAGCTGATCGGACAGCCGGCGGGCTTCGACGACAAGGGCGGCCGTGAGCGGCGGCAAGGGCTCGCGCTTCGGCACCACCAGCCCGATCGTGGGCGACGGCGCCTCGCCGGCGATCGGGATGACGCTGACCTGATCGGCGATGCCCAACACCTCGGCGAGGCCCGCCGGCATGACCGTCGACCACTGGCCGCTCCGCACATGGGCAAACAGCACGATCATGGAATCGGAGACAAGCTTGGGTGCCGATAGCATCGCGGCAGCGTCCTCTAGTCGACGAGGCCGAGTGCGCATGCCGCGACCGCCATGGACATGACTATCCTGGTGCTTTTTCCATGTCGGCCGCTCGCCGGATTGAATCGAGCGCGGGTCCGGTGATGCTCGGATCGGAATCCGCTGGATAGACGACATAGACCGGAATCGTGAACTCCGGCCCACCGGGCGCAAGGTGAAGTTTCCCGTCCTCCAAATGAGGGCGCACGAGGCGGAACGGGAAGTAGCCCGAGCCGCCATTCTCCAGCACATGCTGCAGGCCGAGCCAGCCAATGCCCGCGGTCAGGGCCGAACCGAAGAATTCCGGGAAGCTCGTGCTGTGCCTTGCCAGGAACTCCGGCCCCCAGTCGATATAGACATAGTTGCCGTCGAGCTCGGCCCGTCGCTTCTTACGTGTCGAGACAAGGACGAGTCTGTCGTTGAACAGGAACTCGACCTTGAGGCCGGGTCTGCTCTCCGGGGTATACATGACGGCGATGTGGAGCCGTCCCTCGACGAGACCTTCCATCAGGTCGGCCTCGACGCCGATCTCGGCCCGCACGGACAGATCGGCGGCCTTGGCCAGCAGTTCAGGCAGTTGCCTGATCAGGAACTGCTCCCACAGGCCCATGCGGGCGCCGATGGTGATGGCGGCTCGGAAGCCCTTGGCGGTGCCGACGTCGTGACGTGCCTGTTCGACCGTGCGCACGAGCGTTGAGGCATGTTTCTGGAAATGCCGTCCGGCTGCCGTGAGCGTCGTGCCGCCCTTGTTGCGCACGAACAGGCGGCAGCCCAGCAGGGTTTCCAGCGTGCGGATGCGGGTGCTGACCGTCGACTGCGTGACGTGAAGCCGCTCGGCCGCGCTGACAAAATTGCCGGCGGCGACGACTGCGAGGAAGGTGCGGGCCTGTTCTGTGTCCACGGAATCCGTTTTAAATCGCCTTAGTCGATATTATCAGCCCATTTTCTTCGTTTTCCAAATACTTGAAAACTTCTTATTCTTCGCGCCAGGAGTGAACATGACCGATATCGCAGAGGCGGATATCAGCCCTCACGAAGACAGCCCGATCGGAACGGCAGAGCTGATCGACTTACTGAACGAGTTACTCGAAGCGGAGCGAGCCGGCGCGAAGGTGGCGCTTGAGAGCGGCCGTCAGACGCGTGACGTCGCCCTCGTCGAATTACTGAGGGGCATCTACGAGGACGAGGCGCGCTGGTGCGCCATGTTGCTGCGGCAGATCAGAGTTTTAGGCGGTGTCGTGTCGCCTCGCATCGGCGCGTTCCATGCCAAGGCGATGGCCATAGAAAACCTGAAGGACCGTCTCGTCTTCCTCAATCGTGGACAGGGATGGGTCGTGCGCAAACTGCGCGAGTTGACCCCCCGGGTACACGACCCGGCGCTCCATGCCGACCTCGCACACATGCTGTCGTCGCATGTAGCGAACATCACGCTCGCCAATTCGGCGATCGCCTGAGTGGTGAGCCATGCCAGAAGACGCGAACGACAACGAGGACCTGCCGCAGGACTACAGCTCGCCGCCCTGCATGATGCATCTCGTCGATCCTGTGTCGGGACGCATCGACAGCGATGGCGATCTCCGCCAGCAGCAGGACCTCAAGCGTTGGCGTACTGCCGAACGGACGCGGCTGATCACCCTCAGGTTGGCAATACCGGTCGATGAGAGACGGCGCCTGTCGCAGAAGATCGCCCGTGCGCTCGACCGGATCCTGGGCGACCTGTCGGGCAAGATCGTCGGCGTCTACCTGCCATTCCGTGGGGAGCCCGATCTCCGATCATGGATCGAGGGCTTGGCGGTACGCGGGGCGATTGCGGCCCTGCCTGTCGTGGTCGCGCCGCGGTCGCCACTTGTGTTCCGGGCCTGGCGGCGGGGCGAGCCGCTCCACCCGGGCGTCTGGAACATTCCGGTGCCCGTCGGTGGCGCAACGGTGACGCCGGATATCGTGATCTCGCCTGTCGTCGGCTACGACGAGGCCTGCTATCGCTTGGGCCATGGCGGCGGTTTCTACGACCGCACGCTCGCCGCCCTGCCGCAGCGTCCACGCATTCTCGGGGTCGGCTATCGGCGGTTGGCCGTGCGCACGATCTATCCACAAAATTACGATGTCCCGATGGACATGATCGTCACGGAGTCGGGGGCCTTGACCCAATGAGCGTCAGGGACACTTCGCCGGGTCTCGAGTGGCGTGCTTGAGATAGGCGATGAGGTCAGTGCGCTCCTGCTCGTTCTTAACGCCGGCATACGCCATCTTCGTGCCGGGCACGGTCTTGAGCGGATTCTCGAGGAAGCGATCGAGCGTCGGTTCATCCCAGACGATGCCGGTCGCCTTCATGGCTTTCGAATAGTCGAAGCCCGGAAGGCTGCCGGCCGCGCGGCCGAACAGGCCGCAATGACGCGGCCCGCTCCTGTTGTACTCCAGCGAGTGGCACGCGAGGCATCGCTGGTAGATCTGCACGCCTTTGGCGACGTCGCCATCCGCCGCCTGGCCGGGTGACGTTGCGGCCGTGAGGGAGGTGACGGCCATAAAGCCGACGGCGACGGCAGGCAGATATCTCATGGTGATGCTCTCGACGGGCGTTCGGTCAGGACACGAAGGCCGACGGTACCGGCGGCTGGCCGAGCGCGTTTCGCAGCACCGCCCAATGCATTGCCTCGTCGCCCAGGATGGAGGCGGCCACCTTGGCGAGATCGCGATCGGTCAGGATGGGAATGGCGCCGAGATAGGCGCTCACCGCGCCCTTCTCGAGTTCGGCGGCGAAGCCCAGCACGTCGGCCTGGTTCTTCAGCCTCTCGACCGGGAAGCTATAGGCACTCTTGGCCGCGACCGGCGTGCCGCCCAGCTTCTTCACCGTGGCCGCCAGCGCGGCGGCATGCTCCTTATGATGGCCCTGAAACGTGACCGCGAGATCGAGGACGGGCTTCTGCAGTAGGCCGCTGGTCGCGCCGAGCTGATAGGCTGCGATGGCCTCCTGCTCGGCGCCGAGGGCGGCGTTGAGGATGGCGACGTCGTTGTTCGGTTCCTTGGCATGGGCCTCGCCGATCGGCGCCAAGTGCTCTTGCCCGGCCAGCAGCGCGAGGGCGGTGGCCGAGAGCGTCAGCGTGCCTAAGCCGGACAGGAAGCTGCGCCGTGCCGGCAGCGCGGTCTCGGCTTGCGGGATGATGAGAGACATGAGGTTCGCTCCTTGGGTCGGCAGGACGTCGGAATGTCGTCCGCTACAGGGAGAACCCCGATCGTCGGTCGAACGGATGCGGATTTTTGTTTGCGGGTCGGTGCATCCGGAGCGCTGGACGCGGGGTAGTCATCCCGAGGAGGACTTCACATGGTCGAGATTCTGAGATTCCACGCTTCGTCGACGGCGATGCCGGCGCCGCCCTGCCTGCTGGCGTCGGACCGACCGGCGGCCGCCGCGCCGTCCTTCGATCCTCTGGCGATGCTGCTGGCGGAGACCGCCATCGGTCATGAGCGAGCCTTTGCCCGGCTCTATGAACTTGTCGCCGGCCGTCTCTACGCCGTCGCCCGGCAGATCATGCCGCGCGACGACCTTGCCGAGGATGTGCTCCAGGAATCGTTCCTGCGTATCTGGCGCGCCGCTCATCGTTACGATCCCGCCAAGGGCTCTGCCTATGCCTGGCTGGTCACGATCGTGCGCAATCGCGCTCTCTCGGCCAGGACGCGCGGCAGCCGGCACGAAGATGGCCACACGGAGCTTGATGCCGAGCGACTGGCCTTTGAGGGGCCGGACCCTGCCATGTTGACAATGCGCAGCGAGGAAGCGCGCCGCGTGAAGGCCTGTCTGACCAATCTGCCGGACAACCATCGCCGTTCCGTCGCTCTCGTGTATTTCGAGGGGCTGACCCATCGCGAGCTGGCGGCGCGGCTGGAGGTGCAGCTCGGCACGGCCAAGAGCTGGGTCAGGCGTGGTCTTGCGCAGATGGGCAAGTGCCTGCTCCACGAAGATCTCCGCGACCGCCGCGCGCTGGTCGCTGCCGACTATGCCGTCGGCAGCCTGCAGGGGACGGTGCGGCGCGGCTTCGAGAGGCGCCGCGTGCGTGACGCCAGGTTCTGTCACGCCGCGGACCGCTGGGAGGCCCAGCTGGCGCTGCTCACTGAATTTCTGCCCGAGCGGTCATTTTCCTCGCAAAAGGTCTGGCGCTGCATCCAACATGAACTTGGCCGCGGCCGGCTATCAAGATTCTGGGCGTGGTTCAGGAGACACTGGCACATGATTTGAGCTAGCGCGCGCCATGAGCGAAGCCGCAGTGGGCGGCCAATGCGTAATTATGGCTTCCGATCTACGAAGTGCGCGGCGCTTCGATTAAGACCATCATGGCCTGCACGAGCGCTGGCGAACGAACGGCCAAGGAACGGCCAGCCAGCTCAAACGCGCCCCGCGCGTTCCAGGTAGAATGTCTTATGCGGTCGTCCGACTTGGTCTACGAGCGACTGATGATTCGAACCGGCCGAAAGCCAGTTGTAAACTAGGAGAGTCTGAAAGCACTCAAAGAACAGGTGACCAGACTTTCTGAACCGCCCCGGGTTTGTCGGAGGCTCCAACCCTTGAGAGAGTGGAGCGATGACAAGCAAGACAGCGAACAAGTTTTCGACCGAGGTGCGGGAGCGTGCGATCCGGTTGGTGCTGGATCACGAGGCTGACCACGGATCGCGTTGGGCGACGGTGGTGTCGATCGCATCCAAGATCGGCTGCACGGCACAAACGTTAAACGAGTGGGTGAAGAAGGCCGAGCGTGACAGCGGGAAGCCTGGCCTGACCAGCGATATGGCCGCCAAGCTCAAGGCGCTCGAGCGGGAGAACCGTGAGCTTCGCCAGGCCAATGAGATCCTGCGAAAGGCGAGCGCGTATTTTGCCCAGGCGGAGCTCGACCGCCGACACAAGCCATGATCGCCTTCATCGACGATCACCGCGGCGCGTATGGGGTCGAGCCGATCTGCAGGGTGCTGCCGATCGCCCCATCGACCTACCATGCTCATGTCGCCCAGCGGGCCGATCCGACGAGGCGATCGGTTCGAATGAAGCGGGATGGTGCCCTGATGCCGGAGATTCGCCGGGTGTTCGAGGAGAACTTCGGCGTCTATGGCGTGCGCAAGGTCTGGCGGCAGCTCAATCGTGAGGGCCATGAAGTGGCACGCTGCACTGTGGCGCGACTGATGCAAACGCTTGGATTGCAGGGCGTGGTCCGCGGCAAGCCGGTGCGAACCACAATCGGCGACAGAGCGGCACCATGCCCGCTGGACCACGTCAATCGGCAGTTCAGGGCGGAGCATCCGAACGCGTTGTGGCTGTCCGACTTCACCTATGTGGCGACCTGGGCAGGCTTCGTCTACGTGGCCTTTGTGATCGATGCCTATGCTCGCCGCATCGTCGGCTGGCGAGTCAGCAGGACGGCACACGCCGGCTTCGTGCTCGATGCACTGGAGCAGGCTCTGCACAGCCGACGGCCCCTTCATTGCGGCGGGCTGGTCCATCACAGCGATCGAGGCAGCCAGTACGTCTCGATCAAGTATACCGAACGCCTGGCCGACGCTGGTATCGAGCCGTCGGTGGGCAGCGTTGGCGACAGCTACGACAATGCTCTGGCCGAGACCATCAACGGACTTTACAAGGCCGAGGTCATTCATCGGCGCGGGCCGTGGCGATCATTCGAAGCCGTCGAGTTCGCGACGCTGGAATGGGTCGACTGGTTCAACAATCGCCGGCTGATGGAGCCCATCGGCAACATCCCGCCGGCAGAGGCCGAGGAGCGCTACTACGCAATGCTCGACGAGCACAAACTGGCAGCGTGACTCAAACCAAACAGCCTCCGGCAAACCCGGGGCGGTTCACTATGCTTTCCTTACAATAATGTTACGGACCATCACTGGGAGTCCTTGATGTAGCTCAAGCTGCTAACCGGCCGAGCGATCGATCCAAAAAGCAAAACCGGCCAGTCTGACGGCCTGGCTAGATTTCGTAGCCTTGGCGAAGTCGACGCAATTGGCCCAAGTCAGGCTTGCCGGGGGTGCCTACCCTGATCGACGATCCACTTCAGCAGCGCCCGCGAGACAAACTCCGGGCCGTTGTCGGAGCGCAGGTAGAGCGGCGCGCCG
>Ga0182745_1002083_pt1 | contig 18455 bp, 18 predicted proteins | sample eDN3rd30CKraftBY_FD_128523 | JGI IMG/M metagenome (GOLD analysis project Ga0182745, IMG submission 128523) | Enriched backyard soil microbial communities from Emeryville, California, USA - eDNA 3rd pass 30_C Kraft BY (version 2) (version 2) | ecosystem: Environmental > Terrestrial > Soil >...
CGCCGGTCTGCGACCATTTCGGCACCTGCGGCGGCTGCGCGCTCCAGCACTGGCGGGCGGAGCCTTATCTTGCCTGGAAACAGGAACAGGTCGGCGCGGCGTTGCGTCAGGCCGGCATCGCAGCCGATGTCGCCATGACACGGGACGCCCATGGGGCCGGCCGCCGCCGCGCGGTATTCCATGCCCGTCACGCGGCGCAGGGCACCATTGTCGGCTTCTCCGCCGCACGCAGCCACCAGATCGTCCCGATTGATCGCTGCCCGATCCTTGCGCCGGAGATGAGCGGCGCCCTGCCGGCGGCGCGGGCGATCGCCGAGCAACTGAGAAACACGCCGAAGCCGCTCGACATCCATGTGACGGCGACCGACAGCGGTCTCGATATCGACGTGCGCGGCAGCGGCAAGCTCAAGCCTGCCGACCATACGGCGCTGGCTTCCCTCGCCGCGCGCCACGGCATCGCACGGCTGACGCGCCATGGCGAAATCGTCACCCAGCAGACCCCGCCGATGCTGACCATGGGTCCCGCCCGCGTGCCGCTTCCGCCGGCGCCGTTCCTTCAGGCCACGGCGGCAGGCGAATCCACGCTTGCCGATCTCGTGACTCGCCATTGCGCGGGCGCAAAGACCGTCGCGGACCTGTTCTGCGGCATCGGCCCCTTCGCGCTGCGGCTGGCGGAACAGGCCCGTGTCTTCGCGGCGGACAGCGAGGCCCCCGCCATCACGGCGCTGCGCCAGGCCGCCGCGCACACGCCCGGCCTGAAGCCGCTGGACGCGCAGGCGCGCGACCTGTTCCGCCGGCCGCTGATGCCGCTCGAACTCAAGCGCTTCGATGCCGTGGTGTTCGACCCGCCGCGCCAGGGCGCGGAGGCGCAGGCGCGGCAGCTTGCGGCTTCCACCGTCAGGAAAGTCGTCGCGGTGTCCTGCAATCCCGCCACCTTCGCGCGCGACGCCGCGATCCTTGTCGGCGGCGGCTATCGCCTCGTCGAGGTCACGCCTGTGGACCAGTTCCGCTATTCGCCCCATGTGGAAGTCGTCGCGGCCTTCAGCCGCTGAACGCCCAGACCGTCCACATCCCCACACCGGCAAACAACCTGCTTCCGGCCGCGGCGGAAGCCGGTGCCTCCCGTCGTCAATTCTGCCAGCGATCCCGCCACTGACGTTCGCCGATGTTGCACGGCACGCGAGGCGGCGTGGCCGCAGCCGGGATCACTTTCGGCTCGGGTTGCAGGCCGGCAATCTCCAGCACCAGCTTGGTGCGGGTCGCTTCCTTGAACTTGTCGCGCCCGCGCACCGGCACGACAAAGGCGCCCGGCCCGCCGACAACGCAATCCTCGTAATATTGATCGAGATGCTCGATATCGCCGAAGCCGTACGTATTCGGCCGGTTGAGCATGATCGGCAGGCCGTTGATGGTGATGCCGGCGGCGACGACCTCGTCGCGCACCACATTCAGCGCGGGGCCGTTGTTGTTCGGGCCGTCCCCGGACACGTCGATGACCCGGCGCACGCCCTTGAAGCCGGAGGTCTCGAACAGCGATTTTGAAAAGCCCAGCGCGCCGGAAATGGATGTCCGCGACGCGCGGCGATACGGCGCGCGAAGAATATCCGCGGCAAAGCTGTCCGCGCTTTCGGGGCCGTCGATCGCCCGCCACGGCACCACCACGCGCTGGTCGAAAGCGCCGGCCCATTCCACATAGGTGATCGCCACCTTGCCGTGGATGCCCTCCTTCAGCGCCTGAAGGAATTCGCGGGAGGCGAGCGCGCCGGCATAGCCCTCGCGCTGGAGCTGCTGCTCGTCCGTGTCCATCGAATAGGAGATATCGACTGCGAGAACCAGTTCGACATCCACCTCCTCGCCGGCCTGGGCGACTTTCACCGCCGCGGGTCCCGGCCGGGCCAGTCCGGCCGTCCAGGACGTCAGCCCCGTCGTGGCTATGGCGAGCAATCCGAACGAAATCCAGGCCTGAAGGCGCATGCGCATCTCCGTTGGCGGACATGGGCATGCTGGCACGCGGGCGACAGGAAGAAAAGACGGAGCGAATCGCCGCCGCTGAAACAGAAGAGCCGGCCGCCGCATCGCGGAAACCGGCTCTTTGAAGGGAATAGTTAGAAGAGAAGACGTTGGCCGGGCGGCGCAGCTCACGCGAACGTGTCAGCCGCGCCGTCCGGGCGTCACTTGATTTCCTGCGGCTGGATGCCGGCGGCCTTCACGATCGGCGCCCAGGTCTCGATGTCTTTCTGGAGCCGCGCGGCGGTCCCCGGCCCGTCGTCGGACAGCGGCAGAGATGCCACGGTCTCCAGGAATTTCGCAGCCTCCGGCGAGGTGGAAATTTCGTTCATCCACTGGCCGATCTGCTTCACGATCGGATCGGGCGTGCCGGCCGGCGCGTACACGCCCCACCACGGGCTGAAGTCGAAGTCCGGCACGCCGGCTTCCATCATCGTGGGGGTGTCCGGCAGGGTCGGAATGCGCTTGGCCGTCGTTACCGCGAGGGGGCGCACGCGGCCCTGGCGGATCGCGCCGGCGGCGAAGGTACCGTCCATGATCATGTAGTCGAGCGTACCGTTCACGACGTCCGGCAGCGCCTCGGGCGCGGTACGGTAGGCCACCTCGGTCGATTTTGTCCCGGTCTTCTGATGGAAATAGGCCGTGGACAGGATCGCCATCTGGTTGGTGACGCCATGGACGGCCTTGGGCGTCTTTTTCAGATGCTCGACGAGTTGCTGCACATTCTGGATGGGGGAATTGGCCGCGACGAGCATGACGAAAGCGATCTGCGCGAAGGAGGCCGCCGGCGTGAAGTCCTTCACAGTGTCGAAGCTCAAGCCTTTGAACAGGAAGCGGCTTCCGGCCATGTTCGAGTTCGCGACGAACAGCAGCGTATAGCCGTCCGGCTTGGCATTGGCGACCAGCGAGACGGCGAGATTGCTGTTGGCGCCTGGCTTGTTCTCCACCAGCACGGGCTGGCCGCTTTTCTCCGCGAGCTTGGCCGTGAAGAAGCGCCCGAGAATGTCGGCACCGCTACCGCCCGGAAAGCCGATGAGGACGCGGATCGGCCGGCTGGGATAGTTCTGCTGCGCCGAGGCCGGCAGAACGAGGGAAGCGCCCCCGAGGGCGCCGAGAGCCGCACTGCCAACGAGTTCACGCCTGTTGATCATTTGTTTCCTCTCCAACTTTTATTTTTTGATTAGGCCGCGCGCGCAGGCGGTATGCAAGACGGAAAATCGCGTCCCGGCGTCAGATATCGAGATTTTCCGTCGAGACGATTTCGATGCCGAAACCGCCCAGCCCCACATAGGTCCACTTGGTGGACGCCAGAAGGTGGATGGACGAAATCCCGAGATCGCGCAGGATCTGCGCGCCGACGCCGATTTCCCGCCACTGCCGCGTGCGCACCGCCTCCGAGGACACATCCTCTTTCAAGCCGAGGTTGCTCAGGGGAACGCCGGAAGCGCCGTCCCGGAGGAACACCAGCACGCCGCGCCCTTCCGCCTTGAAATGGGCCAGCGCCGCATGGATCGACTTCGCGCCCCCGAAGACGTCGTTGACCACATCCGCGCGATGCAGGCGCGCCGGCACATTCTCGCCGTCGCCGATCTCGCCATAGACGAAGGCCATGTGCTGGACCTTGTCGAAGGGGGTCAGATAGGCATAGCCCTGAAGCGGGCCGATGTCGCTGTCCACGGGGAATTCGGCGACGCGCTCGATCAGCTTTTCGCGGGCCTGGCGATAGGCGATCAGGTCCGCCACCGAGATGCGCTTGAGCTGATGCTTGAGCGCGAATTCGTCGATCTGCGGCCCGCGCATCACGGTGCCGTCGTCATTCATGAGTTCGCAGATCACGCCGACGGGTTCGAGCCCCGCCAGCTTGCAGAGATCGACCGCCGCCTCGGTATGGCCGGAGCGCATCAGCACGCCGCCATCCCTGGCGATCAGCGGGAAGATATGTCCCGGACGGGCGAAATCCGCCGTGCCGGCGTTGTGGCTGGCGAGCGCGCGCAGCGTCGCGGTGCGGTCGTCCGCCGAGATGCCGGTGGTGGTGCCGTGGCGATAATCCACCGAGACGGTGAAGGCGGTGCCGTGGGGCGCGTCGTTGTCCGCCACCATCGGCGCGAGCCGCAGCCGCCGCGCGATCTCCGTCGTCACCGGCGCGCAGACGATGCCGCAGGTGTTGCGGACGATGAAGGCCAGCTTCTCCGGCGTCGCATGTTCGGCGGCGAGGATGAGGTCGCCCTCGTTCTCGCGGTCGTCGTCGTCGGTGACGACGAGCATCTCGCCGCGGGCAAAGGCCGCGATCACGGTATCGATACGGTTCTGGCTGTCCAGCACGTGAGCCTCGCTTCACCCGGTCTGCGGGAAGGGCCAGAGCGACGTTTCGCCGACCTGACCGCGATGACGAAGATAGTGATCGGCGATGATGCATGCCACCATCGCCTCGCCCACCGGCACGGCGCGGATGCCGACGCACGGATCGTGGCGGCCCTTGGTGCTCACGTCGATCTCGTGGCCATGGCGGTCCACGCTGCGGCGGGGCTGGAGGATCGACGACGTCGGCTTGACGGCAAAGCGGGCGACGACCGCCTGCCCGGTCGAGATGCCGCCGAGGATACCGCCGGCATGGTTGGCGAGGAAGCGCGGGCCGTCACCATTGCCGGCGCGCATCTCGTCGGCATTGTCCTCGCCGGTCAAGGCGGCAGCGGCAAAGCCGTCGCCGATCTCGACGCCCTTCACGGCATTGATGCTCATCAGCGCGGCGGCGATATCCGCATCGAGCTTGCCATAGATCGGCGCGCCGAGGCCCGGCGGCACGCCTTCGGCCACCACCTCGATCACCGCGCCGACCGACGAGCCGCTCTTGCGGATGCCGTCGAGATATCCCTCGAAAAACTTCGCCTTCTCGGCGTCCGGACAGAAGAACGGATTGCGGCCGACCTCATCCCAGTCCCAGCGGGAGCGGTCGATCTTTTCCGGACCCATCTGCACCAGCGCGGCGCGCACCTTGAGGCCAGGTACGATCTTGCGGGCCACCGCGCCGGCGGCGACGCGGGCCGCCGTCTCCCGCGCCGATGACCGGCCGCCGCCGCGATAGTCGCGGATGCCGTATTTCACGTCATAGGCATAGTCGGCATGGCCAGGCCGGTAACTGGCCTTGATGTCCGAATAATCCTTGGAGCGCTGGTCCACATTCTCGATCATCAGCATGACCGGCGTGCCGGTGGTCACCTGCTGTCCCGAAGCGTCGTCGGTCATGACGCCGGACATGATGCGCACGGCGTCGGGCTCGCGGCGCTGCGTCGTGAAGCGGGACTGGCCCGGGCGGCGCCGGTCAAGCTCCGCCTGGATATCCTCGGCCGTCAGCGGGATGCGCGGCGGGCAGCCGTCGATCACGCAGCCCAGCGCGACCCCATGGCTTTCGCCATAGGTCGTAACCCGGAAAAGATGGCCGAAGGTGTTGAAGGACATTGGCTTTCCGCTCGTGGCGGTGTGGTAGCCCGGGAGGCCCGGCGCGGTCAATGAATGACCCGGCATGAGACCTGAAACATTCAGCCGGCACGCGGGTCTCCTGAATGAATTGACAGCTTGATATGAACAACCATTAAGATATTGAAATAATTACGTTTTTACGATTTTGCGCTTGCGTCCGATTGTCGCATTTCGTAGAACTACGAGCGCCGGAGCATTCCCGCTCCGCCGGATCAGACCCTGACCCGTATCCTTAAGGATGCACCTCATGCGTAAGAGCCTTGCCGTTCTTGCTACCCTCGGCTTCCTCGGCGCCACCACCGTTGCCCCGGTGATCGCCGCGCCGGTCGCCCCCGCCGTTGCCCACACCGACATTTCGGCCGCCAAGAAGAAGGCCGCCCCGGTCAAGCACACCGTCAAGAAGAAGATTCAGAAGCGCGCCGACGTCGTGACCGACCTGTCCGCGGCCAAGAAGAAAGCCAAGGCCCACAAGAAGGCCGCTCCCAAGAAGACCATGAAAAAGAGCGAACTGGTGACCGACCTGTCCGCCGCCAAGAAGAAGGCCAAGAAGGCCGGCGCCAAGAAGGGCAAGTAAGTCCAGGCGAGCAACGCTTCTTGCAACGCCTCACATCAAAAACGGCCGGGTCTTGCGACCCGGCCGTTTTTCCTTGGCGCAAACACGATCTTTGTGATGCGGCTAGAGCATTTTTGGCTTTGATGGAATCAAAGCCAAAGCTCTATGTTTTTGCTTTGACGCGTTTTCTTCACGCGAACCGGCAGCCACTTCGCTCGAAAACGCTCTACTCGTCGTTGACGCCGATATCCGGCGCATCCGGATGCTTCATGCCGACGATATGGTAGCCGGCATCAACGTGATGCACCTCGCCGGTGACGCCCCGCGCCATGTCGGAGAGCAAATACACCGCGGAATCGCCGACCTCATCGGTCGTCACGCTCCGCCGCAGCGGCGCGTTGTGCTCGTTCCACTTGAGAATGTAACGGAAATCGCCGATGCCGGAGGCCGCGAGCGTCTTGATCGGACCGGCGGAAATGGCGTTCACGCGGATGCCCTGGGCGCCGAGATCGGCGGCGAGATAGCGCACGGAGGCTTCCAGCGCCGCCTTGGCGACGCCCATCACGTTATAATGGGGCATCCACTTCTCGGCCCCGTAATAGGTCAGCGTGAGGATGGAGCCGCCATCCGTCATCAGCTTCTCGGCCTGCTGGGCAATGGCCGTGAGCGAATAGCAACTGATGAGCATGGTGCGGCTGAAATTATCCGGCCGCGTGTCCACATAGCGCCCGGCGAGTTGGTCCTTGTCCGAGAAGGCGATCGCATGGACGAGGAAGTCCAGCCGCCCCCATTGCGCCTTCAGCTTCGCGAAGATGGCTTCGAGGCTGGCGGGATCGGTTACGTCGCAGGCGCCCACAACCAGCGCATCGAGTTCCTGCGCCAGCGGCTCGACCCGCTTCTTCAGCGCATCGCCCTGATAGGTGAAGGCCAGTTCCGCCCCCTGAGCGTGGCAGGCCCTGGCGATGCCCCAGGCGATCGAGCGGTTGTTCGCGACACCCATGATCAGGCCGCGCTTCCCGCGCATCAGACCGGCCGGTTCCGACATTCCGCTGCCCCTCGCTTGACCTCGAACGGTTCAAATCGGGGCTGCTTCTCGCATAGGGTATCTGGCCCTTCAAGCCGATACCGCCTCCGGGCCGTACAATGAAGCCGGAAGGACCGGCCGCCCGCGGACATTCTGCGGGGCCGGCAGGTCCGTTCCACCTGTGCGGGAACCCGGACTTCAGCCGAAATTCCGGCGCGGATCGTAGGGATGATCGGCAGCCGCCTTGCGGATCGCTTCTTCCAGCGCGGAATCCACCTTGTCGGGCAGCATGATGCGGACCGTGGCGAACAGATCGCCCCGCTTTTCGCCATGGGGCAGTCCCTTGCCCTTCAGACGGAAGGTCTTGCCACCGTTGGTGCCGGCCGGAACCGTGAGTTCCACGGCCCCCTCAACGGTCGGAACCCGTATTTTTCCACCCGCCAGCGCCTCGTAGAGCGTGATCGGCAAATCGAGCTTCAGGTCCCGTCCGTCCACCTGAAACAGCGGATGAGGGCTGACCGACACCGTGATGAGCGCGTCTCCCGCGCCGCGAAGCCCCGGAAATCCCTGCCCCTTGAGGCGGATCTGCTTACCGTCGGTCAAGCCGGGCGGAATCTTGACCTCGACCTCCTTGCCGGTCGGCAACTGGACACGCCGCGCGCCCCCGCGCACCGCCTCCTCCAGGCTGATGCGGACATTCGCCGTCGCATCCGCGGGCGGCCGCGCCGCGAAATCCTCCGGCTCGAAAGCCGCGCCGGACGGTCCGCGCCGGCCCCGCGCCGCGCCGCCGAAGACGCCCTGAAGAATGTCGTCGATACCGCCGAAACCGCGAAAATTCCCGGCGCCGCCTTGCGGGCCGGCATCGCCGGCGTTCCAGGTGAAGGTGTGAAAGCCGTCCTGACCGGGCCCGCCCGGATGGCCCCCGCCGGGGAAGCCGCCGCCCGGAAAGCCCTGAAACCGGGGCTTGCCTTCGGCGTCGATCTCGCCGCGGTCGAAAGCCTTGCGCTTCTCCTCATCGCCCAGAATCTCATAGGCGGAATTCACCTCCGAGAAGCGGGCGGTGGTCTTGGCGTCGTTCTTGTTGGCGTCGGGGTGATGCTTCTTGGCGAGCTTGCGAAAAGCGCTCTTGATCTCGGCCGCGGTCGCACCTTTCTTCACCCCCAGCACCTCATAGGGGTCTCGCATCGCTCGCTCCAGTCCTCACATAATTCCCCGCCCACACGGCCGGTCTGCGACATAATGTGGGATGGGACGCTTATCGTTGCAATGTTCGGACGACCCCCGACCCCCCGGCAATACGGCGAAAGGCAGGATCCGGAGCCTCAGGACCGCCGCCAGGGCTTGAGGTTCCGCACTTCCCAGGAACCGCGATCCGCACGGCAGGCTTCACCCTGCATCCATGCTTCCGAACCACCCCGCACATAGCTCGCGAGGAAGTCCCGGCAGGTGAGCCCGGCCTCCTGATAGCTCTTGGCGATGGGCGTCACGGTGCCGCGCGCGCCGGTCGTGGGATTTTCCCATGGCACGCTGGCGTCGTCCCTGCCCTTGGAGAGGACATCGCGGACCGCGGCGCGAGTTAGAGCAAGATCGCCGCCGATGGGGAGTTCGGATTGCGGGTCGGCCGACACCGGCGTGATCGAGCCGGTGTATTCCACCGTCTCGCTCTTTGCCGCAGGAAACAGCGAATCGAGCTGGTAGGAAAAGCTGCATCCGCCGCTGGTCAGCGCCAGCACAGCCGCCGCCGCCGTCAGGCTGCCGCGCCGCCATAGGCGAACGCAGCGGGTTCCTCTATAACCAACCGGCCAGGCTCCTGGTCCTGACTTTCGCCCCGCCACTGAACAGCTCCACGGCCATGACCGACACCGCTCCCATTGAACACCCTGCCTGGTTAACGTCCGGTGATTTCACCGAGGCCGACGAGCCGATCCGGCTGTTCTCGGTCTGGTTCGACGAGGCCAGCAAAAGCGAGCCGTCCGACCCCAACGCCATGGCCCTCGCGACCATGGGGCTGGACGGGATTCCGGACCTGCGCATGGTGCTGCTGAAGGGCCTCGATGAGACCGGCTTCGTCTTCTACACCAACTACGACAGTCAGAAGGGGCAGGAGCTGCATGCCCTGCCCGCAGCGGCGGCCTCGTTCCACTGGAAATCGCTGCGGCGGCAGGTGCGCATCCGCGGGCCGGTGGAGCAGGTCAGCACCGAGGCGGCGGACGGCTATTTCGCGACCCGGCCGCGCGGCGCGCAGATCGGCGCCTGGGCGAGCAAACAGTCCCAGCCGCTGGAAAGCCGCCTCGCTTTCGAGAAGGCCATCGCCCTGACGACCGCCCGCTTCGCCCTCGGCGCGGTGCCGCGCCCGCCGCGCTGGTCCGGCTTCCGGATCGTGCCGCTGGTGATCGAATTCTGGCACGATCGCCCTTACCGCCTGCACGACCGGGTCGAGTTTCGCCGGGATGACATCACCTCGTCATGGCGCAAGACGAGGCTCTATCCCTGAACCGGCCGGCGCTGGCTTTCTTCCAGTTCAGAGCCGCTCCAAATCACAGTACTGGCCTTGGGCCGGACGCTGCCGCTATGATCGCATCATGCCCACAACCGACAATCAACCACGCCGCACGCTGCTTCTGACCGGCGCCAGCCGTGGCATCGGCCACGCCACGGTCAAACGCTTCTCGGCAGCGGGTTGGCGGGTCATCACCTGCTCACGCCATGCCTTTCCGGAAAATTGTCCGTGGGAAATGGGGCCGGAAGACCATATCCAGGTCGATCTCGCCGACCCGGCGAGCGCCGAGGAGGCCATCGCCGAAATCAAGCGGCGGCTGGCCGACGGCCAGCTTCATGCGCTCGTGAACAACGCCGCTATTTCGCCCAAGGCGGAGGGTGGCGCGCGGCTCGGCTCCATCGAAACGACGCTTGAGACCTGGCGGCAGGTCTTCAGCGTGAATTTCTTCGCGCCGATCATGCTGGCGCGCGGCCTGATCGACGAACTCAAGGCGGCGAAGGGCTCGGTGGTGAATGTCACCTCCATCGCCGGCTCGCGGGTCCATCCCTTCGCCGGCACCGCCTATTCGACATCGAAGGCGGCGCTGGCGGCGCTGACCCGGGAGATGGCCGCCGATTTCGGCCGGCAGGGCATCCGCGTCAACGCCATCGCGCCCGGCGAGATCGACACCGCGATGCTGTCACCGGGCACGGCGGAGATCGTCGCGACGCAGATCCCGATGCAGCGGCTCGGCTCGCCCGACGAAGTCGCCAAGATCATCTATGTGCTGTGCACCGACACCGGCTCCTACGTGAACGGCGCGGAAATCCACATCAACGGCGGCCAGCACGTCTAGAGCATGATCCCGAAAAGTGGGAACCGGCTTTCGGACAAGATCATGCTCAAGCAAAAAGCATGATCCCGAAAAACGCGAACCGGTTACGCAAGGCTCAGAGCCATTTGCGCCACTTGAAGAAGAAATAGGGCACGACCGCCGCAAGCAGCATCAGACCCAGCGCCATCGGATAGCCCGCCACCCATTCAAGCTCCGGCATATGCCGGAAATTCATCCCGTAGATGGACGCCACCAGCGTCGGCGGCATGAACACCACGGCGGCGACCGAGAACAGCTTGATGATGTTGTTCTGCTCAAGGCTCACCATGCCGAGCAGCGCGTCGAGCAGGAAGGTGATCTTGCCGCCGAGATAGGATGCATGGTCGGACAGCGACTGAAGGTCCCGCTGCATGGTCGACAACTGGCCGCGCATGTCCTTGGGGAGTTTCCCACCCTCCCCGTCGTTGGCGAGGAACAGCACCAGCCGCCCGACCGACACCAGGCTTTCCCGGACGCGGGACGTGAGCTCGCCGCGCCGGCCGATCCGCTTGAGCGTGTCGCGATAGGTCCGGGCCTCGCGGTGCGCCGCGCGTTCGGGCTCGAAGACGTCGTGGGACAGCGCGTCGATATCGGCGCTGATGCGCTCCAGAAGATCGGCGGCCCGGTCGATGATGACATCGAAAAGGTCGGACAGGACCGTCATGCCGGTCGCGGCCGGGCTACAGACGCGGCTGAGCTTGCCGGCCACGAGGGAGAAGGCCCGCGGCTCATCGTAACGGACCGTGACGAGCTTCTCTCCAAACAGGATGAACGTGACGGGCGCGGTCCGCGGCTGGTCGGTGTCGGTCGCGCAAAGCACGGTGGCCGTCATGAAGCGGGCGCCGTTCTCGACATAGAGGCGGCTCGACACCTCGATCTCCTGCATCTCGTCCCGTGTCGGGATGCTGATGCCGAGCGCGGCCTCGACGAGACGTTCCTCCTCGGGTGTCGGCGCGAACAGATCGATCCAGACCGCCGCATGGAGGGCGGCGTCCCGTTCGGAATCCGCAGGCGTCCGGGACGACAGAGTGTGCCCCTGCACCAGATAGGCTTTCAGCATGTCTCGCCTTCACGCGCCGGGAGAGTCTGCCGGCCTATCGTTATGCCGCAGAAATCAGGCCGCTTCCGCCTCGCGTCCATTGCCGGCGTTGCCGGAAGGGGCGTAATTCGGGTTCTTGCAGTCGCCGCCGTAGCGCAGCGCGGCGGAGACGGCGGAGATGCCGATCCGGCGGTACTGGGCTTCGAGATCCGCAGCCAGACGGCTGACAGGTTTCTCGGCTTCCTTCGGGTTCATGTCATCCTCTCGGTTGATCCGGCCCCGCACGGGACCGTGCCCCTTCGGGATGAAGGGAGCTGGCCGAATATGGCGAGCCAATACGGTAAAATTGCGTGGTCTTTGGCGTTGCTTCGTGACGTTTTCGCGCGGCCGGAATTCATTCAGGCGCGATCCGGTAAATGCCGTCCTAACAACCGTGGTGAACCTTTGCTTAACGAAGGAGCCGTAGTTTGACGGAAGTCGCGATAGGACGGCTTCAAACGAGCGGCGGGCTGCCGCAATCCTGGAACCGCTCCATAAAGCGATGCTGGACTGCGACTTTCCTGCAACAGATTCTCGCCACATATGTGGAAGCCGGCAAAACGGCTGGAGTTGCTGAAAGCAAGTCGGTTAATGAATTCTGGCCGGGCGAAATCGATATGATGGCCGCAGGCGAACGGGGGCTTGGGATGATTTGGCGGAAGGCGGCGTTCCTCGCAGTGGCGCTGGCGCTGGCGGGATGCATGCAGACGGGCACGCCGGAGCCCTCGTCGGAGGCGAATATGACGCCGCGCGACCGCAAGCTGCTGGCCAACCCGCCTTATGCCCAGGTCAGCATCCCGGAACCCTATCGCCGCCACATCGTCAAATATCACCGCAAGGACGCCCCCGGCACGATCGTGGTCGATACCGATGCGCGCTATCTCTATTTCGTTCTGGATAACGGCCAGGCGATCCGCTACGGCGTGACCGTCGGCGAGGAGGGCCTGTCCTGGGCCGGCGTCGCCCGGGTCGGCCGCAAGGCGGAATGGCCGAGCTGGGTGCCCACGCCCGACATCAAGCGCCGCCTCGACGTGCCGAATTTCGTCGGTCCCGGCCCGCACAATCCGATGGGCGCCCGCGCGATCTATCTCTACGAGGGCAACAAGGACACGCTCTACCGCATCCACGGCACCAATCAGCCGGAATATATCGGCCGGGCCATCTCCTCGGGCTGCATCCGGCTCACCAACGAGGACATCATCGATCTCTACAATCGCGTGAAGCCGAACAGCACCGTGGTGGTGCTGGCGCCCGGCAAGGGCGACTCGCCCTTCAATCCGCGCATGGCGGCCGTCGGCCCCAGCGTCAGATCCTATTGAACCGTTCCAGCGGGGGCTGACGGGAGCGGCGCTGAACCCACGGGGTTCGGTGCCGTTCTTTTTTGGCGCATTCGCCGCCATGGCGTGGCATCGCCCTTCTGACGCGGCATCGTCCCTCCGGCGGATAGCTGCGGCAGCATGGCTTCGCGAAGCCCACCGCCGGCGGATCACGGTCTAGACGGTCGCGCCGCGCGCCTTCTCCCGGCGCAGATGCTCGTCCAGCCGCGGCATGATCTCAACGAAATTGCAGGGCCGGTATCGATAGTCGAGTTGATGGACGAGGATGTCGTCCCATGCATCCTTGCAGGCGCCCGGCGAGCCCGGAACGCAGAAGATATAGGTGCTGCCGGCGACGCCTGCCGTCGCCCGGGTCTGGATCGCGGAGGTGCCGATCTTGGCGTGGCTGACCATGAGGAACAGCATCGCGAACGCATCCATGCGTTTCTCGAACAGCGGCTCGACCGCCTCCGGCGTCACGTCGCGCCCCGTGAAGCCGGTGCCGCCCGTGGTGACGACTACGTCGATCTCCGGATTCGCGATCCAGTCCCGCACCCTGGCGCGGATCGCCTCGACATCGTCGGGCACGATCTCGCGCGCGGCAAGCATATGCCCGGCCTGCGCGATGCGCTCCGCCAGCGTCGCGCCGGAGCGATCCTCATCGAGGCTGCGCGTGTCGGAGACGGTCAGCACCGCGATGCGCAGCGGAATGAAGGTTCTGGTTTCGTCGATCCCCGCCATTGCGATCTCCCGATGCCGGTCCGAAGACCGGCTCTCTTAACGACACCTCAGCGCGCCGCGCGGCGCACCGCGCCGGGCACGCGCTGGGCGAGCACCTTGTCGATGCGGCGGCCGTCGAGGTCCATGACCTCGAAGCGCCAGCCATAAGTATCGATCGATTCCGCGACCTCCGGAATCCGGCCGAAGGCCGCGAGCAGCAGGCCGGCGACGGTGTGATAATCCCGGTCGGCCGGCAGCGTGACGCCGATCTTCTCGGCCAGCTCATCGGCTGGCATCGCCCCCGAGATCAGATAGGAGCCATCGTCGCGCTCGACGAGATAAGGATCGTCCTCTTCGGCGTCGGTGCGGAACTCGCCGACGATCGCCTCAAGAATATCCGCGGCCGTCACCAGCCCCTCGAGATGGCCGTATTCGTCATAAACGAGACCCATATGGACGGACGATGACTTGAACAGCTCGATCACATCGAGCGCGTCCATCGTCTCGGGGATGACCGGAGCCTGACGGACGAACGAGCGCACGTCCGCCGTCTCGTTGTTGAGATAGGCACCAAGCAGGTCCTTGGCCTGAATGATGCCGACGACCTGATCCAGCGAGCCTTCGCACACCGGCATGCGCGAATGAATGCTTGACGTCATGCGGCGGCGGATATCCTCCGGCGGGTCGTCCAGATTGATGAAGTCGATATCGTGACGCGGCGTCATCACCACCGAGACCGGGCGATCGCCAAGGCGCATCACGCCGGCGATCATCGCCCGCTCCTCCGGCTCCAGCACGCCGGCGCTCTCGGCCTCCGCGACGATGGAGCGGATTTCCTCGTCGGTCACCTTGTTGTCTGACACTTCGCCGCCGCCGAACACCCGGAGCAGCAGGCGGCTCGAACGATCCAGCACCCAGACGAAGGGAAGGCCGATCTTGGCGAGCCAGACCATCACCGGCGCGATGCGGCATGCGATCTTCTCGGGCCGGCGCAAAGCAAGCTGCTTCGGCACCAGTTCGCCGGCGACCAGCGAAAGGTAAGTGATCGCCGTGACCACGAGACCCAGCGCCACAGGGTCGGCAACGCGGGCGGACAGCCCGTAGTCCTGAAGCCAGAGCGTGAAGCGGGCGCTGAGCGTCGCGCCGGAAAACGCACCGGCAAGAATGCCGACCAGCGTGATGCCGATCTGAACCGTGGAGAGAAAGCGGCCAGGGTCCGACGAAAGTGCAAGCGCCTGCCGCGAGCCCGTGACGTCCTGATCGATCATGGTCTTGAGACGTGCTGGCCGCGACGACACCACCGCAAGTTCTGACATGGCCAGAACGCCGTTCACCGCGATGAGAACGACGACGATGGTGAGTTCGATGTAAAGCATGGCTCCGGTATCGATGATTGACGATCGGCCGATCATACGCATTCCCCCGCGCGAGCGGAAGTGCGCGGAAATGCGGCATCTGCGGTCAGGGATAAATCCGCGCTACAGGCGTTCGGCGCCGAATGTGTTGCAGGCCGATATCTTTCCGGAATTGAAACCGTTCATGAACCAGCGTTTGCGCTGCTCGGAACTGCCATGCGTGAATGAATCCGGCACGACACGACCGCCGGCCTTGCGCTGCAACGCATCGTCGCCGATGGCGGCCGCCGTCTGCAATGCGGCATCGACATCGCCGGGGTCGAGATAGTCGCGCTTCTGACGCTGACGGTTGGCCCAGACGCCGGCGAAACAATCCGCCTGCAATTCGACCCGCACCTGAATCTGGTTCGCCTCCGCACGGCTCCCTGCCGCACGCTGCAACTGCTGGGACTTGTCGAGAATGCCGAGCTGGTTCTGCACGTGATGTCCGACCTCATGTGCGAGGATATAAGCCTGCGTGAACTTGCACGGCGCGCCCGCGCAGCCGCGGAAGCGCTGCTCGATCTCATCGAAGAACTGCGTATCGAGGAACACCTGACGATCCGGCGGGCAATAGAACGGACCCATGGCGGACTGCGCCATGCCGCAACGGTTCGCGTTGGTCGCGCCGCTGAACAGCACCACACGCGGGCCGCGATAGCTCGCATTGCCCTCCTTGAAAATTTCGGACCAGCGGTCGTCGATCTCGCCGAGCACGGCGGCCACAAAGTCTCCCATCTCGTCCTTGGGCGCGCCGGTCTGGCGCGGCGCGGGCGCGCGCTGGGATTGCTCATAAGGCGAGCCGCCCTGAATCATGGAGGCGCCTTCGAGCAACAGACGCGGATCGATTCCGAGCGCCCAGCCGATCAGGCCGATGACCACGATGGTACCGATGCCGAGCCCGCCCCGGCCGACCGGCATCCGGCCGCCGCCGCCGCCGCCAAGTCCGCCCTCTCCGCGACGGTCATCGACATTGTCACTGCGGCGGAAATCATCCCAGCGCATTCTCAAGCCTCCATTGGTGCCGCATTTCAACGCGCATCCCGCCGCGCCGTTCGACCACGCCAGATTATATCCTGCCCGGCATTTATTGCCTATCTGCCGATGCGGATGATTAAGTCAGTTTTTACCTTGGCCTGCCAAGGTGTGGTCAGTCGGTTGTAGGTCCCGCGTCACCGGCCGCTTCGCCTGAGTCAGAGTTCTGAGTCATGGGTGTATTGCGTAGCGGGGCGTCCTCACGGACGCCCCGTATCGTCTCTTCTCAGCGTCAGTCGGCGCAAGTTTCCGCGCAAGCCTCAGCGCAGGTCATCGTCGGCGATTGCGTCGCCGCCATGGCAAAGCTGCCGGCGGCTTCCGTCGATCTGGTCTTCGCCGATCCGCCTTACAATCTTCAGCTCCGCGGCGATCTGAAACGGCCGGACGATTCCCGCGTCGATGCCGTCGATGACGACTGGGACAAGTTCTCCAGCTTCCAGGCTTATGACGAATTCACGCGCGCATGGCTGATCGCCTGCCGGCGCGTGATGAAGCCGACCGCAACGCTGTGGGTGATCGGCTCGTATCACAACATCTTCCGCGTCGGTACGATCCTTCAGGATCTCGACTTCTGGATGCTGAACGACATCGTCTGGCGCAAATCCAATCCGATGCCGAATTTTCGCGGCCGCCGCTTCACCAATGCCCATGAGACGATGATCTGGGCCGCGCGCGATGCAAAGGCGAAGAACTACACGTTCAACTACGAAGCCCTGAAGGCCGGCAACGACGACGTGCAGATGCGCTCCGACTGGCTGATCCCGCTCTGCACCGGCGAGGAGCGGCTCAAGGGCGACGACAGCAAGAAGCTGCATCCGACCCAGAAGCCGGAAACGCTGCTCGGCCGCGTGATCCTGTCGTCGTCACGGCCCGATGACGTGGTGCTGGACCCGTTCTGCGGCACCGGCACCACCGGCGCAGTCGCCAAGCGTCTCGGCCGCCGCTTCATCGGCATCGAGCGCGACGCGACCTATGCGCAGGCCGCCGAGCGGCGCATCGACGGCATCCTACCGCTGCCGGCCGCCTCCTTCGCGCCGTTCATGACCGCGCGCGAGGCGCCGCGCATTCCGTTCCTGACTCTGATCGAGAACGGCATGCTCAAGCCCGGCGCAATGCTCACCGACGCCAAGCGCCGCTACAAGGCGATGGTGCGCGCCGATGGCGCGCTGGCGCTGGGCAATCAGGTCGGCTCGATCCACCGCATGGGCGCGGCGGCGCAGGGGCTGGACGCCTGCAACGGCTGGACCTTCTGGCATCTCGAAACATCGAAGGGCCTCGTCAGCATCGATTCCTTCCGCTCCGAGATGCGCGCGAACCTCGCGCAAGCCGCGGAATAGGCGCACCTGAAAATAAAAAGCCACGGCGCGGGTATCCTCGCCGTGGCCTTTTCTATTCGACAAGTTCGAAGATGCGCTCAGCGCGCGGCTTCCACCATGATCTCGACCTTGTATTCCGGGCCGGCAAGCTGTGCACCCACGGTGGCGCGCGCCGGCGTGTTGCCCTGCGAGGCCCACGCATCCCACACCGCGTTCATCTCGGCGAAGGTGGACATGTCGCTCAGCCAGATATTGACCTTGAGCAGCTTGGACTTGTCGGTGCCGGCCTTGGCGAGATAGCCGTCGATCTTGGCGAGGATTTCGGTGGTCTGTTCGGTCACGCTCTTGCCGACGCTGGTGCCCGCCACGATACCGGCGAGATAGACCGTGTCGCCGTGAACCACCACCTGGCTCATACGCGGGCCGACATCATGGCGCTCGATCGTCATTCTTTTCTCCTCGGTGTGTTTGATGCGAAATCTGCGCGCCTTCCATAGCGCATGGCACAGGCTTTTTCATCAACGTCATGATCGCGGCCGGACGCGATCCCCCAGCGCATGAACCGCGACCTTGCGCATGACATTCGGCAGCGCCTCGCCGCCAAGCGTGTCCACCGCCACCCAGCGCCGGCCGGCGGGGGCCTTTCGCCCGCGCGGCAGTTCCGCGACATAGACCGTGAGTTCGAGCGGAAAATGCGTGAAGACGTGGGTGACGGTGCCGGCGAGCCTGCGCCACGCCAGATCGGGCCATGGCGCGGCGGCCAGCGCCTCCTCCGCCACGAAGTCCGCCGTCCATTCGGAACCCGGAAAGCCGGTCATGCCGCCGAGCAAACCCTTGTCCGGCCGCGTCTCGACCAGCACCATGCCGTCCGCCCGCATGGCGACGAAAGCCGCGCCGCGCCGGAGCCGGCCGGCCGCCTTAGGCGTTTTGCGGGGATAGCTCTCCTGCGTTCCCTGCGCCAGCGCGGCGCAAGGCTCCATCCACGGGCACAAGGCGCAAGCCGGCGAGCGCGGCGTGCAGATGGTCGCGCCGAGATCCATCATCGCCTGGGCGAAGTCCCCCGGCCGGTCTGAGGGCACGAGCGCGGCCATCAGTTCGCGGATGCGCGGCTTGGCCGCCGGCAGCGGCTCGTCCACCGCATGAAACCGGCTCAGCACCCGCTCGATATTGCCGTCCACCGGC
>Ga0182745_1002086_pt1 | contig 18437 bp, 17 predicted proteins | sample eDN3rd30CKraftBY_FD_128523 | JGI IMG/M metagenome (GOLD analysis project Ga0182745, IMG submission 128523) | Enriched backyard soil microbial communities from Emeryville, California, USA - eDNA 3rd pass 30_C Kraft BY (version 2) (version 2) | ecosystem: Environmental > Terrestrial > Soil >...
CGTGCGGGCACGCGGCTTCATGACGTCCGAAATTGCAAGGTTTTGAACCGGAAAGAAAACAAACCTTGCAAATCCTAACCAACCAGAATCATCACGCCACCCCAATATTCACGCGGGGAAACAAGTTTTTCAGGACCGACTAAGTAGAGTCCACGAAGAAAGAATTCCCAGCTTTGAACCCTGCTGCAGCTTGCAGGCTCATTCAGGACGATGGGAACAGCCTTCAGAATCTTTTGAAACTCTTCCATCGTGACCGCTCTCCCCTTCGCAGTCTTCACCCGGGACGGCATTTTGATTGTGGGGGCTTTCGGGATGATCTGCATGGAAGTTGCCCAACGTAGAGCGGCTTTGATATACGCCAAATGCCCCTTGATGGTCGCTTCAGATCGTCCGGCCTCTCGGAGTGCCTTCACGTACTGGCTGATCTGGTTCGCCCCCAAAGCATCAGCAGATTTTGGGCTGATGATCCTCCTGACCGAATCCAGAACGCCCGCTGCTTTGCCCCTGGTTGCTTCAGATTGCCCTTGCATGACTTCCAGGTCATACCGCTCGCAGAATACGTCCCATTGCGTTTTCGTACCGCAAATGGATTCCCCCTTATTCAGCCGGTCCTCTAAGAGTCTATCCGGAAAGTCATGCTGCTTTTTTCATAGATATTCGAGGATAGTGCCAACTGGTATGTCCCTTGTGTGATTTTCGTATAGATCCTTTCCGCCACATCAATGGCTGCTACTGAAATAGTTCGATCAACAGGAACCAAGGGCAGCTGTTGAAGCAACGCACGAACAGCTCGGTAGTCGTCCAGGCAGACTGGTCTTGTGTCTTTAAATTCGGACAAGACACGACGTAACTGCGTGACGATTTGAAGGAGCCGATCGACAATCTGTACCTGATCCGGGGAAAGACCGGCGTTATAAAGCTTGATCGGAAGGTCGGTGAGCGGTCAGATCCGCCAGCAACTTCCGTTAAAATGCTTCTCCCCGCTCTTTTGGTTCCGGATGTTGATCGTCCCAGACATGGTAATTTGGCGAGGAGACGAATTCGCCAGGAAGCCTGTAGTCCTCTTCAACAATCGGTTCTTCCAATTGCAACTGGAGATGCTTGTTGAACCAGGTTGCCATCTTTGCCCGGCTGTGTTCTTCGATGCGGTCATGATCGATGACTTGCAACTGCTGGAATCCCTGGCGAGCCAGAGTGTCGGCCAGATGCGAGCCGGCACTACAGATCGTCAGGCGGACACGAGCCAGACGATCGACTTCCGCCTTTCCGCGATAGATCTGTTCGCCGTGCAGCTCATCCTATTGAAGATCAAGCACCAGCGAGGCGTCCTGAGTCGTCTTTAAATAGGGTTTGCCATTGAGTTCACCGGGTTCGTTCAAATCGATTCTTGCCCGAAGCATATAACGTCCTGGCAAAGCTCCCTCAAGAAGAACCAGCCCCGTCTCATCAGTCTCCAAACGATGGCGAGATCCATCTGGCCCGGTGATCGAAACCGTGCAGGCAGGTTCAGGGATTCCGTTGTGATAAACGGCAATGGTTAAATTCTCACCGTCCCAGCCCGGATCGATATCGAGCTTCATCTCCGGGTTTGATTTCACGTTCAAACCAGCCTTCGAATTGAGCTGGATGTACTTCGCATAATAGATCTGACGGTAATTGTCCGAATCCATATCGGCCGTCTGGAGTTCCGGAGAGCGGTTTTCATTCGATTCTCCCGCTCCCTGTCGTGCTTGCGGACGGTTCTGGGAGGGACGCACGCCAATATCGCAAATCGCTTCAACATGGGAAATGTCTGCTGAGGTCGTTCCGATCAGAGATCCGAGGTCATCGGTGACCACTTTGACGAATTCCACTGGACGGCGATCGGTTCCTCCGGCGGCTTCCACGATCTTCAGTTTCGAAAGTCGATCCAGCATGGACGACCGCCCCGGTTCAAGCCGATCCGCATACCAGACCGAAACCATCTTTTTCGAATTGGCTGCCGGTTGCAGAACAATCCACATGGAGTGCGCAAATGTCATCGAGGGGAAAAATACTCCCCATGCCGTCATCAGGAGAATGGTGTATTTCATGGAAGGAGTCCTTTGTGCGCGATCGGAACGTATTGCGGTTTTATCAGAGATTCTTATCGTCCTGCCGCCATGATGAGGTCATGCATCCCGATACCGATGTAAGTGGCCGCAGCCACACTGACCAGCAGGCAGGCTCCTCCAAGCACTCGAGTTCGCTTGATCTGCCACCACATGATGATTCCGGAAATTCCCCAGAACACCATGATCAGCGACGTGGCGTCAACCAGGACGGCCCAGATCCAGCGCATGTTCATGTCTTCTGCTGGATATCCATGCGCCATGTGCAGACGCAGGAGAAAGCGACGGAATGACATGGTCGGGCCTTCTGCACGTGCCGTTGCCTCCTGTCCGGAAACGGCACCGGTCAGCATGTTGTAATTCACCTGCCATTTCTTTCCGTCTCCTTCCATCTGGAACACCAACGGAGCGACCCGGATTTCGTTGATTTTCAGGTTCTTCTGAGCCCGCTCCACAGTCGTCTTCAGCCCCTCCACGAGATTGTTGACCGGAGATGAGGCGACAAAAAGTCCTCCTGCCACGGCGAATGGAGCCGGAGGCCCGACAGGTTCGGAGGAAAGGTTACCCGTCCCCCCCATTCCACGACCTCGCCCTCCTCCTTCTCCACGGCCTCCACCGCCAGATTGCTGGCGTGATTCCCCGGAAGCACCGGCTCCGCGCCCACTTCCTTCGCCTCGGCGTCCTCCCGTTGCTGATGACTCGGCTTGCCCTTCTTCGTGGTCATGATCGTGATTTTCTTCTGCTGCTCCACCACGCGTGGAAACTCCCGCCATCGGACCTCCCCGATTCGTTCCACCGATACCAGCTGAAGCGCTGCCACGTCCTCCAGAGCCACCGCCAGCACCACCTCCTCCACCGCGTCCTCCTCCACCTCCTCCACCGCCGCCGCCGTTTCGTCCCAAGCCTTGACGGATGGAACCGGTGCCGTTGGAAAAGAGAGACAGGCTGTAGACCTTTTCTTCCTCGCCTGTCAGAATCGCTCCCAATCCTCCGCGTGGATACTGGATTTTTTCCGGCTCAACGAGAGTGTATGTTCCTTTGCTGGACACGTTCAGTGCGGCAACCACTTGAGCCGCGACATCGCCTGCCTTGGGTAAACTGGCCAGCGAAGTTCCTTGAATGTGCTTTTTTGTGATGGGGGTCGAAGGATTATCCGGCCAAACTTCCGGATGATTAAACAGGAACCCGGTGATTCCATAGAGAAAGACCCAGGGGACCAATAGCAACCCGGCATAGAGATGCCCGCGGCGCGTCAGGTACATACTCCATTTCGCTGTTTTTCGGACAATCGTCTGCTTTTTCACCGGAACAACGGGTTTTCCTGCTTGCTTTGCCCGGATCTGTTCAAGAGGCGAAAGCTTTTTCTGCTCGCGAGTCTGGCCAGACGGTCGTGAAGGAGCGTGATCCCCCTGTATTTCATTCGTAGGAGGAGCGGCGGAAACATCAGATATTGGAGGAGGATTCATGAAACACGCTTAATCTCTGTTTTACATATGCTATCGATCGGCGAACTCAATCGAATAATCGGACTCTTAACTGGAATTCAGGAAAGAGACGTTCTAACGAGAAGATCCTTTGCTAAGTATGGACTTCCTCTGCTCAGGAGTTAAATGGATGTTAATGTTTGGATTGTCCAAATCTGCTGGGGACAGCTTTTCAACATCTTCCTCGGACAGCCGAAATGGTTCGGAAGAGGATGTTTTTACTCCTTCCTGTTTTCCACATCCGGAAACCATGAAGAGAGCGAGGATTAATAAAAAAATTCTCATGGACAAGTCGGAGTTCTGGTTATGAAAGACAAGTCTTACTGGTACTGTGGTTGATTTAGACTGCGGCTGATTCAGAATGGGCTTGACCCCAAAATTCAACACCAACACTCCAATTTCACGTCTGACTGGAGGTGGCGGTGACGGAATCCTGAAGACCTCTCGAAAGCCTCACGTTTCGTCTGCAGAATGCTAAAGGTCATTTCGAAGGATGCCTTAATACTCGCCGATAATTTCGCTGTTACTACGGGTTCCTAATGATCGGTAGAGATTCCGATCAATATTCTCACTGACAAACCGGACAGCGCCATCTCCGAGTGCAAAATGACCACCTCCAGTGTGTTCACTGCGAAATGCTTGCGCACCATATTTCACATCAGAAGGCAGTCCGGAAGGAGTCACAGAGGATTTCGTGTTAAATTCTTGCGAGACCAGACCGTTTGAATACCCGAACAGGCCGCTCACCCACGTCGGCCCATTCTCGCTGACGACAGTGCCGGCCGCATCCGTTGTGAAATGATAACTTCCTTCACCGAACATAAACGTATTCGATAACCCGTCAGTGACGTCCCTCATACTGGACTGAGTGTAAATATTGAAAAGCCCGTCCGTTGTGGAATCCTGGGTTGAGGTGGTTTTCACTGCGGAGCCATTGATTCCCCGGTTTCCGAGATTCGCCAGATAGCTGCTGACTGCGAGAAACCGAGGAACCGTCACGCCAGACTGAGTTACAGTGGAACTCGGCTCCGTCATGCTTGGGCAGCGAAAAACATTCAGCTTGATCGTCGCCAGAGTCTTGTTGGTGCCGGTTGCAGTCCGTGTTCCCGCTGTCACAGTGTTTCCAGCGCTGTCTAGAGTGTTCCAGGTGAACTCCTCCCCCACCTCATAGGCATAAGGTTCATCTTCGACATATTGCTGTGCAATCTGCGCCTGCTCCAGATAAGGCAGAACCGGCACAAACGCACTATTGTGGCAAGCGTTGGCTTTGCCACCGAATTCGGGCCGATGCACGGCACGCGGGAATTTTGAATGTGTGTCGTGAAAGTTATGCGTGGCCAGGGCAATCTGCTTGAGATTGTTTTTGCATTGTGAGCGCCGGGCCGCTTCCCGTGACTGCTGCACCGCCGGAAGCAGCAAAGCAATCAGTATGGCAATAATCGCGATGACCACCAGCAGTTCAATAAGCGTAAACCCCTTCTCCATCCGGAGTGCGGCAGGCATTCGAGAAACAGTGCGTCTCATTACAGGGAAATCTCCTCGGGCAAACAAATATCTGCGATCGCATGATCGCCGGCAAAAACGGCTTATCTCGAACAATGGAAGGTGGGCGAGTGTCTGTGAAATTCACGGCGGGACAGGAATACATCCTGTGGCATCTGGCTGGATGAACAGACCAATTTGCCATTTCGGTTTCAACAACCATCGCTGGCAGCTATCGGGCTGTGGTTGTGGTGCATTCATGCGAATGCGGCGGCAATTCACTTCCCCCGATGTACATACGAAATTGGAAGGCGGAGGGGGCCAGGAAAATCGAGACTCGATCTCAATTTTCTCAAAATGGCGCGGAATTGACAAAATCGTCGAGTGAGGGATAGTGCAGCGGGGTTAGCAGATCGGAGAGTTTTTTCGTCTCCATTCGAATACAAACTCTTGTGGCTTAGAAGGTTTCGGTGTCAGTACGGCATCTACTTGTTCTGTCATTATTCATGCCGGTCAGGCAGGTCTGTCGGTCTCACCGGATTTTTTTCAGGCACAAGACTGCCGTTGAGGACTCCGGTTGCAATTGTTTTCTGTCGTTCAAAACGTGGATCAACCGGCGGTGTTCGGCCATGGATCAACTGAAATGCTTCGTGGTAGTGAATGACGAATTCCATCCAGGCGAACCACGCCATCGGTGCAACACCATTCAAATTGTTGACTGACTCGTTCAACCATTTATCCAGTAATTCCTCCGACATCTCCAGCGCCTGCCGGGCATTATCAATGCGTCCTGATCGGTAATGAGCAATTGCGAGCAATGGGAATGCGATTCCCTCTCCCTTCCAGTCGGGAACATCTGTATGGGATTGATTGAGCTGCTCAATTGCCCGCTCGAAGTTTTTTGCCTGAAGATGTGCCCAGCCAGACAGGTAATATTTCACTCCCAGCGGCATCAGCATGCTTCGCGCGGCTTCTCCCGATGGAAGCAGGGGTTGATCTCGAATGAGATAATCGCATTGCAGGGCAAGTCGTTCGGCCTGTTCGATCGAGAGATCACCAAAGAGTTGCCCGCGAAGCTTTGTGCCAGGAAAGCCATCATCAGACTCAGCAAGACGATCGGCCATTTCGCGACATGACGCTGTCTTTCCGAAGTAATGAAATAAACCGGACACCCCCTGAAACTCGATTCCATTGACGGGAGACCCCAATTCAATGGCTTTCGAATAGTCCGCCAAAGCGGCGTCCCACAGTCCTAATCTCGCCAGAAGCGACCCTCGTTGCACCCAGACGGAGAAGTATTCCGGTAAAATCATTGTCGCTTTCGTGAACGAGAGATAGGCGCGACTCCAGTCTCCCGACTGCACATAGGATTCTCCTGTCACAAGCAGCGCATTGGCCATTTGCAACCGCTGTGCATAGCTTTCTGCTTCCTTGCGGGATTGCGTCGCCCGCTGTTCCGACTCACGGGCTTTTTGCATTGCCTGAAAGGCCACTTGTGCATGCCACAGACTAATTGTGGTGACAAGAACGAGAGAGACGGCAACGACCGAGATCACGAAGAGAGCGACCTTATTCCGCCTGGCGAATTTGGAAAAGCGATACCAATGTGAGGCCGGGCGGGCTTCAACGGTCTCTCCATTCAGGAAGCGGCCGATATCCATTGAGAGTGCTTCGACACTGGGATAGCGGCGATTCCGGTCCTTGTCCAGGGCTTTCATCACGATGCAATCGAGATCTCCTTTGATCAGAGACTTCAGCTGCATGGGTTCAAGCCGTCGATTCTGCGAAACCGTCGAAGTCTGCTGGGCGCCCAGCGTCGTCAGTCTGAAGCTGGGACGAGGAGGATCTTCTTCACGAATCATGCGGCGAAGCTCATCAAGAGACGCTTCTTTCAGGCGATCACCGGCGATCGGCGTCGCCCCTGCGAGGAGTTCGTAAAGAATGACTCCCAGCGTGTAAATGTCGCTGCGTGTGTCGACATCAACATTACTCATTTCCGCCTGCTCGGGACTCATATAAGCCGGAGTTCCCATCATCGCGGCAAACCGGGTGTAAATCGTCTGTTCGACTAAATTGCCACTCACAGCCTTGACCAGGCCGAAGTCGATGACCTTCGGAATGGCTCGTCCATCCTGGAGTGTCACCAGAATATTCGATGGCTTTAAATCCCGGTGAATGATCCCTTTCTGATGAGCATGCTGAACGGCATGGCAAACGGAAACAAATAATTCGAGCCGCTCTTTAACATTGAGCTTATGGTTATCGCAGAATTCATCCAGTCGAACGCCGCGGACCAATTCCATGACGAAATAGGGCTGTCCCGTCTCGGTGACTCCGGCATCGAAAACTCGCGCGATATTTTCATGATCCATCATGGCGAGAGCTTGCCGCTCGGCTTCAAACCTCGCGATGATCTGACTGAACCCGATTTCCGGCTTGATGATCTTCAAAGCCACCCGTCTGCGGACAGGCTGTTGCTGATCGGCGACAAATACAAGGCCAAAACCTCCTTCGCCGATTTGCTCCATCAATTTGTAAGGACCGATCATTGCGCCCGGTGCGTATTGATCACACCTTTTCCCCGGTATTCCCTTACGTGTCGCAGAGGACAGAAACAGGTCTGCCAATGGTTTATCAAGCGGACTGTCCAGGCGATCATTTTCCTTGAGAAGCGCGGAGACGCCATTCAGTAACAACTCGTTTCCCTCGCAGGCGTCCATGACATAAGCCGCCCGTTCACCGGCAGACTCAATGCTCAACGCATGGAAGAAAATGGATTTTTCTTTTTCTAATTCAACGGCCATAGAAGGAATTGGGCTTTAGACCGGCTTGGTCTATCATGTGGCCGAGCTGCACGCGTTTTCCCAATAAAAACGTTGGTGCCCGCGTGCCAGATCGGCCATCGGATTTGTGGATACGCTCCAGGAACGAAAATCTCCTGCAAGATGTCATACGAAATTCTCCGGCAGAGGGGGCCAGACTTATTGGGAGTTTTCTTCTCCGAGGCCCAGTTCCCGCCCCAACCAGGCGCGCGCAAATGCCCAGTTTCGTTTCACTGTTCGAGGGGAGATGTTCAACGTTTCGGCCGTTTGTTCGATTGTCAAGCCGGCAAAATACCGAAGTTCCACTAAGCGAGCGAGTTCGGGATCGCTCGTGGCCAGTTTGGAAAGTGCTGCGTCCAGATCGAGTAATTCCTCGGCGTCAGGTGGTTCGACAATAGCATGTTCCTCGGCGGCCATAAGATGCACATGATGGCCTCCTCGTTTGAGACTTTTGCGACGACGGGCATTCTCCACCAGAATATGACGCATGGCTTCTCCCGCCGCTGAAAAAAAATGGCCTCGATTCGCCCACTTTTTGTCTGGATTCCCACCCGCCAGCCTCAAGAACGCTTCATGGACAAGGACCGTCGGCTGCAATGTCTGTCCTGGAGGAGCGTTCTTCAGTTTGAAGCTCGCCAGACGTCGTAATTCCATGTAAATCAATGACAACTGCTCATGGGAAGTTGCGTCACCGGCCCAGATTTGGTTGAGGATGGGTGTGATTGTGGACATGGATCATCGTGCCATAAAGTTTCGCCGATCCTCTTTCGGGAAACCGGCTGGGCTCGTTCGCTGTTCCCTGGGGTGAAGCAGTGACCAGCCGAGACGACCAGGGAATTGACACTCATTCTCAATTTGATTGTTTGCGGTGTCAACTGGAAACAAAAGTTTTGAGTCCATTAGAGCCGTTTTCGTACTCGTCTGTACATTTATAATGAGACATAAGCCATATCATGAAAACAGTTTAAATTTAATTAACCTCTCTGAGAGAACAAGGGTTTTGGAAGAATCCATTCAGATGGGTTGTCGGATGGTGGGGAAAATGAGAGAACTCGCAACTCAGTTACAGAATGACCTGAGTGTCAATCTCAAGCGGTACGGTGACGACGGTGAGTAAAAATGAGGGGGCTGCCCCCAGACAAGAGACACGTCTCCTGGAATGCCTGTTCTCACTGACGATTTTCTTGTCCGCCGGGCTGGTGTTTCAGGTTCAGCCCATCGTGAGCCGACTGATCTTGCCGACCTTTGGCGGAACCCCTCAAGTCTGGACCGTTTGCCTGTTTTTCTTTCAGGCGCTGCTGTTCATCGGATACGGGCTGGCATTTCTCCTGGCACGTTTTCTCTCCAGCAGACAACAAGCTCTCTTTTTTGTCGGGCTGTTACTCCTCGCCAGTTTCACCCCTTTTTTGGGATTCTCCTCCAATGGACATTCCTTTGATTCGACCTCACCTGCCAGACGCATTCTCCTGCTGTTGATGGTACATGCGGGACTGCCTTATCTGTTGTTATGTACCACCGGACCTCTCTTGCAGGACTGGTATCGACGGGTTATTCCAGGACAGCTTCCCTATCGACTGTATGCGGTTTCAAATGCCGGTTCCGTATTGGGTCTGGTCACTTATCCTATTCTGTTTGATCCCCTCTTATCGCTGAATTCCCAGGTCAACTTCTGGAAGATCCTTTTTTCGATCTACGTCATAGGAATGCTTCTCTGTAGCGTGCCGGTCTGGCGGAAATCCAGGGAGACGTCAATTTCGAGGTTCCCCTCCGGGCCGTTTCCCATTCCTCGTGTGATGACGTTCCGTTGGTTCTGTCTCGCGATGGTTCCGACGGTTCTGCTGGGAGCCATTACCGAGAAACTCTCTCTGGATGTGAGTTCCGGACCATATCAATGGGTGATTCCACTCACTCTCTATCTGATTTCGCTCATTATCTGTTTCTCTCGCGACAGCATTGACCGTCGATACCTGTGGGGCCTGCTCTTATTGATTACTCTCGTCCTGAGCAGTTCATCACTGATTTATGAATCATCTCAAACCGTTCTCCCGTTGCCGCTTCAGTTAGGAGTTTTCCTGGCGCTCCTGTTTTCCGGTTGCATGTATTGTCATGGAGAACTGGTCCGGACCCGCCCCGCATCTGAGATGCTGACGTATTTTTACCTGGTCATGTCCGCAGGGGGGGCCTGTGGCGGAATGTTTACAGGACTCATCGCTCCACAGATCTTCAGAACGAACATGGAGCTTCCGTTGGGGATGCTCCTGTCTTATGTCCTGCTGTGTGTCTCCATGCTGGAACGTTCCGGTATTGAGCGAGAAGCCACCGCCAGCAATTCTTCCAGGAAAGTTCCGAGGCGCTCGCAGACGAAATGGCGTTTACGGAGAATCGGGGCATTGCTGGGTTTGGTACTGCTGGCCGGAAGTCTGGCGATCAGCAATTGGAATTTCACTCGTCATTCCCATCTGGTCAGCCGCAATTTCTACGGCGTCATCCGCATCCGGGAATACAACTCCGATCATCCGGCAGAGCATCTGTTCGAAATGGTGCATGGCGTAACGGTTCACGGATTTCAATTCGTCCATGAACCGTATTGCTTCGCGCCGACAACATATTTCGGAGTTTCATCAGGAGTGGGGCTGGCACTGGCGAACCACCGCACGGAGTCCCCGAAGAAAGTCGGAATCATCGGATTGGGAATCGGCACGCTGGCTGCGTATGCCCAACCGGGAGAATGGTTCGACTTCTATGAAATCAATCCGGCTGTCATTGACTACGCCCAACGTTTTTTCCGCTACCTGGAGGATTCTGAAGGGGAGACCAAAGTGATTCCCGGCGATGCCCGACTGTCGCTGGAACAGTTACCGGATCAAGAATATGACATTCTCGTGGTCGACGCGTTCGGTAGTGATGCCATTCCGAGTCACCTGCTGACGGCGGAAGCCATCCAACTCTATCTGCGACATCTTCGCGAAAATGGAATTCTCGCGGTGCATATTTCCAATCGGCATGTAGACCTTCTGCCGGTCCTGGCGGGACATGCGGAGCGATTTCATCTGGCGATTTCACCAATTAACGATGTTGCGGAATCTGGGCAGCGGGTGACTGAAACCAGTCTCTGGGTATTGCTGGCCCGTCATTCTGATGTCCTGAAACAAGGAGATCTGGCGAATCGTCGGCTGGTGCCGATCCGCCGTTCCATCAATTGGACAGACGACCATTGCAGCATCTTCCCGTTGTTGAAAATGTTCCATTAACCGCTCAGATGAACGGACCGGTTGTCGAAGCAGCACCAAACAGGCAGGCACTGAGCCTTAATTCAAAGGGTTCACTAACTCCCTGAGACGAAACAGACCTGTCCTGGGAAGAATCTGATTGACAGTTCGTGAGATTCCGATGCATTTGAGTGTATGAGCAAGAAAACTTCCCAACCAGTTTCTCCTCGACTGACCACCTTCTGGAAACGGCGGCTGGTGTCGTCGGCAGCGCCGAAGCCGGAGCACGACAACTTTACCATTCGATGCGCCATTTTCTGAAACTCCCGGATTCCCTGCAAATCTGGCCGGCCCATGGAGCGGGAAGCGCCTGTGGAAAAGGACTGGGGGCCATTCCTTCCAGCACCGGCCTCTGATCGCCACGTACAATGGGTATACCTCTTGTCCGCTGGTGACGGGGATCGGTAAACTGGTGCTCGCGGAGTTCGACGACGACAGGCAACCCGCTGAAACCTTTCCAATCGACCAGTCGAAGGAACGCTGGAGCATGTGGCTCCTGAAACGGTATCTCCTCTCGATCCTGTACTGGCGCGGTATGCTCAAAGGACGCGCGTGAACTGGACGACAACAGATTTTCCACTCGCACCACACAACAAGGAATGTCCTGCATGTTTCGTCCCATTGTTCTGACGACCACGATGCTTTGCCTGTTCGCGTGGAGCACAGCAGGGATCTCCCAAGAGACAAGCGTCAAGCCGGGAATCAACGATTCGTTTCAGAACCCGAACCCGCAGGAGTTCGTCGAACGGTTTGAGATCGAAAGCCGGGAAGTGTTTCATCATCGACATGAGATCGTGGAGGCTTGCCGGATTCAACCTGGCATGACGGTCGCGGACATCGGGGCTGGGACCGGTCTGTTCACCCGGATGTTTTCCGAAGCGGTCGGAAACGATGGGCGCGTGATCGCCGTCGACATCGCCAAAGAGTTCCTGGAGCACGTCCAGTCGATAAGCGAAAAACTCGGCCAGAAGAATGTGGAAACGGTCCTCTGCACCGCTGACTCCACGGAGTTGCCTGAGAACTCGATCGATGTCGCGTTCATCTGCGATACCTATCATCACTTCGAGTTTCCATTGAAGACGATGGCCTCACTCCACCGCGCCCTGAAACCGGGAGGCCGCGTGATTGTGATCGACTATCACCGCATTCCAGGGAAGACCAAGGAATGGACGATGAACCATGTTCGTGCGAGTCAGGAAGTCTTCGAAAGCGAGATCGTCCAGAGCGGTTTTCTCAAGACACGGGAAGTAACAGGGTTACTCGAAGAGAACTACTTCGTGGAATTCACCAAGAGTCCCTCCCCTGGACTGAAATCGCCTCAATATCCAATCATTGCGGGATATGGCGGTGTCGTTGCTGTCACGAATGCCGTCGAAAAACCCCGTCCCGGAGCCAGGATCCTGCTGGACGTGACCGCCAACACACCGCCGGAATCCGTCAACAAAGGTCTCGAACGGACCGCGAGACTGTTGAATCTGTATGGAACCTCCGGACTTCAGGCAACCGATCTCCGCATTGCGGTGGTTCTACACGGAGAAGCCACGAAGTCGGTTCTGAATGACGACTTCTATCGGGCGAGGTTCCATGTCGAACGGAATCCGAATTTACCGCTCATTCGGGAACTCCAAAAGGCCGGAGTGGAAATCTTCGTTTGTGGGCAGGCGCTGAACTACAAAGGCTTTCCGGAGTCCGTTGTCGAGAATGGAATTCCAATCGCCGAATCCGCACTCACCGTCATCGCCAATCGTCAGATGGACGGTTATGGCTATCTCCCGATCCACTGACAATCAAACGCGACCACGATATTCGCCATCATCGCTTCTGGCTGATCTCCGCGTTGTATTCGCCCAGTTTGTCATTCATCGGCAAATGGTCCTTCAGCACGAACGCAGGACGAGCGTGGGAGTTCACACCTGTCTGTCATCTGGCCTTTTCCCCTCTTCCAGAGTTTCCCTTGAAACTGAGAGACAATATCAATGGCCGTCCCGTTGTCACCCGTAAAGAGGACCAGGGTCTTTTCCCGCAAATGATGCTCTTCCGGTTTTTCAAGAATTCTTCCGACCATTTTGTCAGCGTAATGCACCATGTCTTTAAAATACTTTGGATCTTCCTGTTTCTTCCTCCGGGGTTCCTGCTTCTCTCCACTCCGGGCTGCCGGATTCCACTCCGGAGCGTCAGGGGTCGGTTCAAAAGGCCAGTGTGTCAGGACCATCGGATAATACAAAAAGAACGGGGATTTCTCCCGAGCCTGACGATTGATAAATTCACAGCCATAATTACAGACTAAGAATCTCTAACAAAATTGACCCCGATCCGCTCGCGGAAAGCAAATTTTCATGGTTTGAGGGGTTTTGTTCGCGGCTCTAAATATGCTTGAGGAAGATCGGGGTTGTCGATTTTGCACAGGATCGATTCCTTCTTTTTCGCCGACATCATTGCCCATACGTCTCATCTGAAATTCATTGTAAATCGTAAAGATCATGACGAAGGAACGTCTTTTCGTTTCGGACTGGCAGGAACAGGCTCGCCTTCAAACTGCTTGTTTCCAAAAGCAGAACGGGGTGGTTCTTCGGTCTCCTTGAACTCGATCCGTAGTCGATCGAGTTCCTTGTGCAGTTCCTGAACGGTTGAGACATAAGCGGGATCGGAATAGAAATTCTTCACTTCCAGCGGGTCTTGCTGACGGTCGAGCAGTTCCCATTCGTCCGCCTGGCCGGGGAGATAGTAGCGAACCAGTTTATAACGGTCGGTCACCACTCCATAATGGGGCCGCACATGGTGAGGCACAGGATATTCATAATAGTGATAATAAAAACTCTTTCGCCAATCCTCCGGCGTCTGGCTCGCCAGCAGTGGCACGAGGCTGCGTCCCTGCATGTCGGCAGGAACGGAAACCTGGGCCGCTTCCAATAATGTTTCTGCGATGTCAATGAGCGAAACGATGTGGTTGTTCACACTTCCCGGTTTGACAATCTTCGGCCAGCGCACCAGTAAGGGTGTTCGCAACGATTCTTCAAAAATCCAGCGTTTGTCGAACCAGCCATGCTCCCCGAGAAAGAACCCCTGGTCCGAGGCACAAATCACAATGGTGTTGTCGGAGAGCTTCTCTTCGTCCAGCAGATCCAGCAAGCGACCGATGTTCTCGTCGACTCCCTTTACGCAGCCAAGGTAATCGTGCATGTAACGATGATACTGCCAGCGGATCAGGTCGCGTCCTGTGAGATTTGCCTTGCGAAAGGCAGTGTTTCTTGGACCATAATAGCGGTCCCATTCCGCCCGCTGTTGTGCGGTCATTCCCGGAATGGGGGCCAGTTTGACGTCGAGAGGCCGAAACGTCTGTTCGAAACTCATATCGTGTTCCTGGACTGCTTGCGGCCGGCCGGAAAAATCGTCGAACAGTGTTTCCGGTTCCGGATAGGTTCGGTCCTGATCCCAGCCCAGATGACGCAGCGCCGGAGACCATTCGCGATGAGGGGCTTTATGCTGGCACATCAATAAGAACGGTTTTGATTGATCACGGTTCTTCAGCCAGTCGATCGACAGATCGGTAATGATGTCGGTCACATAACCGGCCTGCTTCTCCCGCTTTCCCATCCGGATCATGTCGGGATTGTAGTAGATCCCCTGTCCGGGCAGGATATGCCAGTGATCGAAGCCCGTCGGATCGGATCCCAGGTGCCATTTGCCGATGAGTGCGGTCGAATAACCAGCCTGCTGTAACAGCTTCGGGAATGTCTGTTGAGTTCCGTCGAAACGGGAATTGCTGTTGTTGTAAAACCCGTTGATATGGGAATACTTTCCAGTCAGCAGCACTGCCCGACTGGGGCCGCAGATGGAGTTGGTCACCAGGCAGCGGTCGAAGCGCATTCCCTCCCGCGCGATCCGATCCATGTGGGGAGTTTCGAGTAATTGTCTCTGATCTCCATAGGCACTGATCGCCTGCCAGGCCAGGTCATCCGAAAAGAGGAACACGATATTGGGCCTGGATGGTTCCGCAGCGCTGAGTCGATCAGGAACCGATGGACAAAACAGTTGTAATAGGGCGAATAAGACAAGGAAAATGCTTTTCATGGTGATCGCCTTTCGACTCCATAGTGCTTCAACACATTGCTTCAATCTGGAACGGTCGAGCATTCTGTCGCTCATTTCGACTCGGCAATGATGGCATCCGCCATTCGTCTGGGATAGTTGCCGCCACGGGTGGTGCTGAACTTGTCCGGTAATGAAAGCTGTCGAACCTGCTCTACGACGGAAGGACTTTTTTCTTTCAAGTGATCAACGGCGTTGAGTGCCGCCAGAGAATGATAAGGCCCCTGTTTTTCGGAATCCGCCAGTTCGATCAGGCACTCCACGGCGGAAGACAAATCTTCGTCATCTCCATAGCGGCCGAGAGCTTCGGCGGTCACAATCCGGACACTCGGAGACGGGTCCGTTCTCAGCATCGTCCGCAGTGGTTCCTGATGTGCCAGAACCGGCTCTTTGCCCCGAATCAGAAGGCCCGTGACCGCCCAGTACCGGACCGTTCCGTCGGTGTGCTTCAGCCCTTCAGCGAGAATGGAGGATGCGTCCGGAACGGGTCTCGAAGCGGCATCGGCCATGCGGAGAATTTCTTCCAGCGGATAGAGTTCTGGATCATGGCCGAGGTCGTAAGGAACCAGTTTCGCATGGCGATGCAGTTCCGCTTCCGGCAGGAATCCGACATCACGAATCCGCAGCACATGATCGACATGCGCCTGCCGCAATCCGTTCAGGATTTCCGCATGCTCCGCCGAGTCGGCCAGATTGTGAATTTCCTCTGGATCGTTTTCGATATCGTATAACTCCTCGGCCGGTTTCGGCTGCCAGAACCGGCTTTGAGTTTCGTTTAACTTCCCCGCCCGAAACAGTTCCCTCCATTTTTGTGTCGTCGGCGTCTGAAACATATAGGAGAGATATTCTCCCTGAATGCGGTGGGGGAGATAATTGCGGATATAGTGATAACGCTCATTCCGAACGGTGCGGGAGAAATCGATTCGTTCATCCATCCGGCCACGAAATCCATAAGCGTACCGCTGAGGAGGATCGGCATAGGGACCGAGGAACGCATTTCCTTGAAGATGCTCCGGAGGCTTCTGTCCGGCCAGGCTGATGACCGTAGCGGTCAGGTCGACAAAGCTGACGAGTTGTTGACTGGAACCATTCACAGGAACATCTTGCGGGATCAGATGGCGGAAGCGTTCCGGGACATGAATCAACAACGGAACTCGCAGCCCGGAGTTGTACAGCCACCGCTTGTCCCGCGGCATCCCCGAACCATGATCACCATAGAAAAAGACAATTGTATTTTCGGCCAGTCCCTGATCCTTCAGATGTTGCAACTGCTGACCGAACCAGGTGTCCATGTCCGTAATGTTGTCATGATATTGAGCCCAGTCTTCGCGGGCTTCCGGCGTATCGGGATGATAGGCGGGAAGCGGCGCCTGGGCCGGGTCATGCTTCCAGACATGCGGACGTTTCCGAATCTGGCTCTCATGCGTGCCGGTATGATTGAGAACCGCCATGAACGGCTGGTGCTGTTTTAACTGTGGCCAGGGGTTCTTCTTCGGCACGTCATCCCAGACGTGCCCGACCTTGGCGAGATTGTAATCTTCCTTCCCCGGGTTCACGCAGAAATAACCGGCCTGACGAAGAGATACCGGATACATGTGAAACCGGTCCGGCAGCCGGGCCAGGCTTCGCATATGTTCGGAGCCGGTACTGGAGGGATACATTCCTGAAATGATCGTCGTTCTGGCGGGAGCACAAACCGGAGCGTTGGACCAGGCATTAAGATAGAGAATGCTCCTCGCCGCGAACTCATCCAAATGAGGTGTGACCGCATAACGGTCACCATAACATCCCAGATGGGGGCCGATATCCTCCGTGGTCAGCCAGAGAATGTTGGGACGTTCTTCTGCAACCAGAGGCGTCCCACTGATCATGAGTACAATGAGGCAAAGGAGGAATATTCGCTGCATACCCGAATCCTGGATCTTTCCCTGAGAGAGTCCACCCTGTCCCCGCATGTTGTGCTGTTGGTGGTTGACCTCTTTCGAATGAGACTTGCCGTGTGAAGAGATTTTAAAACAACCCGCCCTAAAATTCACCGATGGGCATTCCATCATTGATGGCAACGGATTCCTTGTTTGGACTGCCGGGGACCGTCTATCCTCCACCGGATCGACAGAAGCGGCGCGGCATTCTGATGGACGATAAAGATTCTCAAAGCGGTACAGACTGGAGTATTCGTGAAGAAGATGCTGCGCTCAAACAGCCGGTCGAGATGAGGCGTATGGGCTTGTGGATGTCCGGTCAGCTATCCAGATTATCAACATTACTGAGGAGAGTCTGATGAAGAAATATGCGGCGGAATTCGTGGGAACCTTTTGGCTGGTGTTGGGGGGATGCGGCAGTGCCGTACTCGCGGCTGCCTTTCCGGAGGTGGGGATCGGTTTCTTGGGAGTTGCACTGGCCTTTGGCCTGACGGTGCTGACGATGGCTTTCGCCATCGGACACATTTCCGGCTGCCATCTGAACCCGGCTGTTTCGTTGGGACTCTGGGCTGGAGGACGGTTTTCGGCGAAGGAATTACTTCCTTACATCATTGCACAAGTCGTGGGAGCGATCGCTGCCGGAGGCGTGTTGTATCTTATCGCCAGTGGCAAAGCAGGGTTTCAGTTGTCCGCCGGATTCGCTTCCAATGGTTATGGAGAGCATTCACCCGGCGGATATAACCTGCTGGCAGCACTGGTCACGGAAATTGTCATGACCATGATGTTTCTGTTTGTCATTCTGGGGGCGACGGACAAACGGGCTCCCCAGGGATTGGCCCCGATTGCGATTGGACTGTGCCTGACGCTTATTCACCTGATCTCCATTCCGGTCACCAATACGTCCGTGAATCCAGCCCGCAGCACGGGAGTGGCTGTGTTTGTGGGAGGCTGGGCCATCGCCCAGTTGTGGCTGTTCTGGATCGCACCGATCGTGGGGGGCCTGCTGGGGGCTGTGATTTATCGCATCATCGGGAGCGAGGAAAAATCATAGGTCCATTGCCTGGATACTCCAGTAGGTGCGCTATACCTCTGGTTTCGATGGCTTCTTTTCCCTTCAGAATGTCTTGCTGACGCTGTCAACAGCCCTGGAAATCCCGGGCTGTTGTTTTATCAATCTGGTGTTCCATCAGAAATTCGCCACTCCTCCTGATGAGATTTCAATTCACCGAACGCTCCAAGTCATTTCCGAGGAGAGCGACACCGATCCCTTTGGCTCGTC
>Ga0182745_1002087_pt1 | contig 18434 bp, 11 predicted proteins | sample eDN3rd30CKraftBY_FD_128523 | JGI IMG/M metagenome (GOLD analysis project Ga0182745, IMG submission 128523) | Enriched backyard soil microbial communities from Emeryville, California, USA - eDNA 3rd pass 30_C Kraft BY (version 2) (version 2) | ecosystem: Environmental > Terrestrial > Soil >...
AAGGCGTTTACCAACGAGCGATTCGTTCGCACGATATTCGGATGAGAGACCAGTTCCGGTTCCAGACTGCGGGTGAACGTCTTCCGCAGGACTTTTTCAGCGCCGGATTCACGATGGCTGTAATCACCACCAAGATCCTGCGTCGTCTCAACCTCGATGTGGACCGTACCGGTGGGGCCATCGGTGCGAATCTCCCGTTCCAGTTCCATTGGGATAAACCAACCGGACTTCGCGCTCCGGTTGACCATCACGGGTTGTGCGCGTGGGTCCGGCTTCGCAGTCGGATTTGACAAGGACGAGCCGCAACCTGCCAGGAGCAGGCCTGTCGTGATCAGGAGGACGGAATTCAGAGAGATCGGCATCGAGGGCCCTTTGTGCTGGGGAACCACGATGCGCACCAACCTCAAACGACGATGCGCATCGTCATCAACAATAAATGGTACTCATCGTCCGTAGAGTGATACCAATAGTCAACAGTCCAATGCTCGCATGGCCAAGCGAGCAGACATTCTGGAGCGGTTCGGAGAGCGGGTGCGTGCCCTGCGGAAGGAGCAAGGCTATTCGCAGGAAGCCTTTGCCGCCGCCTGCGGCCTCGACCGGACCTACATCGGCGGGATCGAACGAGGAGAACGGAACCTCGCCCTGCGGAATCTCGAGGTCATCGCTCAAACGCTGGGAATCACGCTCTCAGAACTGATGGAAGGGCTGTAAAGACTGGGGACGAGGATCAGGGGCGCAAGACCAGAAGAACGGTCGCAAGCGAACTGCTCGGAGCGCTGCGAGCTTGTTCCTGTGTCAAGAGAGCCTGGGCTGCGATGTTCGTTCCTGGCGGTTCGTATTCGAGGTATCGCAGTTCTGTCGTTGCCAGTAACTCTCGAAGCTTTCTCAATTCCTCAGCCCTCAATTCTCCTTGTAGTGGCTCCTCAAAATAGGGATGAGCCACGTCCGGGCCATGCGGACTCATCTCTTCATCAAAAAACTGCAGCGCCGCCCGGATGATCGCGAGATGTCGCTTTGTCAGCAATCAAGGCCTCCTTTCAAGTGAGGTGAACTGAGTGACAGGAATCCGTATAAGATATGACAAGAATTTCCTTCTTCTCATGTTATGCGTGGGGAGACAACACCCAAGCCAAAAACAAAGGCAGCCCTGAGAAAGCCGGTCCAAACCAGTTTTCTCAGGGCTGCTCGTTCAGAAACTCAGCGTCCCAATAACTATGTGGGGGGCTCACCTTATATGCCACGTTTTTGGACGAGATTTAGTACCTCTGATAGTCCGTTGATCGATAACAGCCATCGCCCGCATAACCGACTTTTTCTCTCAGTAAACTCTGTATTTTCTGTTCGATTCCAGATTGATCTCATTGATTCTTTCGATTGAGATTCAGTCGATCTGCTTCCCTTTCGGTTTCAAAAAGCTGATACTGCCAACACTCTCTGGATTACAATCAGAAGAGTCAGCAATGGAGTCCACTGGCTCATTCAAAGAAATCGCCCTGGAATGTATATCAGCCGACTGGAAATCAAGAACTTCCGCAATTTTGGTGATCCTGCTTTCGTCATTGCGCTGAAGCCCTTCACATTGATCTTGGGAGAGAACAACGTCGGAAAGTCGAATCTGCTGTGCGCCGTATCGCTACTCTTCGGCCAAGAGCTGTCGGCAACGCAGCGCCGCGTGCTCGACACCGATGATTTTAACTACGATACCATGACCTCGTTCAAGCGTCAGGTCATTGACGAAACGGTCGCGGCTGAAAGCGTCCTGTTCCCCGAGATCGTGATCGAAGCCACGCTCGATTCTCTGAGCGAAGAGCAGCATCCCGTTGTCGGGGACTGGTACTCCAACACCGAACTCACGCAGGCCAAAGTCACCTATCGCTTTTCACTTCGCACGAATTTCGACGGTCCTAAATGGATCGCCGAACAGAGAGCCGCGATTGCGGAGCAGAAACGGGTGAATGAAGAACGGCGAAAAGAAACGCAGCCACCAGGAGATGCACCGCCGATCGCCGATTCGCTCTTGGTCGACTTTCCCATTGGGGAATACCGCTACGCCATTTATGGAGGGGGCAGGCCAGCGAACGAGTGTGAAGCCTACTTTCTTCGTATGCTCCGAGCCGAAATACTCGATGCACTCCGGGATGCTGAACGAGAGCTCGTCGATGGCGGCGAACAGCGACTGCTCTACCGGGTGTTGCGACAGAGCAGCGAGTCTCGCTATACGGACGTCAAACGCCTTCTTGCCGAGTTGAAGCGGGCAATCGACGTTGATCCGTCTCTGGTCGGAATCAAGACCGATGTCGAGTCTCTGCTCAAGATGGTGTCGCTTGAAACACAGGGGGAAACTCATGCCATCGGGCTTCAGTTTGTCGCCCCCGAGGCGGCTGAACTGCTGAAGAAGATCGGCATGACCTATGGTGCAAACCCGATGACGGTCGCACGGAATGGTCTGGGGCGTAACAATCTTCTGTATATTGCCCTGCTCGTGTCACAGCTTTCCAAGGCCCCAGATCCTGCCGCGAGCGACGACTCTTTCGTCTGTTTTCGCTTTGTCGGTATCGAAGAACCGGAAGCTCATCTGCATCCGCATCTTCAAGACCATTTGGCACGCAACATCGAGGATGTCCGTGAGCAGCATTCAGACAGACTGCAATTGATTCTGACTTCGCACTCGACACATATCGCCGCCAAATTAGAGCTTGAAAACACGGTCGTTGTGTTCCGAAGCGGGCTCGATGGCCGACTCTGCGTCCACTACGTCCTGGATGGGCTTGATCCCGTCAAGGACAAGGCATCCATACGTTTCCTCAGCCTCTACCTGGATGCGACCAAGTCTCAAATGTTCTTTGCCCGCCGACTCATCCTCGTCGAAGGGATCGCCGAGCAGACGGTGATCCCGCATCTTTTCGAGCAACAAACAGGGAAGAGCTTGGAGTCTGTCGGTTGCACAGTCCTCAACGTCAACGGTGTCGCCTTTCGGCACTTCCTGACGGTGGTCAAAAACGGTTTTTTCAAGAAGTGTGTCGTTCTGACTGATAGCGACTCCGGCACCCGTGCCGAGAATCGCGCGGATTCGCTTCAAGCAGCGTTTGCGGACGTGGCCCACATCAAGGTGGAAAAGACGACGGCCAGTACCTTCGAAAAAGACCTGATCGCAGCCAACAAGTCGGGTGAGGCGAGGGAACTGCTGTTTGCCGCGTTGACCTTGAGCAAGCCGAACAACGGTCCGAAATTCAAGCGGGATACGGCTGATGCCGAGATTGATGTCGACAAGTTCTTTGCGGAAATCGAAAACTACAAGGCAGAGTTTGCTTTTTCTCTGGCTTCTGTGTTGAAGGATGAGCCACAGTATGCCTTACAGGACAAGCGGACGCCAAGAACGCTTGAGATTCCTCAATACATCAAGAATGCAATCGCTTTCGTCAAGGAGTAGCGGATGGCGAAAAAGTCAGATCGCCCCCGGCTCGCCATTGCGGGACCAGGGGCCGGGAAAACGCACACAATGGTGGATGAGATTGCGAAAGCGCTGTCCTCATTGCCGCCGCATCAACACTTGGCTGCGATCACATTCACAAACGCGGCTGCCAACACGATTCGCGACCGGCTCCATCAGAGAATTCGGGTTCGGAGCAACGTGTTTATTGGCACGACACACCACTTCGTCAGCCGCTTCATTCTCTCACCGTGTGCAACTCTTTTTGGGAAACTTCCCGAAGATCGCCTTTATGCGGCGATCGATGTCCATTCCAAAGGAAAAGGAGCCGCGATCTACACCAAAAATCTGATCAACAAGGGAGTTGTCCCCTTCGATGCAATGTTTCCAGTGGCGCGTGAACTCTTAAAACTCGAAGCCGTGCGTGCGAGGCTGGGACAGCGCATTGCCCATTTGTTCGTGGATGAATTCCAAGACACCGATATCGGGATGCTTGAGATCATCGATCAGTTGATAAAGAACGGAAAAACTCAACTTTATGCAGTCGGTGATCCTGAGCAATTCGTGATGAGCTTCACTTATCGCGGAACCTCAATTCCGACTTTCGACAAGCTGCCATTTTTTCGATTTCAAAAGCAGGCTGATTCCAGCCCACTCGTCGACAACCATCGGTCGAATGCAGAGATTGTCGAGTTTGCGAATCGCTTTCGAGGCGATCTTCAGCAGAAGTCGATGAAGCCAGGTCGCCAAGATCCGCGAGTTCTGTTCATTCGCGCATCCAACCTCCAGGAAATCGTCACCATTTTTCAGGCTCGTTCCACGGATGTTGAGATTCATGGCTCCGTTCGCACACGGCTCTATCTTTCCGAAGAGAACGCAACTTTTGCCCCGATCATGGAGGAGTTTGGCGTCCGGGCAGCTTCCAATATGGCCAAGAAGACGCCGACGCTGCTGGGGGATGCTCTGGAATTGATTGGAACGGCGCTCGATCGAACTCCCAGAAAGGCTTGCCTTGAGTTGAAGTTGACTCGACTTCAGTGGCGTTCTGCGGGAACAGCCGTTTTGAGGCAAGCACTGCGTAAAGAATACGGCGTGCGGGAATTCGTAGCGTTCATCACCACCAAGTTCAATCACAAGGTGTCAGATTCCAGAGTGCCAACTCTGGAGGAAGGGCTAACCCAACTCAAGGCGCATCTGGCGTTAGGGCATGTCGATGCTCACCCAGAGCAGTGCGCCTCGATTCGACGAGCCAAGGGGCTGGAAGCTGATGCGGTGCTCGCCCTTGCCCTTGGGCTCGCGGAGTTGAAAAAATGGCTGTCAACCGACCGGGTTACACGGACTGCGGACAAGCAAGATAAATGCCGACTCGGTTATGTGGCTTTTACCCGACCGCGTGAGATGCTCTGCATTGCCTGCTTGAAGCCATTGGACAATGAGGCGGAGTCTCTTCTGCACGAACTTGGTGTCCAGTTCGTGTAAAAGATGGACTGAGATGACAGTCACGAACCAACTGACCGCGATTCGCGTCTTCTCATTGGAGGAAAAGATGAGCAAGAAGAAGATTCTGTTCGATCACGGTCCGTTCGGCAACAAGCACAACAGTCTGTTCTGCCCCGGTCCCGACATTCGTCTTAATGCATGCGTCGGCAAGAACGGCGGTCCTGCCGGATTTGATCGGTATGCCAGTGGATATTTCGAGGCAGGTGCCAGACTGGTGGCAAGCCTGAAGGCCGATTCCACGAGCGTTGACTGCCTCATCTACCCGCTCGTGATGACCTATCGCCACGGAATCGAGATCGCTCTGAAGCACCTTACAAGAGTTCTCCCGCCGCTCTGCAACCAAGATGCTGCGTCAAAGCTGACACACAAACTGATAGACAACTGGAAAACAGTCCGACGACTGTTGATTAAGCTGGAAGAAGGCGACGAAGTTCTGGATCGCGTGGAGTCGCTGCTGATGGATTTCGTCGAGATTGATCCGCGGGGCGAGAGCTTTCGCTATCCGGAATCAACGGAAGGTTCCTTGCTACTTCAGGACACCAGCATCATCAACGTCGAAGTCTTCGGAGATGGAATGGCATTCATTGCAAAGTATCTCGAAGGGGCGTGTTATTGGGCAGAACATCTTGCAGAACAGAACGCCGAAGGGATGCAATGGATGTGGGAATTGGAACAGGAGGCGGCGAGTGAGATGGCTGCATATTACGGAGAATGGGAATAGTGCTCCTCAAGTGCATGGATGGGACAGGGAGCACTTTTGGAGGGCGGTTTCAAGAGGGAAGGCAGCAGAAGGCACAATGGGAGGCTTGGATAAAGGAAATTTCAATTCAGATAATTGGGATGATGGTGGCGAGATCCATTCACTCGCGGTCGTTTGACCAACAATGGAGCTCGGAAGTTTCAAACAAAAAGTGTGCATCAAGATAGCAGTGATAATCCATCGACCATAACTGACGGCAGAGCCGTTTGATCCGGCAAGTTTATGCGGCACAACATCTCGGCAAGGTCGCTTCAGCAACATTGCCGATAGGTGAGTTTTCCTGAATTGTCTGCCGAACATGATGTGTTCGTCGCCTTTGTCCTCGAACAGCAGGATGGGAGTGGGTGAAAGGCATCACTGGCGTCGCTGTTGAAACATCCAGGTGAGGATACCGCTGCTGAGATCATAAGCCGAGTGCCAACTGTCATGGCCAATGCCTGGAAATTCGGTGTAGCGGGGGGTGCCGCCGGCGGACTGGACGGCTTGGATCATGTCACGGGAACGCTGGGGGGGAATGGTCTTGTCATCGGCTCCGTGGACGGCCCACAGGGGAACCTTTTTGAGAGAGGGAGCCCATTTCATCTCTCCGCCGCCGCAGATAGGGACGACCGCCGCGAACAGATCCGGTCGGCGGGCGGCCAGTTCCCACGTGCCGTACCCTCCCATGGAGAATCCGGTCAGATAGACACGCTGGGGATCGATGTGATGCTCCCGGATCGTGCGTTCGATCAGCGCTTCCAGTTCCGGCATGCAGGCTCCCCAGAACATTCCTGAAGGACATTGGGGAGCGAGGACGCTGCCGGTGAATGCGGGAGAGCGGAAGAGTTGGGTCGGGAGGGTCTGGAGCTGTTGCATGTTGTCATCGCCCCGCTCCCCGGCTCCATGCAGAAACACGACCAGCGGGACGGGTGAGTCGGTCTGACGCGGAGGGAGGAACCGAGCCTGGAGGATCTGGCCGTTTTTTCCGGAGATGGAGAGTGGCTGATAAGCCCGGACGGTGACCGCATCCACTTTCCGGGCGATCTTCCAGTCCAGTTGGTCCTCTTGGCAGGCGAACAGCAACAGGTTGAGCACAGCCCAGACAACCAGGCAGGCCAGCCAGTGGGAAACGGAATCTTCAGCGGAAGTCCGGAATGGCTGCAACGGCTGTCGCACAGAGATGACCTGTGGATGATGGGCATCGGGAGAGGGAATTGGATGTGTGCATTTTAATTCGATTTCTTTTCCTCCCGCAATTTTTGCTCAGGGCTCATCGTTTGTCTTCGATCCTGCCATGGGGACGCAGACGACGCGGAACCCGACAAAGGGGGATGACTTCCAGGGGGCCAGGATGGGGTAGTTGATGAAGCAGCCTTCGCCGACGTAGATCCAGTCGCCGCCCCGGATCACTTTTGTATCGCCTTCTTTGGGACCGGCGGGAGTGTCGCGGCGGGAGCGCTGGTAGTAGTCGCGGTCGAACCAGTCGGAGCACCATTCCCAGGCGTTGCCCCGCATGTCATACAGACCCAGGGAATTGGGGGGATAGGAACCGACGGTCGTGAGCGGCAGGGGTGGCTTCATCCCGGCTGCTGCTCCGGACTGATCCTCCGGCTGGCGGTCAGATGTCCATCGATAAGGGGCGGAAGTGCGTTCGCGGCAGGCGAATTCCCATTCGGCTTCGGTGGGAAGCCGGTAGCTGCGTCCGGCAGCTTTTTCTTCCGGGAGTGAAGAGAGTCGCTGGCAGAATTCCTGGGTCTGGTCCCAGGTGACGTTGACGATGGGATACGTTGCATCAACTGCTTGTTCTCTATCAACCTCTTGATCCGGTGAGATGATCTGCTGAAATTGTTCCTGGGTGACTTCGGTGGTTCCCAGAAAGTAGTCTGCTGAGATCCGGACAAGGTGTGGAGGCGTCTCCGGGGGTGTGTCGTGATCATTCCCTTCATCAGGAACCCCCATCGTGAACTCACCGGCGGGGATTTTGATGAAGTTCATGCCGAGCGAATTTTTGAAATGATCAAGGGCGAGCGGATGTCCCTGACTGGGGGGAGGAGCTTCCTGATCAGAGCCGGTCCAGTAAACAAGTTGTTTGACTTCATGATGAAACCGGTCGGGAGGGGTTTCGCGGGAGTGGAGGGTGTGCCAGACAGAGGGATCGATGTTGTTGGAGACGAACCGGACGGCTCCATCGGCGAAGGCGGCATTGACTCCGCCGTTGTGGCGACTGCGGGAGGCGACGTTCTGGTTCTTATCGACATACGAAACACACGGCATGCCCAGTTCGATGAGCCGTTCCGGACCGTACAGTTCATTCAACGCTCCTCCTCCTTGAATATCATCAGAGCGGGCCCAGGGATTATTGGGACCAGGATCATCTCCATTGATCCCATGCCCCCAGGTGATGCTGCCGGCGATGTGTCCCAGTGCCCAGCAGCCACGGATATCGATCGGATCGATCCCGGCCCGGATTTCGTTGAAGGCCACCAGTGTGGACAAGCCATTCGTCAGGTCTTCGCGGCGGAACGCCTTGTTGATTCCGGCAACCCCGTTCCCCCAGAACTCAAATTTCCGCTGTGCGCCATCAATGTGGAGGTGAGCGTAATCGCCGTGAGGAGTCTGGGTGCTTCCCGCAGTCGTATAGAACGAATGGGTACCGCCGTTGATGGCATAGTTGCCCCGGGCAAATTCGATAACGAGCCCTTCGACCGGCTCAAAGGCAAACCGGTTGTCGGGGCGGTTGAATTCATCCACCGGACAGGTCAACTGGCTGACCTGCTGCTCCCGGATCGTTCTGTTCGCTTCTGAGGAAACTGGCTGCGCATCGTCATAGTCCTTCAACAACTCCGCCAAGCCCAGCTGGGGGGCCAGTTCGAGCGCCCAGTTCTGCCCGATAAACTGGTCCCAGCGGGCAGAATCCTGGAGGGCGAGGGTGCTCAGGGCAGACGTGCTCCACTGGGCCGCCATGGGATAGGTCCCGTGTTGCTGTTCGTACTCTGTCAACGCCTGGGCCAGACGCCCCATTCGCTGTGCACAGGTCTTTCTGCGGGCGACCTCACGGGCATGCAGAATCCAAGGCACCGCCAGCCCCACGAGCAGGATCATGACAGCGAGGATGACGATGACTTCCATCCGGGACAGGCCGCTCCGTCCGCACACGGCTGCCTGTCCTGGATGGTTCTGACTACGAGCGTGAAATTGCATACCAGCCGACTCCTCCCACGAGCAGGACATTGACGGCGAGAATCGCCCAGAACCGGTAGTTTCCTTGTTGGGGTTCCTCCTTGTTTCTGGCCACCTGCGTGCTGACCCGGGACTTGCTTTTTTCCTTCTTGGCGGTGGCCTGATCGCGTCCCTCCCGGAACTCTGTCAGGGAGAGTTTTTTGTCCCCGTCGCGGTCTGCGGCCAGGAACAGTTCTTCGCGGCGGCCGATCGCCGCCTGGGAACTGGTGTCCGTTTTTCCCTGGTAACCGATCAGGAGTTCGTCGAGCGTGAGCATGTTGTCCTGGTCGCCGTCGGCATAGCGGAAGGCGATCTCGGCGGGGGCTTTCATCACATCGAGAGAAAAGTCCATCTCGTCGAGGCTGAGTTTGCCGTCGTGATTCTGATCGAACTTGTCGAAGTAGTCGGCCGTCAGGCTGACCAGGGCCAGGTTGCCGATGGAATAGAATTCTCCCGGCGTGAGCAGGCCGTCCCCGTCGCGGTCGGTGCGTTTGCCCAGCCAGGTGGCCAGTGCGTGGTTGGCCAATGGAGTGCGGCGATATTCCGCGAGGGACAGTTCCCCATCTCCGTCCGCGTCGAAGATCGCTACCGTTCTCTCTGCCATGAAGCTCCGTCCCTTGAGCAGCGAGTTCAGGAGTTCGGTGGCGGAGAGCGTCCCGCTGTAATCCTTGTCTTCGTAGAGGAACTGGGAGATGGGATCAATGCCCCAGTAATGGGCGGCCGTCCATTCCTGAAACGTTAAAAATCCGTCCTGGTTGGTGTCCGCCTTCTCAAATTTTTCCGTGGCTGTTTTTCCACCATAACCATATTTCAGATATTCTTCCCGGCTGAGGCGGCCGTCTTTATCCTTGTCCGCATCACGATAGAGTCGGGCCTGGTAAACGATGCCGGAGCTGGTGCGGTAAGGGATTCCGTCCAGGTCCCGGATGCCATAGGCGACATCCACCACCTGACGCAGCTCATCGCTCGTCAGTTTGCCGTCGCCATTGCGGTCCCAATCCTTGAACACGCTGAGTTGCAGTCCGGGGAGTTGGCGGGAGACCCGCCCGTTGCGGAACTCCTGGTCATTCAGAATTTCATCATGGTTCTGATCGGCGGCAGTGAACGCCGTCTGCAACTGGGCGAACGCGGTGTCGGCCAGTTCTACGATGGGATCAGCATCGGCGATGCGCTGATGGGGCATCGTCCGGAAGGGGATGTGCAGGTATTCTTCATAGGAGAGTTTTTCGTCATGATCGGCATCAAAGAGACGGAAGTCTCTTTTCAGTGCGGCGGTATTGGTGGAGAACGTTCGATACTCCTCGAAGTCCAGCAAGGAATCCCCGTTCTTGTCGGCCCGCTGAAACTCCTGCCGGGGATCGTGATATTTCGTGGAGAACACGAACTCCTGCTGATCGACCAGTCCATCCTGGGAGACATCCAGGCTGGCGAACATCAGGGCGGTCACCGCCACGGACTCGATCTCCCGGCCCCAGTGAAACTCCTCCCAGGAGAGGCGTCCATCTGCATTGAGATCCGTCCGCCAGGAATTCCAGGCTTCCTGCGGGTTTGCCAGCAGACACATGCGATATTCGCGGAAGCTGAGTTGCCCGTCTCCGTCCCGGTCGGAACCGGGGAACACGAACCGGGCGATCTCTTTTTGATAATCCGGTGCGGCGGCCAGGAGCTCCTCCCGGGAAACCAGTCCGTCCAGCGTGGTGTCGGCGGCCAGGAAATTTTTTAACGGATCATGCGTGACCAGTCTCCACGATTCGGCCAGGGAGAGCTTGCCATCCTGGTCCCGGTCGTACTTGGCGATCTCCGCCGCCGCTTTCTCGGGAGTGGTTTTCCGGCGAAGTTGCAGGTCGGCGGCTCCAAGAAAACCATCCTTGTCCGCGTCGAGATAGCGGAATGAGGACTGGCTGAAGATGGTGCCGTCGGGCTTCCGCAGGAGCAGGCCGCTCAGATGCCGGACGCCATAGGCGGCTTCGATGACTTTCTTGACTTCATCCCGGTCAATACTTCCACCGGCATCCAGGTCCCAGGCTGCGGGGATCGTCTGTTCCAGGCCGGGGATCGTCGACTGGGGTTTGGCGGCTAAAAATTCCTGGATGCTGAGACTCCCGCTGCCATCGGTATCCCACTGCGGCCAGGAGGACAAGATCCGCTGCAACTGCTCGCGGGCCAGGTCCGCCACTGGGTCAGGCACGTCCTGTCGCTGAGCGGCGACCTTGACGAGCATGGGAAGGGCGGTGAACTCCTGAAGCGAAAGAACGCCGTCCGCGTTCCAGTCCACCACTCGGAAATCCCGCGTCAGACGAGGATGCTCCTGGGAAATCTCCCGGGACAGCAGTTCCTCCAGCGAGATTTTTCCGTCCTGGTTGAGATCACGGGAAGCAAACAGGACCGACGGGGTCAGCTTGTCGGCCTGGACCTGGAAGGCCAGTTCCTGCGGCACGAGCTGGCCGTCTTTCGAAACATCGAGGCCGGCAAACGTGAGGGCGGTGATCGCAGCGGAGTCGATGCCGCGACTCTCGCAGAATTCCGTCGGCGACAGCAGCCCATCGTGGTCCCGGTCCGTGCGGAGCAGGTGCCAGGGCTCGTCGAAATTGGCCAGCGGAGAGAGACGGAATTCCGTGAAGCTCAACTGGCCATCACCGTCCTTGTCGAATCCGGGGAGGACATACTTCGCGAATGTTTTCTGCTCATTCGCCGCTGCTGCGGGAAGTTCAGTTGCGGAGAGAAGTCCATCGAAGTCCTTGTCTGCGTCCAGGAACGACTGCAGCGGATCGCGCGCCATCAGGTCCCGGGCTTCTTCCGGGGAGAGCCTGCCGTCATGGTCCTGATCGGCCCTGGCGATCTCCACAGCGCTCTGCTCTGCGTTGACCTTCTTCCAGAGTTGCCAGTCAGTCACTCCCAGAAATCCATCCTGGTCGACATCCAGAGCACGGAAGGTCGCCTGATCGAAAACCAGGCCATTGGGTTGACGCAATAGGAAGCCATCACGGTCCCGCAGCCCGTAAGCCCTCTCGATGACTTTCGTCACTTCTTCGCGATCGACATGGCCGTCGGTATTCAGATCCCAGGTCTTCAGATCTGTCTGCTCCAGGCCGGGAATTGTCCGGGGAGTTTTCGTGGCGGAAAACTCCTGCTCATTGAGGCTGCCGTTGCCATCCGCGTCCCACTGGGACCAGGACTTGGCGACTGTCCCGAGTTGCACCTGGACAAGATCTGAGACCGGATCGGGGGTCTCGCTTCGCTGCTTTACGTCTCCCAGGAACGTGGGAAGTGCCGTCGCTTCCGGCAGAGTCAGCAAGCTGTCCCCATTCCAGTCCACGATCCGGAAATCCCGTGTCAGACGGGCGTGCAGGTGCTGAGGTTGTCCCGTTAAAAATTCTTCCAGAGAGAGTTTTTCATCGTGGTTGGTGTCGCGGGCCGCGAAGAGAAACTGCGGTGTGATCCGGCCGGGATTGACCGGAACGAAAAATTCCTGCGGACTGAGTTGTCCGTCCCCCGAGGTGTCGAATCGGGAGAAATACATGGCGGTGACGGCCACAGATTCGATCTCCCGCCCCCAGCCGAATTCCTCCGGAGAGAGCTGCCCGTCCTCATTCCGGTCCGGGCGGGCGAGGAACCATGCCTCATCAAAATTCGCCAGCGGGCAGAGTCGGTATTCCACGAAGCTCAACAGGCCATCTCCATCCTGATCAAAGCCGGGGAACACAAACTTCGCCAGTGTCCGGTGGGAACTCGTTGTGCCGTCCGACAGTTCCTGGAACGAGAGCAGGCCGTCCAGGTTCTTGTCAGCGGACAAAAATGTCTTGAGCGGATCCTGGGCCAGCCAGGTCTCTGCTTCCTGGAGGGTGATCTGGCCGTCGCGGTCCTGATCATACTTGGCCAGTTCCCAGCCAGCCTGTCCCGGAGTCAACCTCCATCGCAACTGCAACTCAGCCGTGGTGATGAACCCATCCTGGTCGACATCATCACTGCGAAAACTGGCGAGATTGAACACCAGACCATGGGGCTGACGGAGCAGAAACCCGTCCAGACGGCGGATGCCATAGGCCGCTTCAATCACTTTCTTCACTTCCTCGCGATCAACGCTGCCGTTTCCATTCCGGTCCCAGAGTTTCAGCTCGGATTGTTCCAGGCCGGGAATTGAGGAAGCGAGTTTGGAAGCGGAAAACTCCTGGGCATCCAATGCCCCGTTCCCATCGGTGTCCCACTGCGGCCAGGACTCGGTGACCCGTTTCAACTGGTCTCGGGCCAAGTCCGCAATGGGATCGGGAATCTCCCCCCGTTCAACCGCCGGCAGGGCCAGGAGCGGTAATGCGGCTGCTTCCTGCGGGGAAAGGAGTTCATCGTGGTTCCAGTCCACCACCTGGAAATCCCGCTTCAGTCGCGGGTGATCGGGCTTGGGCTGCCCCGCCAGCAGTTCCTCCAGGGACAGCTTCCCGTCCTGGTTCGTGTCATCATCGGCAAACACTTTGGAAGCAGCGGGTTTGGCCTCCTGGGCACTGATCTCCGGCAGGCTCCCCCACGTTATCATGAGCAACATGGCAGCAATGAGCACAGGAGCATTTCGTTGTTGGCTCATGAGGAGTTCTCCGTTTCATCGGTTCCGAGATCGGTTTCTTCAGTGCTGATCACCCAAATGATCTTGCGTCCATTTCAGGGAATCCGGTCGTACCTTTTCAGCGAAAAGGTTCCCGAATAGTCCTTTCGCAATATTTCGCCGCTCAGCCGCCAGGCATTCCCCATCGCGACCGGGGGACGGTTGCGTCCTCCGGTCGTGGTGTCGCACACCCAGACCGTCTCCCAGTCCCCGGCGTCGATCTGCGCGGCTGATAAATACTCCTCGTCCGAGGTGACCGCTGTGCCGTTATAATGGGGATAATCATTTTTCACCCCGACGATTTTCAGACCTTCTCCGCCATGATCGGCATGCGCGGTGAGATAGTAGGTCGGGTTGCAAAACACCAGCGGCTGGCCGGTATCACGGTATTCCCGCCATCGTTCCAGCAGCTCCGGAATGGCCCGCGGCCCGGAGACCGACTCCCGCCATTGGTGCTGATCCTGGGCCAGAAAGATCAGCGTCCCCAGCAAAAGTGTCGCTGCCGGGAGCTTCAGGAACCACGTCGGGAGTCGGGCCACCCAGACAGAAACCGCCAGGCAGACCAGCGCGTGCCCGGCAACGAAATAGCGTGCGTTGATCACGTTCGTCCCTCCCTGAGAGGCCGCGATCAGGAGCAGAAACGGCAAGCTGGCTGAGAGGGCGAGCAGCAGATCAAAAGGACGCTTCCCGGCAGCAACACAGACACAAATCAGCAGCATCCCCTGTCCGATCCAGAGTCCCCAGCCAAAATCCAGCACCTGATGCTGATAGACCGTAAAGCACTGCACGAGTGTCGTACTCAGGAATTTCAGAGTGAACGGCGGAATCCAGTAATCGTCCTGGACCCGGGCATGCTGCATCCGGACCACCAGCACCCAGGGCAAGGCGATCAGGCCGACGGTCCCCATCACGATCGCCGCCCGCCAGAACAGAAACTTCGTCGCGGACCAGTCTTTCCGCCCCTGGATCAGAATTCCCCAGATGGCCAATACGTGGGCGGCAAAGATGAAGAGCATGGTCACGTGCAGATACAGACCGGCAACTTCGACAACCGCATAAGAGATCCAGTGTCTCCAGCGATGCGGCTCCTGCACGGCCCGCCACAGCAGCCACGTCCCGAGGATCGCCAGACAGGCACTGGGCGCATACATCCGCACCTGCTGCGCCCAACTAATCTGAATCGGACTGAGGGCAATGCACAGTCCTGCCAGCGTGGCGGCCAGCAGCGCCACGCTGCGATTCGATGGACGATCTTTGGAGAAGCACATTCCCTCATACGTGAACCCGAAAGCGGTTGCCACGGCCCCCAGACTCCACAAGGTCGAGAGGAACCGTGCCTCCCATTCCCCATGGCCGAAGCACGCCACCCAGGCTTTCAGCATGAAATAAAAAAGCGGCGGATGAACATCGAGCATGCAACTGGTCATCAATTTCCGTGGTGACAATTCCGCTGTGCGAATGCCATAGGATTCATCGAACCAGTAAGCCAGATCCCCCAGCCGGTGCAGCCGCAGGGCCGCCGCCACGAAGAGGATCGTCAATAACAAACAGAGGATTGCTCCCCTTCTCAGCAGGGACCGCTTCCTTCGGGAAGAGGCAGCCTGCTCACGGAGGACGGCCCTTTTTCGGAGAGCTTCAGGACGTTGATCCAATGTCACATTCATGATGGGGGCATCAACTGAAAGGTCTGTTCATCGCCGGGGATGGCCTGGGAGTTGTCTGTGCCGGTGACAGGAGACAACCACGTGATCGTGCCGTTTTTGAATAAGAAGCCCTGATAAAACATTCTGCACCCCGCTCGCGGCGAAGAAATCTTCACCAATTTGGCGATTTTGTTCGCGGCACTAAAACCTCCACATTGCGGCGCACCCTTCGAAGTCCCAGCAGCATGTTCCAGGAGTCGGCGAACAGGTGGATCTTGGAGCCCGGGATTTCCTGCCAGTGGACCGCGCATTCGCTGATGGAATAACCGGACCGCTCCGCCAGATATAAAATCTCCAGGTCAAAGAGATAACCTGACTCGACACTGATCTGAAACAACCGCTGGGCCACGGAACGCGGAAACATTTTGAATCCACATTGAGGGTCCTGGACGGGGACCGGAATAATCCATCTGGCCAGGATGGAAAACAGCTCGCCCGTGCAGCGTCGCGGGAAGCTTCGTTTTCGAATCGCTGCCGGGTCGGCGGCCGTTCGCGACCCGACAGCCAGATCCGCTCCTCCCGTAATCGCTTGACGCAAAGTTTGTTCCTGCTGGATCGGAGTGGCTCCATCGGCGTCTGTCAACAGGATGAAATCATACCGGCTGGCCAGGACTCCACTGCGGACCGCCGCCCCCTTGCCGGCATTCTGCGGGTGTGTGATCAGGCGAACCTGGGGATAGTGCTGCTGAACTGTTTGAATGACATCCCCGGTTCCATCACGGCTGCCGTCATCGATCACGATCACTTCCCAATGGGGATTCAATTCGCTCCGGGAAAGATACTCGCAGATGTCATCAAGGGGCGGCTTGATCCGGAGTGATTCGTTGTACGCTGGGATCACGACGGACAGGGAATCCGTGACATACTTGCGAGAACCGGGCCGCGAGTCGACCTGTTTCAGATCACTGACCATGTTCTCTCTCCTCCACCAGAACGGACGAGGAACGCGGGAACGCGGGCTCCCGGTGATAACTTCGGACCACCAGGGTGGCGTACCATTCCCGGATCTTTTTTTCTTCCTGCAACTGCCACTTAGCGGGGAGATGCACTTTCCAGGTTCCTCCCAGCCAGTTCTCCGCATCCAGCGTCCAGACCCAGTCTTGATCCGATTTTTGAAGATCCTCAGGACGCAGATACTCTTCGTCCTTCATGACCGGCGCTCCCTGAAAGTGCGGGAACCCCTGGCCGGGATCAAAGGCGTAGACGTTGTCCAGACCCGCGTGATAAACACATAGGTTCAGATACAGCATCGGATTGCAGACCAGGACCAGGTCTTGTTCCGCCTTCGCCCCGCGCAGCAGGGAGACCGCCGCCGGCATTCCGGGAACTTCGGCCGACCGCGTTCTTTTCAGAGACTGTTGATAGGCAGTCACGCTCATCCCCAGGACCACCAGCAATGTCATTCCGAGGCGAAGCCCGCGAAAAGGGAGACTGGCGATCAGGATGCCCACACCGATGAGCAGGCAGACATGGGCGTGAATCAGAAACCTCGAAACAAAGACGTTCTCATCCAAGGCAGACCAGGCAACGGCCATCCCATAAGGAATCAGGACCAGCCAGCCGACCAGCCGTGCTCCGGGCTGGCGATGTACCAGCAGCAAGAGCACGCTGGCCAGGACCAGCTCCGCCAGCAGCCAGGAAATGGTAGGCGATCTCTTGATGGACGATCCGAACAGAAACAGTTCGCTCCAGACATTGAGCACGTCCTGCCAGCGAAACTCGTGCGTCCAATAGGATGCTTTCACTTGTGATCGCTGCAGTAAAAACGACGGGAGCCATAACGCCCACAGCGAGAACGTTGCCCAGCCGGCCAGCACGACCGGCAGGAATTCGTTTTGCCATGATCCCGCCACAGCGCGCCGGGCCGACCGGCCGAGTGCAAAGGTGAGCTGGGCGAAGACCGTGAACGTTCCGTAGTGATGCTGCAGGGCCAGCCCGCCCGCCAGCAGGACATAGCCGATCAGCCGGAGGGTTCCGCCGCTCTGAAACCAGCGGAGCAACATCCAGGTTGACCACACCGTCAGACAGGTTCCCAGCGTGTACATCCGAGCCTGTTGGCTCCAGTGGATCTGTAGTGAACTCAATGAGATCAACAACGCCGCCACCAGCCCGGCGGTTCTTCGCCGGGAAAGGCTCATCGAGCCGCAGGCGGCACTGGCCAGGAAGAATCCTCCCAGGATAGTTCCCAGCCCGAAAAGCATCGAACTGAGGCGCAGGCTCAGCAGCGAGGGGCCAAAGAGGCGACTCCAGACTCCGAGAACCAGGAAGTGGAATGGGGGGTGAACGTCCCGTTCCGAACGAGCAATGATTTCCGGGAAAGAGAACTGGGCCATCCGCCAACTGAAACTTTCATCAAACCAGCTATGCACGGCACCCAGCGCATGAGACCGCAGGACGAGCCCCAGACAGACAATCCCCACCAGGCCACACCCGGTTGCAATTGAACCCGCCGGGAGGAACTGCACCGAATTCATCGGATTCGTCGCAGCCAGTTCATGCGGAAGTGGGGTCATCGTGGTCTTCAAAAATTCCCTCCGGAAACGAGGACCTGCTTCAAGGGGCCTCCGAGCGCCCCTCCCTGCGGGCTGGCCAGGGCCGCATAGACGGCGCCATCAATGGTTTCGGAGAGAAAGGCCACGTGGGCATCGGCGTAGGCCATGTTGACTCCGCCCGCATGAAAAGAATTCGGAATCGGAGAAGTCCCCTCGGCACTCCAGAGCCCGCTGTTAATCCTGTTCTCGCCGGAATTGGCGAGTGAGTAATCCACATTCCCCGCGCTGCAATGGCCGTTGTTATTGTTACAGGGGTTCCCGATGTAGAACGCGCAGCGATAGGGGTCCACACTGGCAAAGTTCACACCGGAAGAGTCCGGATCAAACCCGGCACGCACGTTTTCGGAGACCAGAAAGGTCTGTGATGTCCCATCTTTGACATCCTTCAGGCTGTGATTTCGCTGGGTGATCTCCGAGTTCCGGGTCTCCAGGAAGAACAGCCCCATGCTGTCGAAGGCCGCTTTGTCGAGATCGTCAATCGGATCGTTACCGGTGCATCCCTGCCCGTCGCCGTTCAGATCCAGCACCGTCCAGTTCCGATCCACGGGGCAGTCATGAACTTGATTTCGATAGACGGTGAACCCCACACCGCCGCTCACGGCATAACTCAGGTCCCCCTGTTTTTCGTCATTACGAGTGATATCCACGGGGCAGATGTAAATGGGAATATAAGCTGATGCGAGCGCTGCATTCTTCG
>Ga0182745_1002088_pt1 | contig 18433 bp, 17 predicted proteins | sample eDN3rd30CKraftBY_FD_128523 | JGI IMG/M metagenome (GOLD analysis project Ga0182745, IMG submission 128523) | Enriched backyard soil microbial communities from Emeryville, California, USA - eDNA 3rd pass 30_C Kraft BY (version 2) (version 2) | ecosystem: Environmental > Terrestrial > Soil >...
CTCCGCGAGCTCGGCGGGCGACTGCTCGGTCAGGGTCTCTGGGACGCCGTCGCCGGCATGTCCCTCGAGAAGGAGCTCCTCGAGCGGCGCCTCGTCACACCGCTCGCCCGCCCCGAGCTCGCGGCGCGCTACGGCGTTGTGCCGCCGCGCGCCGTCATGCTCTTCGGGCCGCCCGGTACCGGCAAGACGACGTTTGCCAAGGCGATCGCCTCCCGGCTCGAATGGCCCTTCATCGAGGTCTTCCCCTCGCGCCTCGCGAGCGACCCCGCGGGACTCGCCGCCGGGCTCCGGGAGACCTTCGGTCGGATCGCGCAGCTCGAGCACGCCGTCGTCTTCATCGATGAGGTCGAGGAGATCGCCTCCCGCCGCCGCGGCGACCCGCCGAGCCCCACGCAGGGCGTGACGAACGAGCTGCTCAAGCTCATCCCCGAATTCCGCGACCTCCCCGGTCGGCTGCTCATCTGCGCGACGAACTTCATCCGATCGCTCGACCCCGCATTCCTCCGCCACGGACGCTTCGACTACGTCATCCCCATCGGGCTGCCGGACGAGCAGGCCCGCGGCGCGATCTGGGCCGCGAACCTGCCCGAGCAGGCCGAGGTCGACCTCCCGCTGCTCGTCGCCTCGAGCGACGGCTTCAGCCCCGCCGACATCGAGTTCGCGGCACGAAAGGCCGCGCAGACGGCCCTGGAGCGCGCCCTCGAGACCGGAGAGACCGGGCCGGGCGGCGGCCCGTACACGGACGACTGCCTCGCCGCGCTCGGCGACACGAAGGCGACCGTGAGCCCCGAGGTCGTCGACGAATTCCTCGAAGACATCACGCGACTCGCGCGCCGCTGAGTCCCGGGCCGACCCCGTCCGAGCGTGGGTGTTTTCCGCGAGCGGGGGTCTGATTTGCGCCGCGCTCGCGGAAAACACCCACGCTCGGCGCCGAACAGCAGGAGGAATGCGCTGAGCCGCTACGCTTCGTACCGTGCGGATCGCGGGGGTTGCCACGGCGGGACTCGCGGTCCTGCTCCTCGCGGGGTGCGCGGCGGCACCGGTCAGCGCCCGCGACCTCGCCACCGGCGAGTATCCGGGCGCGGTCGAGGTCGCGGTCGATGACGCCGACGGTGTGCAGGTCGTCTTCCGCGAGATCACGATCCAGCCCGGCGCCGGGACCGGGGAGCACTGCCATCACGGGCAGCTCGTCGGCGTCGTGCACGCGGGCGAGCTGACGCACTACGCGCCGATCTACCCGGACGGCGTACACGTCTACGCCACCGGCGACGCGATCATCGAGGGCGCCGACTACGTGCACGAGGGCGTCAACGAGGGCACGGAGCCGGTCGTGCTCTGGGTGACGTACCTCATCGACAAGGGGGAGCCGCTCGCGGTGACCGATCTCAGCCACTGCGGCTGAGTCCTCCGCGCAGGCGATCGCCCCGCGGAGCGCCTAGCGTAGATCGGGTGCAGCGCCCAGTGACTCGACTGCGGGTGGTGACGGTCGTCATCATCGCGCTCGTCGTCCTCGCGCTGACCGGCCCGCTCAGCGTGCTCCTCGTCACGGGGATGGCGGAGAGCCAGCCGTGGTCGATCGCCGTCGACATCGTCGTGTCGGTCCTCCTCGCGGCGGCCGCTGGCCTGTCGCTCGTGTGGCCCGGCCTCGCGCTCGCGGTCGCCTGGGCGGGCGCGATCGTGCAGATGCTGGCCGCGCTGCCAGTGCTTCCCGCGGATCTCGCGATCCTCATGGTCGTCTACGCGACCGGTGCGGCCGCATCCCGCCGACTGCGCGTCACCGGCGTGCTCTCCGCCGTCCTCGGCGCGATCGCCGCCGGCGTCTACCTGACGGCGCCGGGCTGGTTCGCCAACCCCACCGACAGCACCGCGCTCACCGTCGGCGCGCTCCTCATCTTCGCGAGCCTGGTGACGCTCGCGCTCAGCTGGACGCTCGGCGTCCTCGTCGCGGCGATCCGCCGCGGGCGCAGCGAGCGGGCGGCGGCGGCCGCCGCACAGCTCGAGACCGTCGCCGAGCAGGAGCGCGGTCGGATCGCGCGGGACATGCACGACGTCGTCGCGCATTCACTCGGCGTCATCGTCGCGCAGGCCGATGGCGCCCGGTACCTCGCCGAGACCGATCCCGGCCGTGCGGGGGAGTCGCTCGCGACGATCTCCGAGGTCGCGCGGGAAGCGCTCAGCGATGTGCGGCTGCTGCTGAGCCGGCTCCGCCACCAGCAGGGCGACCTGCCGCAGCCGCGGCTCGCGGACCTCGACGGGCTCCTTGAGCAGTTCGAGGCCGCGGGGCTGCGCATCGAGGCGCGGCGATCGCCGGTGCCCGAGGGGGTGCCTGCTGGACTGCAGCTCGCCGTGTTCCGCATCGTCCAGGAGTCGTTGACGAATGCGCTGCGCCACGGCGACCGCGCCCGCTCCGTCCGCCTCGCGGTCACCTGGGCGGTGCGGGAGGTCACAGTGGAGGTCGTGTCCGCGCTCCGCCCGGGCACGTCGCCAGCCGAGCCCGGCCACGGGCTCACCGGCATGCGTGAGCGCGCCCGGCTCGTCGGCGGCACGCTGACGGCGGAGTCGACCGGCGAGGCCTTTGTGGTGCGCGCGCGGCTCCCACGCGAGGCGCCCGCGGCGCTCGAGGAGGATGGACGCCATGCAGTCGACTGACGCGATCCGGGTCGCGATCGTCGACGACCAGGCGCTCTTCCGCGCGGGCATCCGCATGCTGCTCGACTCGCAGTCCGACCTCGTCGTCGTCGGCGAGGCCGGCGACGGCATCGAGGCGGTCGAGCTCGTCGCGCAGACGGCGCCCGACGTCGTCCTCATGGACCTCCGAATGCCGCGCATGGACGGCATCGAGGCGACGGCGCGCATCGTCGCGGGGGAGTCATCGGCGCGCATCGTCGTACTGACGACCTTCGACCTCGACGAGGCAGCCGCCCGCGCGATCCGGGCGGGAGCGAGCGGCTTCCTGCTCAAGGACGCCGAGCCGGACTTCCTCCTTGCCGCCATCCGCACCGTCCACGCGGGCTCCGCGGTCATCGCCCCCGGCGCGACGGCCGCGCTCTTCGAGCACCTCAGCCCCGCGCCCGCGGCGCCCGCCGCCCCGCCCGCATTCGGCACGCTCACCGAGCGGGAGCGTCAGATCTTCGCGCTCGCCGCGCGAGGGATGAGCAATGCGGAGATCGCGGCCCACGAATTCGTGTCCGAGGCGACAGTGAAGACGCACCTGTCACGCGTGCTCGCGAAGCTCGCACTGCGGGACCGGGTGCAGCTCGTCGTCTACGCCTACGAGCACGGGATCGTCTGAGCCGACGTCATCCTGCAGGATGACCCGAATCGGTCGCACGGTCGATGCGGCCGTGCCCCGCGCATTCCTAGCGTGGAATCATGCACCAAACACCCCCACCTGCCCCCGTCGTCGCCCGCGTCGAAGGGCTCAGCAAGTCGTACGGACAGGGCGCCGCCGCGGTCACCGCGCTCGACGGCGTCACCCTCGAGCTGCGACGCGGCGAGCTCACCGCGATCATGGGCCCGTCCGGCTCCGGCAAGTCGACGCTCATGCACATCATGGCCGGGCTCGACACCCCGACGAGCGGGCGCCTCTGGATCGGCGACCAGGAGATCACGGGCCTCGGCGACACCGAGCTGACGCTCATCCGACGCCGCCAGGTCGGCTTCGTCTTCCAGTCCTTCAATCTCGTGCCGACCCTCGACGTCGCGGGCAACATCCGCTTCCCGTTCGAGCTCGACGGGCGGCGACCCGATGCCGCCGAGCAGGCCTGGATCGACACGCTCATCGACTCGCTCGGGCTGCGCGAGCGCCTCCGCCACCGGCCGTCCGAGCTGTCCGGCGGCCAGCAGCAGCGCGTCGCGATCGCTCGGGCGCTCGGGTCGCGGCCCGAGCTCGTCTTCGCCGACGAGCCGACCGGCAGCCTCGACTCGCGCACCGGCCGCGAGGTCCTCGCCCTCCTCGCGGCGGCCGCCGCCGACTACGGCCAGGGCATCGTCATGGTCACCCACGACCCCATCGCCGCCTCGCACGCCGACCGCGTCGTCTTCATCAACGACGGCCGGATCGTCGCCGATGAGGGACGAATGAGCGCGGCCGCGGCGAGCGACTTCGTGCTCGGCATCGAGGTGGCCCGGTGAGCGGGGTGCTGCGGGGCCACGGCGCCACGGTGCTCGTCGCCGCGCTCGCAGCGGCCTTCGGCGTCGGGCTGCTCGGCGCGACCGAGGTCATCCTGCTCGCGTCGGAGGTCGGCCCGCTCGGGGCCATCGACGACATCCGGCTCGTGCTCGGGATCATTGCGATGGCGTTCACCGCGATCGCGATCTACGTCGCCGCGATCGTCACGACCAACACGGTGTCGACCATCGTCGTCGGACGCATCCGGCAGATCGCGCTCGTGCGGCTCCTCGGTGGGACCGCGGCGCGACAGCGACGGCGGATCGCCGCCGAAGGGCTCACGGCGGGTGCGCTCGGCGCCGGGCTCGGCATGCTCGCCGCCTGGGCGCTCGTCGGGGCGCTCGTCCTCGTCGGCGTCGCGACGGGCAATCTGCCCGAGCGCGACTATCCGTATCTCGTCGCCTCGATGGCCGTGCCCGTGCTGGCCGTCGTGCTCAGCACCTGGCTCGCCGCCCGGGTGGGATCCCGGCGAGTGCTCGCCGTCGCACCGATCCAGGCGCTCGTCGCCGCGGTCCCGGCCGACGAGGACGAGATCCGCGGTCGCCGCGCGCGCATCGTCTGGGCGCTCGTGCTCGGCATCACGGGAGTGCTCCTGCTCGCTCTCGCCGTCGTCCTGGGACAGCTGACCCCCTTTGCATTGCTCATCGGGATCCTCGGCGGTGCGGTGTCCTTCACCGGATTCATGCTCGGCGCAGTCCGAGTCGTGCCCGGGGTGCTCGCCGTCGTGGGACGACTGCTCGGCAGCGGACCGGCCGCGCTGCTCGGCTCGCGCAACGCGCTGCGCTACCGCGAGCGGTCCACCCGTGCGGCGATGGGGCTCGTCATCGGCGTGGCGCTCGTCACGATGCTCGTCATCGCCTGGACGACCGTGCGGCGCATCGCCCTCGATCAGGCGCTCGCCAGCTGGGGGGAGGACGGGGCTGCGGAGTTCGACGCCGCGCTCGGACCGATCCTCGCGGTCGTCGCGACCCTCGTCGGCTATTCGGCGATCATCGCCGCGGTCGGCCTCGTGTCGACACTCACCGTCGGGGTGCTGCAGCGCACGCGCGAATTCGGCATGGTCCGGGCACTCGGCCTCAGCCGGGGACAGCTCCGGCGCAGCATCACCGTCGAGGCGGTGCAGCTCGCGGTGACCGCGGTCCTCATCGGCGTCGTGCTCGGCGTCGCGTACGGCTGGGTCGGCGCACAGGCGGTGGTCGGATCCCAGCAGGTCGCCGGCATGGTGCCGCCGCAGGTGCCGTGGTGGCTGCTCGTCGGCGTCGCGGTCATCGCAGGGATCCTCGCGCTCGCCGGGTCGCGCATTCCTGCCCGTCGCGCACTGCGGATCTCACCGGTCGAGGCGATCGCCGTCGAATAGGGGTCGAGCAGGGGGCGCCCAGAGGTCGACTAGGCTCGCGGGAGGGGCGCCGGAGCCCCTCCCGCGAGCCGTCGGCCCCCGCCGCGCTCGCGGCCGACGCCCTTGTGAGGAGCTCCATGACCGCGCCCGCCGACACGACCGCCCCCATCACCGGGATGGCCGGCTACGCCGACCACGATGCGATTCATCTCCACCGGCTGCTCACCTCCGGCAAGCTCCTCATCGTCGCCGAGCACCTCATCCGCGGCGGGCACGCGATGGGCGGCTGCCGCGTCACGACGTATGCGAATGAGGGGGCCGCGATCGAGGATGCGCTGCGGCTCTCCGAGGCGATGACGAAGAAGATCGTGCTCGCCGGTCTCCCGTATGGCGGCGGCAAGGCGGTCGTCATGGCCGACCCTGCGACCGACAAGGACGCGACGATGCTCCGGGAGGTCGCCGAATTCGTTGACCGCCTCGGCGGCAGCTACGTCACGGCCCCCGACGTCGGGCTCGTGCCCGCCGACATGGTGGAGCTGCGCAAGCACAGCGAGTGGGTGGTCGGCCTTGACCCGACCGCCTCGTACTACACCTCGGTCGGCGTCGTCGCGGCAGTGCGCGCTGTCGCCGAGTGGCAGCTTGGGACCTCCGACCTCAGCGGCGTCCGCGCGACCGTCCAGGGTCTCGGCAACGTCGGCTATGACGCGGCGCGGCTCCTTGCCGAGGCCGGGGCGGCCGTCACGGTCGCCGACCCGCGCGCGGACGTCGCGGCACGCGCGGCCGCGGAGTTCGGCGCGGTCGTCGTCGGACCGGACGAGATCGTCGGCATCGAGACCGACTTCTTCGTGCCCTGCGCGCTCGGCGGCGTCATCAACGCGGGCAACGTCGACACGCTGCCCGCGCGGTTCGTCGTCGGCGGGGCCAACAACCAGCTCGCCGACCCGACGCTCGCCGCACGACTCCACGCGCGCGGGGTCCTCTACGCACCCGACTACCTCGTCAACGCCGGTGGGGTCATCGGCGGTGCCCAGGAGCTCGTCGGCTTCGACGAGGGCATCGTCCGGGAGCGAGCCGAGGGCATCGGCCCCGCTGTCGTCGCCGTGCTGCGCCGCGCCGAAGAACTCGGCATCGACCCGCTGCAGGCAGCAGAGCTGGAGCTCCGGGAGCGCCTCGCCGCAGAGGCCGCCGCGTGAGCGGGACGACCTCGGCCGACGCCATCATCGTCGGCGCAGGCGTCATCGGCCTCGCGATCGCCGAAGCACTCAGCGCCGACGGCCGCCGGGTCCACGTCCTCGACCGCCAGGACCCGCACCTCGGCGGCGCGTCCGTCGCCAACGCTGGCTGGCTCAACCCCTATACACTCGCCCCACTGCCGTCGCGAGCCGCCCTGCGGATGGGACTCACGTCATTCGCTAAGCCCGGCTCGCCGCTGTACATCCGACCGCGACCCAGCATCGGGCTTGCCAGCTGGCTGGTGCGCTTCGCCGCAGCGACGAATGCGCGGCGCTTCGACCGCGGCCGACAGGCACTCGTCGCGCTCGGTCACGACGGTGCCCGCCGCTACCTCGAACTCGCCGATGATGTCGTCGGGCTCCGCAAGAACTCCGACGCGAGCCTCAACATCTACGCCACCGAGACCGGCGCCGCCGAGGCGGTGCTCACGGACCTCGCGCCGATCGATGGTGCCGGCCCCGTCCCGGACTACGAGGTGCTCACCGGCGGCGAGGCCCGGGCCGCCGAGCCGCTGCTCACCGACCGGGTCGGCTCCGCGCTGCGCATCCACGGCGATCTCCAGCTCGAGCCCGACACGATCCTCACCGCGCTCATCGCCGGGATCCGTGCCCGTGGGGGGCGGGTCGACCTCGACACCGAGGTGCTCGGGCTCACCCGCAGCGGCGACCGGATCACGGGCGTGCGCACCTCGGCCGGGGAGCTGACCGCCGACACCGTCGTCGTCGCGGCAGGCGCCTGGTCGCCCGAATTGCTCCGGCCCCACGGCGTCCGGCTCCGGATGGAGCCTGGCAAGGGCTACAGCGTCGGACTCCGGGTCGACGCCGCGCCGCACGACGTGCTCGCCTTTGCGGCAGAAAAAGTCGGGGCGGTCGCCGATGCCGGGCAGATCCGCCTCGTCGGCACCATGGAGCTCAGCGGTGTCAACGAGACGGTCGACCGACGTCGGGTCGACGCGATCGTCGCCGCCGCGCGTCCCTACCTCGTCCCGCTCGCCGAGGCCGAGGACCCCGCCGCGCTCATCGGAGAGATCCGGGTCGGTATGCGTCCCATGTTCGCTGGTGGGCTCCCCGTCATGGACCGCGTCGACGGGCTCGACGGCCTCTGGCTGTCCACCGGGCACGGGATGATGGGGGTGACGCTCGCGCTGAGCGCCGCCGCCGCCCTCCGCGACTACATCGAGACCGGGCAGCGCCCGGCCGTACTCGAGCCCTTCCGCCTCGCGGGCGCGTGAGCCGCGCCGCGCATCCGTCCTCGACCCAGACAAGGACCCCATGACCGAGATCGAACTCGTCCAGCCCGAGCGCCCCGTGCCGCCGATCGCGACCGCCGCCATCCACGGTGACACCATCTACTGCACCGTCGTCCCGGAGGAGGCCGACGGGTCGATCCTGCCGGGGGACATCACCGAGCAGGCCGAGAAGGTGTTCGCCAATCTCGCCGCACTGCTTACGTCCCTCGGCTCCTCGCTCGAGCGGGTCCTCCACGTGACGGTGTACCTGCCGGACATCGCCGACCGCGGCGGGATGACCGAGGTGTGGGAGCGGACATTCGCGCCGGTGTACCCCGCGCGGGCGACCGTCCAGGTCGGGCTCGCGCATCCCGACATGCGCATCGAGCTCACCGTCATCGCCGCTCGCGGCTGAGCCGAGCCGCGACGCTAGCCTGGTGCCATGCCGCTGCGTGACGCGATCCTCGCCGTCCTGACGCTCGGGGAGTGCCACGGCAGTCGGCTCGCCGCGGAGATCGGCCAGCGCACCGGTAGCCCGGTGAATACGGGCCAGGTCGCCAAGACACTCGTGCGGCTCGCGGACGAGGGACTCGTCGTCGCCCGGCCGCGCGATGCGCAGGGGCGAATCGCCTACGCGCTGACGGCCGACGGGGGAGCGGTGGCGGCGACGTGGCTGACCGGAGCCGCCATCGATGCAGAACGGCTTCGACTCGTCGCGAGTCTGCCGAGTGTCGACCGGGACGCGCTGCTCACCGCCCAGCGCCGCGCGCTCGAGTCGGCCATCGCCGAGGCGCCGACTGCTGCGGGGCTCGCCGAGCCGGCTCGCCGCGGTCGCCCGCCGGCCTGACCCGCGGGCGTCGTCCAGCCGCGTCCCGGCAGGGATCAAGCGGAAATCAGCCACTGGGTGCATACTGGGGGCACAATTGAAGACATCGCACACGCGCTCCGGTGGTCGGAGGGGAAGCCGTACCACAGAGAATGGAGACCGCAGTGTCGATGTCGAGCGCCCGCCCCGACGCCCTGCTGGCACGGGGCGTCCTCTACGTGCACTCAGCGCCCCGCGCCCTGTGCTCCCATGTCGAATGGGCGGCAGGCGGCGCGCTCGGCCGTGGCGTCAGCTTTGCCTGGCGCCCGCAGCCGGTGCTCCCGCAGACGCAGCGTGCCGTCTTCGTGTGGGACGGTGAGCCCGGCACGGGTGCCGCCATCGCCTCCGCGCTGCGCGGGTGGGAGCACCTCCGCTTCGAGGTGACCGAGGATGCGTCCGCCGGCGGCGACGGCGGCCGCTGGATGCACACCCCCGAGCTCGGGATCCACTTCGCGCAGACCGATTCGGTCGGCAACCTCGTCGTACCGGAGGACCGCATTCGTGCCGCGCTCGCGCACGCCGGCAACGCATTCGAAATCCATCGGGAACTGCGCCTGGCCCTCGGCGAGGCCTGGGACGAGGAGCTCGAGCCGTTCCGCCACGCCCACGAGGACGCCCCGGTGGTCTGGCTCCACCGCGCCGGCTGACACCGCCCGATTGGCTCAGACGGAGCGGAAGGCGACGACGGCGTTGTGGCCGCCGAAGCCGAAGGAGTTGCTCAGCGCGAGCTGGTCGCCGCCCAGGGCGCGCGGCTCGGTCACCACATCGATCGCGATCTCGGGGTCCTGCGCGATGAGGTTCGCGGTCGGCGGTGCCGTGCGCTCATGGAGCGCGAGGATCGTGAAGATCGCCTCGACCGCGCCGGTCCCGCCGAGCAGATGCCCGGTCGAGCCCTTCGTCGCCGACACCGGAATGCCATCGAGCCGGTCACCGAAGACGACACGCAGCGCCTTCGCCTCCGCCACGTCGCCGACCGGTGTCGAGGTCGCATGGGCATTGATGTGCGTGACGTCCGCCTCGGACGCCCCGGCCGCCTCGAGCGCGAACCGGGTCGCCCGGGCGGCGCCCCAGCCCTCCGGGTCGGGGGCGGTGATGTGGTACGCGTCCGAGGTGACCCCGCCACCGGCGAGCTCCGCGTAGATGCGGGCACCACGGGCGACCGCGTGCTCATAGGTCTCGAGCACGACCGCACCGGCGCCCTCGCCCATGACGAAGCCGTCGCGGTCGATGTCGTACGGGCGGGACGCCGTCGCCGGGTCGTCATTGCGCTTCGACAGCGCCTGCATCGCCGCGAACGAGGCGAGCGTGATCGGATGGATCGCCGCCTCGCTGCCGCCCGCGACGATGACGTCGGCCTTGCCGGCCTGCAGGTGCTCGTACGCGTTGATGATCGACTCCGTCGACGAGGCGCAGGCCGAGACGACGGTGCGGGCGAAGGCCCGCGCGTTCAGCGCCATCGAGAGTGCGGTGCCCGCGGCCGAATTCGGCATGAGCATCGGCACCGTCGTCGGGAGGACCCGACGCGGCCCCTTCTCCCGGAGCGTGTCCCACGCGTCGAGCAGCGTCCACAGGCCGCCGATACCGGTCGCCCAGTCGATGCCGAGCCGCTCCGGCTCGACCTCGGGGGCGCCCGCGTCCGCCCACGCCTCCCGAGCCGCGATGAGGGCGTACTGGCTCATCGGGTCGTTGCGCTTGACCTCGACCCGCTCGAGCACCTCCTCCGGCCGGACCAGCGCCTCGGCGGCGAAGGTGACCGGGAGGTCGAACTGGCCCACCCATTCCTGCGTCAGGCTGCGAGCGCCCGACTCCTTGCGGAGCAGGGCGGCCCACGATGCTGGGGCGGTGCCGCCGATCGGCGTCGTGGCGCCGATACCGGTGACGACAATGCGCTTCAAAGACACGTCAGACCTCGCTGGTGGTGGGACAGTGCGGGGCGAGTGACCCCGGGGCGGTGCTGGGGACAGCCTGGATCAGGCCTGTGCGCCGGTGATGTAGTCGACCGCGTCGCGCACGGTCTTCAGGTCCTTGACGGCCTCGTCCGGGATCTTCACGTCGAACTTCTCCTCGGCGTTGACGACGATCGTCATCATCGAGATGGAGTCGATGTCGAGGTCGTCGACGAAGGACTTGTCGAGCTCGACGACGTCCGCGGCGATGCCGGTCTCGTCGTTGATGAGTTCCGCCAGGCCGGCGAGGACCTCTTCGGTGGACAGTGCCATGGATGTTCTCCTTCAGTTGGGGATAGCTGATGCAGTCTACGGAAGCCTGACGACCTGGCCCGAGTAGACGAGGCCGGCGCCGAAACCAATTTGCAACGCGAGCCCCCCCGACAGCTCCGGGTGCTCCTCGAGCAGGCGGTGAGTGGCGAGCGGGATGCTCGCGGCCGACGTGTTGCCCGTCGTCGCGATGTCGCGCGCGATCATGACGGACTCCGGGAGCTGCAGCTGCTTCGCGAATTCGTCGATGATGCGCATGTTCGCCTGGTGCGGGATGAATGCGGCGAGCTCGTCCGCCGTGACCCCCGCGGCATCGAGCGCGGCCTTCGCCGCCTTCGCCATCTCCCAGACAGCCCAGCGGAAGACGGTCTGACCCTCCTGACGAAGCGTGGGCCACTCGTGCTCGCCATCGCGGAACTCGATGATCGTCGCATTCATCGCGACCGCTTCCGCCTTCGAGCCGTCGGAGCCCCAGACGACCGGGCCGATGCCGACCTCGTCGCTCGGGCCGATGACGACGGCGCCGGCGCCGTCGCCGAGCAGGAAGGAGATCGAGCGGTCAGCGGGGTCGACGATGTCGGAGAGCTTCTCGGCGCCGATGACGAGCGCGTAGTGTGCGGCACCGGCGCGGATGAGCGCATCGGCCTGGGCGACGCCGTAGGAGAAGCCAGCGCACGCCGCGTTGGAGTCGTAGGCGGCGGCCGGGTTCGCCCCGACCCGGTCGGCGACGATGGCGGAGATCGACGGGGTGATTCGCACGTTGGAGATGGTCGCGACGATGACGAGATCGATCTGCGACGGGTCGACACCCGATCGCTCGATCGCCTCGCGGGCCGCGTCGGTCGCGAGGTCGAGGGCGAGGACGTCCTTCGGTGCGCGGGTGCGCGTGACGATGCCTGTGCGCTGGCGGATCCACTCGTCGGAGGAGTCGATCGGGCCGATGAGGTCGTCGTTCGGGACGATGTCGCTGCCGCGTGCCGCGCCGTAAGCGAGGATGCGGGTGCCGACCGGGCCGGTCGTCTGCTTGAGGCTCATGCCGTGCCCCCGAGGAGCTCGACGGCGGCCGACAGGTCGTCGGGGGTCTTGATCGCGACGGTCGGCACGCCCTTCAGCGCGCGCTTGGCGAGCCCGACGAGGGTGCCGCCGGGCGCCAGCTCGATGATGCCGGTGACCCCGTCCGCGGCGAATGCGGCCATGCAGCGGTCCCAGCGCACGGGACTGGCGACCTGGCCGACGAGCAGATCGAGTGCCTGTCGGCCGTCTGAGACGGTCGAGCCGTCGTGGTTGGTCCACAGGGTGAGAATCGGGTCACTCGGGATGATCTCGGCGGCGGCACTGCGCAGCGTCTCGACCGCGGGGGCCATGTACGTGGTGTGGAATGCGCCGGCGACCTGGAGCGGGATGACTCGCGTCCCCGCCGGGGGTTGCTCGGCGAGCTTACCGAGCGCGTCGAGGGGGCCCGCGGCGACAATCTGGCCCCCGCCGTTGTGGTTGGCGGCGGTGAGGTCGAGCGCGGCGAGTGCGGCGAGCACCTCGTCCTCATCACCGCCGATCACGGCCGACATGCCCGTGGCTTCGAGCGCGGCAGCCTCGGCCATGGCGCGCCCACGGATGCCGACGAGGTGCATCGCGGTCGTGTCACCGATGACGCCGGCTGCGTAGAGCGCGGCGACCTCGCCGACGGAGTGGCCGGCGACACCGTCGGGGATGGCGACGGCGTGCTCGATGAGGCTCTCGTAGGCGAGCAGGCTCGCCGCGACGATGAGTGGCTGTGCGACCGCGGTGTCGCGGATCGCGTCCGCGTCCCACTCGGTCCCGGCCGCGATGAGGTCGACCCCGGCGGCCTCGCCGAACGCGGTCATGCGCTCACGGGCCCCGTCGAGCTCCAGCCAGGGGCTCAGGAACCCGGGCGCCTGGCTGCCCTGACCCGGTGCGACGATGACGATCACTCAACCATCCTGCCAACTTTGCGTGCGTTCGGGGTGGAGGAATCGCGCGAATGTCGATTCCGGCCTTGTCCGTCCCCCACAATCGCGCGGCAGGGAGCCGGGTCGGGTCAGGGCGCGAGGAGGTCGGGGGTGAGCTCGTCGATCGTGCGGGCGCCGAGCAGTGCCATGGTGTTCCGGAGCCCGTCGGCGAGGAGCTGGAGGGCACGGTCCGCACCGGCCTCACCGCCCGCCATGAGCCCGTACATGTACGCCCGACCGATCATGACCGCGTCGGCGCCGGCGGCGAGGGCCACCGCGATGTCGCCGCCGGTGCGGATGCCACTGTCGAGCAGCAGCGGATAGTCGGGGCCTACCGCGGCGCGCACCGCCGGGAGTGCGTCGAGGGTCGCGATCGCCTGCTCGAGCTGGCGTCCGCCGTGGTTCGACACGATGATGCCGTCGGCGCCCGCGTCGCGGATCGCGACCGCGTCCGCGGGGGAGACGACGCCCTTGACGATGATCCGACCCGGCCACTCGCCACGCAACCACTCGAGGTCCTCGAAGGTTGCGGCGGCGTCGAGCACCCGATTCATCCCGGCGAAGTCTTCTTTGTCCCGCTGGATCGCGGCGAAGGTGAGCGGGTCGCGGGTGATCGCGTCGAACCACCAGCGCGGGCGCGTCGCGATCCGCATGGCGGTGCGCAACGGCACGCTCGGCGGGAAGGTGAGGCCGTTGCGCACATCCCGGTGCCGGTCACCGGCGACCGCGACGTCGACCGTGAAGACGAGTGTGGTGAATCCGGCCGCCTTCGCCCGGTCGAGCAGCGCCGCCGAGGCGTCGTGGTCCTTCCACAGGTACAGCTGGAACCACCGCTCGGTGTCGGGCGCGAACTCGGCAATCTTCTCCGGCGGCTCGGCCGCCATCGTCGACAGCGTGTAGGGGACCCCGGCGCGCCCCGCGGCCCGCGCGGAGCCGATCTCGCCGTCGGCGTGCGCGCTGCGGGCGAGCCCGATGGGGCCGAGGACGAGCGGCAGGGGGTAGCGCTGGCCGAGGAGCTCGACGCTCGGGTCGATGACGGAGACGTCGCGGAGGGTGCGCGGGATGAATCGGGCGGCCCGGAACGCGTCGACGTTGCGCCGCACCGCGGTCTCGTCGCCAGCGCCGCCGTCGACGTAGTCGAAGATCGGGCCGGGCGCGGCCCTGCGGGCGAGGTCGCGCAGGTCAGCGATCGAGGCCGCGCGGGCGAGCCGCCGCTCGAGCCCGCTCTGGCCGGGCTTCGGGAACTGGATGAGGGAGGCCACTTGGCGCGGCGCAGGAATGCGCCGACGGCCGATCCCGGGGGTCGCCTTCGGTGTCACCACGCCACCCTAGTGCCTGCGGCGACGCCCATCTGGTTCGGCGATGGAGCCGATGATGAGGGCGGACTGCAGGATGAGCGCCTCCCTGGCGCCGGTCGCGTCCCAGCCGATCGTTTCGGTGATCCGCTTGAGCCGGTACCGCACCGTGTTGGGGTGCACGAAGAGCTCACGGGCGGTCGCCTCGAGGGAGCGGCCGTTGTCGAGGTACGCCCAGAGGGTGCCGAGGAGGTCGGTGGACTGCCCCCGGAGCGGCTCATACACCCGGGCGATGAGCGCCTGTCGGGCGAGCGAGTCGCCGGCGAACGCCCGCTCGGGTAGCAGGTCGTCGGCGGGGACCGGTCGGGGTGCGCCGCGCCAGGCCCGGGCGACCGCGAACCCGGCGAGGGCGGCCCGGGCACTCGTCGAGGCGTCGACGAGGCTCGGCACGGTCGGGCCGAGCACGAGGTGGCCGTCGCCGAACTCCGGCTCGAGCTGCCTCGCGATCTCGATGAAGGGCAACCGAGGATCGTCCTCGATCTCCGGGTCGGCCGTGGCCGCACGCCCGACGACGACGACGAGCCGGCTGCCTTGCACGCCGATGAGGACGTCGGCGGCGAGGTGGCGGGCGGTGCGACGCAACTGGTCGACGTCGAGCTGGCGCGGGGTGACCCCGACGAGGACGGCGGTCTCACCGTGGCCGTTCCACCCGAGGGCGGCGATGCGGCTCGGCAGCTCGGAGTCGTATTCGCCGGTGAGGATCGAGTCGACGACGAGGGCTTCGAGCCGGGCGTCCCAGAGCCCGCGGGACTCGGCGGCGCGCGCGTACACGTCGGCGGCGGCGAAGGCGACCTCCCGCGAGTACAGCAGGAATGCGTCCCGCAGCCCCAGGTCGTCGCGCGGGATCCGCGTCTCGATGATCTCGACGGTCGTCTTGACGAGTTGCAGCGTCTGGGTGAGCGAGATGGATCGGAGCAGCTCGCGTGGGGCAGCACCGAAGACGTCGGCCGCGATCCACGGGACGCCCTTCGGGTCGTCATACCACGCGATGAATGCGGTGATCCCGGCCTGCGCGACCAGCCCGACCGCGGAGCGGCGGCCCGGCGGCATGTCGCGGTACCAGGGCAGTGAGTCGTCGAGGCGCCGGAGGGTCAGGGTCGACCATTCACCGGCCTGGGTCCGAAGCCAGGCGAGCGTCTGTGCCTTGGTGCGCTGGGCCACCTCTTGATCCTAGGGAGTGCTGCAACCCGGTGGTTCAGCTCTCCCCGCCCGTGTTCCCGGTCGTCCCGGCGGTGATGTCGAAGAGCCGGTATTCCTCAATGGCCCGCTGGACGACGGCCAGGTCGATCTCGCCACGGTCCGCGAGCTGCTTGAGTACCCGCACGGCGATGGACGGTCCGTCGATGAGGAAGTACCGGCGCGCCGCCGCCCGCGTGTCCGAGAAGCCGTAGTCATCCGCGCCGAGGGTGGCGTAGTCCCGCGGGACGAACTGGCGGATGAGCGCCGGCACGCTGTGCGTGTAGTCGGAGACCCCGAGCACCGGACCTTCGGTCGCGTTGAGCACGGAGGTGATGTGCGGCACGAGCGGTGCCGCACCCGGATTCGTCCAGTTGTGCTCATCGGCGTGCAGCCCGTCGCGGCGCAGCTCCGTCCACGAGGTGACCGACCACACGTCGGCGGCGACGCCATGGGGCGCGAGCAGCTCCTGCGCCTCGAGCGCCCAGGGGACGGCGACGCCGCTCGCGAGGATCTGGGCGGGGATGCCGGCGCTCGGTGCCGCCTTGATGCGGTGGATGCCTTTCAGGATGCCGTCGACGTCGACCCCCTCCGGCTCCGCCGGCTGCACCATCGGCTCGTTGTACACGGTGATGTAGTACATGACGTTGGGGTCGGGGTGGGTGCCGCCGTACATCCGCTCGATGCCGCCGCGCACGATGTGCGCGAGCTCGTAGCCGTAGGCCGGGTCGTAGGCGACGACGGCCGGGTTCGTGTTGGCGAGGATGGGGGAGTGCCCGTCGGCGTGCTGCAGGCCCTCACCCGTGAGCGTGGTGCGCCCGGCGGTCGCGCCGATGATGAAGCCGCGCGTCATCTGGTCGCCGGCGGCCCAGAAGGCGTCACCGGTGCGCTGGAAGCCGAACATCGAGTAGAAGATGTAGACGGGGATGAGCGGCTGCCCATTCGTCGAGTACTGCGTCCCCGCGGCGGTGAATGCGGCGGCCGCGCCCGCCTCGTTGATGCCGACGTGGATGATCTGCCCCTGCGGCGACTCCTTATAGGCGAGGAGGAGCTCACGGTCGACGGACAGGTAGTTCTGCCCAGCCTGGTTGTAGATCTTCTGCGTCGGGAAGTACGCGTCCATGCCAAAGGTGCGCGCCTCGTCCGGGATGATCGGCACGAGCCGGCGCCCGAATTCCTCGACTCGGAAGAGGTCCTTCAGCAGCCGCGCGAAGGCCATCGTCGTGGCGATCTCCTGCGTCCCGGAGCCGCGTCGGGCGACGTCGTAGGCCTTCTCTTCTGGGAGCGGGATCGACACGTATTTGCTGCGCCGCTCGGGGAGGGAGCCGCCGAGGGCGCGGCGGCGCTCCATGAGGTACTCGATCGCCTCATCCTGGGGTCCCGGGTGATAGAACGGCGGACGGTAGGGGTCGGCCTCGAGCTGCGCGTCCGTGATCGGGATGTGCATGACGTCGCGGAACTTCTTGAGGTCGTCGAGCGTCAGCTTCTTCATCTGATGGGTCGCGTTGCGTCCCTCGAAGTGGGAGCCGAGGCCGTAGCCCTTGATGGTCTTCGCGAGGATGACGGTCGGCTGCCCGGTGTGCTCGACGGCGGCCTTGAACGCCGCGTAGACCTTGCGGTAGTCGTGGCCGCCGCGCTTGAGGCCCCACACCTCGTCGTCGCTGAGGTGCTCGACCATGGCGAGCGTGCGCGGGTCGCGGCCGAAGAAGTGCTCTCGGACGAATGCGCCGCTTTCGGCCTTGTAGGTCTGGTAGTCCCCGTCGGGGGTGTCGTTCATGAGGTGGCGGAGTGCACCGTCGTGGTCCTGCTCGAGCAGCGCGTCCCATTCGCGGCCCCAGATGACCTTGATGACGTTCCACCCGGCCCCGCGGAAGAAGCTCTCGAGCTCCTGGATGATCTTGCCGTTGCCGCGGACGGGGCCGTCGAGGCGCTGCAGGTTGCAGTTGATGACGAAGGTGAGGTTGTCGAGCCGCTCGTTTGCCGCCCAGTGCAGGGCGCCTCGTGATTCGACCTCGTCCATCTCGCCGTCGCCGAGGAACGCCCAGACGTGTTGGTCGGCCGCCTCGGGCTTGATACCGCGGTCGGCGAGGTAGCGGTTGGAGTGGGCCTGCCAGATGGCGTTGATCGGACCGATCCCCATGGACACCGTGGGGAACTGCCAGAAGTCGGGCATGAGGTGGGGGTGCGGGTAGGAGCTGAGGCCGTATGGGGCCCGCGACTTCTCCTGCCGGAAGGAGTCGAGCTGCTGCTCGCTGAGCCGCCCCTCGAGGTACGCCCGCGCGTACATGCCGGGGGAGGCGTGCCCCTGGTAGAAGATCTGGTCGCCACCGACCGGGTCGTCGTATCCGCGGAAGAACCAGTTGTGGCCGACTTCGTACAGCGACGCGCTCGACGCATACGTGGAGATGTGGCCGCCGACGCTGATGCCGGGCCGCTGCGCGCGATGCACGGTGATCGCCGCATTCCAGCGGATCCAGGCGCGGTAGCGCCGCTCGATCTCCTCGTCGCCGGGGAACTCGGGCTCGTCGCCGGGGGCGATCGTGTTGACGTAGTCGGTCGTCGGGACCATCGGCACCCCGAGGTGGAGGTCCTTGGACCGGGCGAGGAGGTGGAGCATGAGCTCCCGGCCGCGCTCGTGCCCGCTGGCCGCGACTGCGGCGTCGAGTGACTCCACCCATTCGGCGGTTTCCTGCGGGTCCCGGTCGACGTAGCCGGTGGAGTAGGGGTCCTGGTCGTGGACGGGCAACGCTGGCCTTCTTTCCGCTCGTGGGGGAATGGCCGGGCGGGATCGCCGCCGATTCGGCCACCTCGATCCTATCGCCGCCCGTTGACACCCACCCACTTCCGGTGGTTGCCCAAATCTGCTGGATTTCCCCGCCGGTCACC
>Ga0182745_1002089_pt1 | contig 18432 bp, 12 predicted proteins | sample eDN3rd30CKraftBY_FD_128523 | JGI IMG/M metagenome (GOLD analysis project Ga0182745, IMG submission 128523) | Enriched backyard soil microbial communities from Emeryville, California, USA - eDNA 3rd pass 30_C Kraft BY (version 2) (version 2) | ecosystem: Environmental > Terrestrial > Soil >...
AGTTTCCAGGCTTTCATTGTCAATCCTCACATTTTGCAAAAATCCAAATCCTGTATTTATTCCATAAATAAGATCATTTGATGATGTCATTTTTTGGTCGAGGTACTTACGGCAATTTTCAATTTTGCTTTTTAAGGAGGAGGAGATATTTAAAATATCAAAATTTTTAAGATCTTCTATATCTGTTGAAATTTCAGAAAGAAGGAGTTCTTTATTACTCATTTTTCAAAAATACATAAACCTTATGATTTCAATAAGCCGTCTATTTTTTAAACATAAAATACACTGCACCTAATAATAATATGAAACTAACAAGATAACGCCAATGGAATGGTTCTTTTAGATAAAAAATTGCAAACAATGAGAAGACAACAAGAGTTATCACTTCCTGTGTCATTTTAAGTTGAAAGCCTGAAAATCCGCTCTGGAAGCCAATCCTGTTAGCAGGAACCATCAGCATATATTCAAATAAAGCAATAAACCAGCTTATAAATACCACCTTCCACAAAGGAACACTTGTATGCCTAAGATGGCCATACCATGCAATAGTCATGAAAACATTTGATGCAATAAGCAATAAAACTGTTTTCAGCATTTGCTTAGTTTAAATTGCGGAAATCAACAGGTACAAGTTTACTAACGCCTGCTTCCTGCATTGTAACTCCATATATAACATCAACAGCGCTCATAGTTTGTTTATTATGAGTTACAATTATAAACTGCGAATTTTCGCTGAATTGTTTTATCATATTTGTAAACTTGCCAACGTTTGCATCATCCAGCGGTGCATCTACTTCATCTAAAATACAGAACGGCGCCGGTTTTATAAGATAAATTGCAAAAAGCAAAGCTGTGGTGGTAAGGTTTTTTTCTCCACCGCTTAATTGTCCGATACTGCTCGGCCTTTTGCCCTTTGGTTTGGCAATAATATCAATTCCTGTTTCAGCAAGATTATCCGGATCAACAAGAATCATATCGGCTGTATCTTCCTCAGTAAACAATGCCTTAAAAACTTTTTGGAAGTTCTCCCTTGTTTTATTGAAAGTATCTAAGAACTGTTGATTTGCGGTTGCTTCTACTTCCTGAATAGTTTGCATAAGACTATCTTTTGCAGTAACAAGATCTGTTTTTTGCTCAAGAATAAACTCATACCTTTTCTTCATTTCGGTAAATGCTTCAATTGCAGTAGGGTTCACTTCACCGATATTTTCAAGCCTCTTCTTCATTTTATCACTGCGTTCACGCAGTTCATCAACTGAGGTTTCTGAAGTTCGGGGTTCATCCATTATTTCTTCAAGGTGAACCCTGAATTCTACGCTAAGCCTTTCTTTCATTCCGGCGAGCTGCAATTTTAAATCGTTAAGCTTGTCTTTTATTTCCGTAAGAATTTGATCTGTTATCTCCTTGTTTTTATGCTTTTGCCGAAGATCATTTTCTTTAGCATTCAAAGCATTTCTTAAATTATAATATTCCTGATCGCTTTCATTCAACCGTTTTTCTTCGGTTTGTTTTGTATGAAGTTCTTTTAAAAGACTTTCTTGCAAATCTGAAAGAGTTTCAGAAAGTGATGAAATATTTGTTATTGCTTCTTCATACTGTTGCGTACTTCTTTCAATTTGAGCAACAAGGTCATTTATCTGATTGGTTTTAAAATTCAATTCCTGCTTAAGAGATGCTACCCTACTCTGTTGGCGGGTAAACTGAAGATTTGAATCATTATAATCAAGAGACGACCTGTTGTATTCCTGTTCAGCATTTGAATATTCATTCTCAACTATCTGAACTTTTTCCGTTAATTCTGCTACCGCAGAATTGATGTTGCCGAGATCAATTCTTGTTTTTTCAATAGCGTCTTTTGAAGCCGAAAGTTGGTTGTGAAGTTCAGAAAGCCTTTTTTCAGAAGATAAATTCTGATTTTGAAGTGATTCTATTCTGTTATCAACAGCAAATGCCTGATTGTTTAAATGATTTATTTCCTGCTGAGTTTTTTTAATAAGATCTTCTTTGAGGCTGTTATTATACATTAAAACCTCGTTATGCTTATCCTGAATATTTTTTTTAATGTCGTTAACTACTGCATCTAACGAAGAGATTTCTTTTTGAAGCTTCTCCATGTTCTTTGCACGGCCAATTTTTTTTCCTTCAAAAATTCCTACGCTTCCACCCGTAATTGAATATTTGCGTTTTACAAATTTTCCTGATTTTTCAAGAATTATTGCATTTCCGGATTTTTCAATTGCGGATTCATTTTCTGCAATAAATACATTTCCCAGTAAATGAGAAGCAAGAGATTTGTATTGTGAATCAGTTTCAATTACATCAAGAGCGGGTATTGTGCCGTCCGGGGTTTCATAAGATGTAGTATCATGAAATTTGTCAAGTAAAAAGAAGTTGGCTTTCCCTTTTTTATTTTCATCGAGAAGATGAACAGCTTTTAACCCTTCTGCTATATTTTCAACTACATAGTAATTAAGGTAAGGTTCTAATACATTTTCAACTGCGGCGCGGTATTCTTCTTTTACGTAAATAATATCTGAAAGAACCGGTGATTTATGGTTCCAGTTTAAATTTTTATGAAGGAACTTTACACTTTCAGGATAACCTTCCATAGAATCAACCATGCTCTTTATTAGTGCATGCTCATTCTTTTTAGAATCAAGCTTTCGTGATTCATCGGCAAAATTGTTTCTTAGCACCTCAAGTTCATGCTGGGTTTTTAAAATCTGCTGTTTAGTTAAATCATGCTCCTGCTGAATTTTCAAAAGTAATTCCTGCTTTTCCTTTAATTCCTCAGATTTCGATATTTTTTCTTTTTCAAGATTTTCAAGCTGAAGGCTTCTTTGATTTTTCTCTTCCTCAAGATGCTGTATTGATCGCTGCAAGTTTTGAATTGATGTATCTGCAACTGCTATTTTCTTTTCAGCATCAAATTGATTGCGCTGCACATTTGCATTTTCCCTTCGTAAAACATCAACTGATTGTCTCTTTTCATCGTATGTTTTTCTTTTCTCCTCTAAAATTAATTTTAACGACTTTAATTTTTCATCAAGTCCCGAAGTTTTTAATTCCTCTTCTTTTACTTGTTGAGAGGTGAATTCAATACTTTCTTTTAGAGCTTTAAGTTGCTCATCAGACTTATTTATAAATTCATAAAGCCCGGCCTTTCTTTCTTCAAGATGTTGAAGTTTTTGTGAAGAAAGGTTTTTTTCATTCTCCTTTTTGCGAACACTGTCAAGAAGAATATTAAAGGATTGTTGCAATTGCTGAAGTGCTTTTTCTTTTTCGATGAAAGAAACTTTTTCTTCTTCTACAATTGCTTCGTGTTTAGCAATATCAGCTTCAAGTTCAATTTTTTTATCTGTTTCTTCTTTTTGTTTATCGTTTAAATCTTTATAAGTAAGGTTAAAACCATGCAATGAAGCTTTTGCCAGTTCTATGCTAACTTCCCTATAATCCTTTTTTATTTCAAAATATTTTTCAGCTTTTTTTGCCTGATTTTCCAGAGTTTTGAGCTGATTGTTTATTTCAAATAAAAGGTCTTCAATCCGTGCAAGGTCTTGTTGTGTTGCATCAAGTTTTAACTTGGCTTCCTTTTTCCTTGTTTTATAAATTGTAATTCCTGCTGCCTGTTCAAGCATACGGCGGCGGCTGTTTTCTTTATCTTTAATAATATCATCCACCATACCCAGCTCAATAATAGCATAGCTGTCTGTGCTTACGCCGGTATCCATAAAAAGGTTGTGAATGTCTTTAAGACGGCAGGCAACATCATTTAAGCGATATTCACTTTCACCGCTTTTAAAATATTTACGTGTAATTGTAACAGTGCTAAACTCAGTTGGCAGAAGTTTTTTGGTGTTTTCAAAAGTAAGGCTTACTTCAGCAAGCCCGCTAGCATTACGCGATTTACTACCGTTGAAAATAAGGCTTTCAAGGTTTTCGCTTCGCAGATTGCTGATTTTATGTTCACCAATCACCCATCTGATACTGTCAATAATGTTTGACTTGCCACATCCATTTGGTCCGATTACACCGGTTATCCCTTCATCAAAGTTTAAAACTGTTTTATCGGCAAAACTTTTAAATCCTTTGATCTCTAAACTCTTTAATCTCACAAAAATTTAATTTTCTATCCTTACACTTAATTAATTACAGGCCTTTTGTTTTAAGTTTATCGTACTCAGCAGCTTTTTTGGCATCGCCTTTTGCATTGTAGATATCAACAAGATTTGAAAGAATATTAACTCTTGTTGCTTTTTGAGATGTTTTTAATGATTCCTGAGAATCAAAATATTTTAATGCAGCTAAAGCGTAAGGAATTGATTCATCCATCAGTTTGTTAGCTTTATCTTTAAGGTCTTTCTTCTCTTTTATATCAGCAGGCTTTGTTCCTCTAACATCATCAGCTTTTGAAAAAGCATCTGAGGCTGCATTATATAAATGATTTGCCATTAAAACAGTAGCATCAATTCCTTTGTCATTTTGAATTGCAATTTTTAAAACTTCTGTAAGGCGGTTTTTAACTGCTTCAGCATTAGCTATTTTTTCATCATTTACATAAACAGCATTGTACATGTCAATTGCATAGTTATAAGCAAGAGGAAAATTTGAGGGGTCGTTTTTCAGCATCTCGTCATATTTGGCGTACAACGCTTGCTTGCCACCCGATTTTTCCAACTGACGTAATGCAAAATCATTTAAGTAATTATTTGAAGGATAGTATTTTGATGCTTTACTAAGAATTGTATTCAGCGCGGCTGTGTCTCCTGTTTTTTCATAATAAGCTGCAAGGGTTTCATAAACTGCTTCATATTGTTTACCATAGATGTTGGCATCAGAAATTTTACGATAATAATTTGCAGCTTCAACATCTTTTTTTGCAAGTGTGGCAGCCAAACCCATATTCATAAGAAGAGCTGTATCAACAATTGGCAATTTTGTTTGTTCGTAGGTGTAGCCTTTTTTTTGAATATAATTCTCTACATCATAGCTTTTTGAAAACGAATTAAATGATTCTTCATACAATTTATCATTAAAAAACTGAACGCCAAGATCATAGAAGCCGCCATATAAATCCAAATAAGATAAATATGCTTCAAGTTTCATTCTTATGTCTTTTGGATCTAACTGCTGATTTTGAAGAAAAGCCTCATAAGCCTCCACTTTTAAATCGTACCTTTCTTTTGCAGAAAGAGATTTATCAGCCGAAAGACTGTTATATATCCTTCCTTTAAAATATAAATTTTCCGGCTCTTTCGCCTTTGCCGGATCAGACATTATTTTATCAATTAAAATTTTTGCTCCTTTATAATCAGCCTTTTCCATCAATGAATTTATTTTTTCAAGTGATTGGCTAAAGCCACTTAGAGAAAAACAAACAATAAATAAAAAAATAATACTGGATCTCATACCTTTTGATTTTTTTTTAAGTGTGTAAAGATATTATTTTTTGACGGCAATGCTTTTTATATTTGAAGTTAATTAACCAATTTTGATATCTCCGGCAACCATACAACAGATACAAAGCCGCATTGACATAGTTGATGTTGTGGGAAATTTTGTGCGATTGCGCAAACGTGGAGGCAACTATCTTGGCCTGTGCCCATTTCATAATGAAAAAACTCCATCTTTTACTGTTTCTCCTACAAAGGAAATTTATAAATGCTTCGGTTGCGGAAAAAGCGGCAACTCCATCAGTTTTATTATGGAGCATGAAAAGTATAGTTATGTAGAGGCACTTAAATGGCTCGCTCACCGCTACAATATTGAGATTGAGGAAACTGATGTAAATCCGGAACAAAAGCAAAGGTTATTACTGCACGAATCGCTTTTTGCAATAAATAATTTTGCTAAGAATTATTTTTCAGATCAGCTTTTTAATACTGAAGAAGGAAATGATGTTGCATTAAGTTATTTAAAGCACCGTGGTTTTAGAGAAGAAATAATCAAAAAATTTAATATTGGGTTTAATCCTTCAGAAAATTCTGCATTTGCAAATGCAGCAATTAAAGCTCAGTATTCAAAGGAAAACCTTGTTTCGGCCGGCCTTATTGCCGAAAGAAATGGTAAAATATACGACAGCTACCGCGGAAGGATTATTTTTCCAATTCATAACCAGAGCGGGAAAATATTGGGTTTTGGCGCAAGGCTGATAGGAAAAAATGATAAAGCTCCAAAGTATATTAATACCCCTGAAAATGAAATTTATGTAAAAGGAAAGATTTTATACGGTATTTATTTTGCTCGCCAGGCAATTGATAAAGCAGATGAATGCTTACTTGTTGAAGGCTACACAGATGTTATAAGCTTACATCAGTCAGGAATTGAAAATGTAGTTGCCAGCGGAGGTACTGCATTAACTCCTGATCAGCTTAGGCTGATTAAAAAATTTACAAACAACCTTACAATAATTTACGATGGTGATAGTGCAGGTATAAAAGCTGCTTTGCGTGGCCTTGATTTGGCCCTTGAAGAAGGTTTAGACGTAAAACTGTTATTAATTCCTGATAATGAAGACCCGGACAGTTATGTAAATAAAGTTGGGGCTGCAAAATTTTCGGATTTTATAAAGGAAAATAAAAAAGATTTTGTCCTGTTTCAACTTGAGGTGATGCTGCAAGAGGCAGGAAATGATATTTCAAAAAAATCTGCTGTTGTTAATCATATTGCAGCCACGCTTGCCAAACTCAACAAGGTTGAAGATTTTATAAAAAGACAAGATTATGTAAGGAAAATTAGCCAGACTCTGAATATAGAAGAAGAAGGGTTAAATGATCTTGTCAATAAATTATTAAGGGAAAAAGTAAATAAAGTTCTTCCGCCTGTCGGCGAGAAATTATTTAGCGGTGAGCCATCGGCTGTGCCGGAAGTTGAAGAAGAAATTGCTATTAGCGAATCCGACAAATTTGAATTTGCAGTATTGCGGGCATTAATTGAATTTGGATTAAAGGAATGGGAAGGTGAGACAGTGGCGGATCATATTTTTAAAGAAATTGAAGAAAATGAATTAGAATTTGGAAATGAAAATAATCTGAAGGTTTATAATTTATATCGTGAGTGGTATTTGAACGGAAGAAAACCTGATGCATCCGGTTTTCTTTATTATGATGACAGGGAAATTTCATCTCATGTTGTTCAGATTTTGGATTTACAGGTTGAGATAAGTCCGAACTGGAAGGATCATTATGATGGAAAAATATTCACGAGGGATGATTTGTATAAGGAAGAGGTAAGATATGCCTTAATTTATTTGAAGCTAAGGAAAGTTAAATCCTTAATCCGGGTAAATCAGCAAGAGATGCAGAAGGCTGACATGGAGGAGCAAATAATAATTTTAAAAACACATCAGCTTTTAAAGGTTTTGGAGATTGAATTAACCGCAGAATTAGGCGGAGTAATTTTTAAGTGAAGAAACAACAATTTTTCAGGTTGTCGGACATTCAAACGGATATGAGAAATCTTTAAATAATTGATTTGTGTCGCTCCTATGGAGCTTGGATGAATTTAAAATTTTGTACCTATTAATATTTCGCTCCTACAGAGCTTGAATGAACTTTATAATTTTGGGCCTATTAATATTTCGCTCCTCCGGAGCTTAACAAAAAAAATAGTAGTTTATACCTGATTTTAAGTTAGGTACCCCATTTCAATACCGAAACTTACTTATGCTTTTTGATAAGCCATTGCGTTTTCTGCGTCTATTAAAACCTCTTCTTTTGAAAATCTTACTGCAAGCCAGATACTATCCAAAATTATCTCCTCTGCAATTTCATAACCTAAATCTGTAAGAACTTCCCATTTATAATCACGGCTTAATTCACTCTTTATTTTTGATGCCGGTTTTGGATATGCTACCCAAAAAGTAGCTTCATCATTTAGAGCGGGAATAACTTCATCTATAACTAAGGCAAGTTGTTTCACGCTGAAAGCGAATAAAAGCGCAAAATCTATTTTTTTTATTTTTAATAACGGTGTAACGCTTTTTGAATAAGTAATTTTTGAAAACGGCCTTTCAATTGCGGAGGGCAAACCTTGTATTAAAATGTTTTTTTCTTCTGATAACTTTAATTTTTCTAATACTGTAGGTAGTGCCATTAATTGTAATTTTCGTTAAAAAATGTGCTAATAAGGCACAAAATTACAAAAAAAACCGCAAAAATTAGCGGTTTTTCTTAAAATGTAATGTTAACCATACCCCGTAGTTATTTCTTAATTGGTTTATAATACTTCATCGCCTCCGGCATAAATTTTTCTAATTCGGCAATTCTGTTTTCATCTGAAGGGTGAGTTGACAGAAATTCCGGAGGTTTGCTGCCACCTTCAGAGGCTTTTGCCATACGTTTCCAAAATGGTATTGCTTCTTGTGGATTATATCCCGCCATTGCGGCGAAAATTAAACCGTAATGGTCAGCTTCATATTCCTGATTACGAGAATTGGGAAGCAACACTAACGTTTGAGCACCCGGAGCAAAAACACTGTTGAAAATATTATTTGCTTTTTGGTTATTAGAAGTGAAAATATTTCCTGCTATTTCAAGGCCCTGTGCCAGAGCTACCTGACTCATTCTTTCATTTCCGTGCTGGGCAACGGCATGTGTAATTTCGTGGCCTAACACAATTGCAAGAGCAGCTTCATTTTGCGTAACATTTAAAAGACCGGTATAAACCACAACCTTTCCACCCGGCATACACCAAGCATTAATTTCAGGATTGTCAACAAGATTGAACTGCCAGTCGTATCCTTCTAAAGCTTTAGATGCACCTTTACTTTTGTAATAAGCAGTTATAGCATTTGCAATACGAGTACCTACTCTTTTTACCATTTCAGCATCACGATTATTAGTTGAGCTAACAACTTTATTTTGACTTAAAAAAGATTGATACTGTGAAACTGCTTCAGCTTGTAAAGTAGATTCCGGAAACAGTGCAAGTTGTTTTCTACCTGTAATTGCATTTCTGCTGCAAGCAATTAGGAAAATTGTAAATGCCAGGAACGCTAAAAACTTTTTCATTTCGCTTTTTTTCAATTCTTTGCAAGAGATATACCAGAATTAAAATGAATCGTGCTTTCTTTCTTTTCTTCTATCGCGAGATTTAAAAATAGGCATCCTGCTTTCAACCCCGCGAATAAGCCTGCCTATATTTTTTTGGTGAGTAATTACAACTAAAATGGCAACTAGCAAAGCAAAGCCGCGATATAAAATTTCACCTTCATTCCATATCCATAAAACTGAAACAGGAAGCATTATTGAAGCCAGAATAGAACTCAGAGAAACATATCTTGTAAGATAAAGCACAAGTAAAAAAACTGCAACACAACTAATTGCAATTGCGGGTTGAAGTGCTATAACAAGCCCAAATAATGTTGCTACACCTTTACCACCTTTAAACCCGGCAAATATTGGAAATATATGCCCAAGTACTGATGCGATTCCCAAACAAATCATTAAGTTAATTCGCGCAACTTCATGTTCTACATAATATGGAAGAAACGTAAAAAGAAGAGCGGCGGCAACTCCTTTAAGAATATCACCAACCATCACAATTGTTCCATATTTAGGGCCTAACACTCTAAAAGTATTTGTTGCTCCCATATTTCCACTTCCGTAATCACGAATGTCTATACCAAAAAATTTGCGGCTAACTAATAAAGCAGTAGGAATTGAACCAAGTAAATATGCAATTACAACAAGAGCGAATTCTTCCATGTTAAGGCTAAGTTTGGATAACGAAAATACTCAATTTTTAAAATTATACCTGTTAAACTTTCTTAGCTTTTACAGATATCCAATTTCCTTTGAGCATATAATCTATTTCTTTGAAGTTGTAAAATTCAAGAATTTGAAAAATTTCATTCTTATCCTCAATAAGCATTCCGCTTAAAATTATAATTGCATTTTGATTACAACTTTTTGAAATTGATTTTATATTTTGTTTAATAATATTAAGATTAATATTTGCAAGCACAATATCATAGTTCCCGTTGGGAAAGGAGTTTACAAGATTAGTTACAATATCATTGCATCCATTAATTTCAAAATTTTCAATTGAGTTTTCAATACACCATGGATCATTGTCAACTGCTAAAATATTTGATGCGCCAAGTTGCTTTGCATGAATTGCAAGAATTCCTGTACCGCAACCGAAATCAACAACACTTTTATTTTGAAATGTAAGTTCAGACATTTGTAATATCATCATAAAAGTTGTTTCATGATGGCCGGTTCCAAAACTCATTTTCGGAGTTATAATTATTTCAAAATCGGCTGTTTTACTTTCATGAAAAGAGGCACGTATAAAACAATAGTTCCGGCCGTTCTTATCAATCATAACAGGGTTAAAATTCCTTTCCCATTCTTCATTCCAGTTTTTTTGAGCAACATTCTTTGTTGAAAAAGGGATTTTTAATTCTGTTATTTTATTACGAAATGTCTCTGTGAAATCTGCCGAAAGGGAGTATGCAATTAACTCATTATCCCTTTCTTCAAATCCGGTAATTGTTTCTTCTGAAAGAAATGCGATTATCATTTCCTTTATTTGTTCAGAATTAGTGTGGAAGATTATTTTTACGTAATCCATATTAAAAAAATGGCTGCATTTCTGCAGCCTTAAATTTTATTGATTATTATCCGGTTTTTGTTCTTGTTTTTCAGGTTGCCTTTCAGGTTTTGGAATTAAAACCTTTCTGCTTAATTTGAATTTACCTGTTTTAGGGTCAATGTCAAGTAGTTTAACTTTTACCATCTCTCCTTCTTTAAAAATACCGTTCATATTTTCAAGTCTTTTCCAGCTTATTTCGCTGATGTGAAGGAGGCCTTCCTTTTTGGGCAGGAATTCAATAAAAGCACCGAAATCTTTTATGCTTTTTACTTTTCCTTCATAAGTTTTTCCAACTTCAGGCACAGCCACAAGGCCTTTTACCCACTCCAAAGCACGTTGAAGGCTTTCTTTATCTTTTGAGAAGAAACTAACTTCACCTCCTGCTTCAACTTCCTCAATATTTATGGTTGCACCTGTTTCCCTTTGAATTTCCTGAATTACTTTACCACCCGGGCCAATTACTGCTCCAATAAATTCTTTGTCAATCATAATTTTTTCCATTCGTGGAGCGTGAGGTTTAACATCCTCTCTTGCGGCAGTAACTGTATTTTCCATTGCGGAAAGAATATGCATTCTGCCTTTTTTCGCTTGCTCAAGCGCTTTGCGCATAATATCCATACTTAATCCGTCCACTTTAATATCCATTTGAACACCGCAAATACCATCACGTGTACCGGTAACTTTAAAATCCATATCACCCAAGTGGTCTTCGTCACCAAGAATATCAGTTAGAATGGCATAGTTATCTTCCTTTTTAATTAATCCCATAGCAACGCCACTAACATGTTTTTTTAATGGAACGCCGGCATCCATCAGCGCAAGCGAACCTGCACAAACAGTTGCCATAGAAGATGAACCGTTACTTTCTAAAATATCACTTACTACTCTAACTGTGTAGGGATATTCAGAACCGGGCATCATTTGTTTAAGAGATCTCATTGCAAGGTTTCCATGACCAACTTCGCGACGGCCAACTCCTCTCATCATTTTTACTTCTCCCGTTGAAAATGGTGGGAAATTATAATGAAGAATGAATTTTGAATAGTCTGATTTATGAGCACTTTCAACGAGCAATTCATCTAAAGGAGTTCCTAAGGTAACCGTTGTAAGTGATTGAGTTTCACCTCTTGTAAATAAGGCGGAACCATGCGGCGACGGCAAAATATCAGTTTCCATTTCAAGAGGCCTGATATCCTCTGTACCTCTGCCGTCAAGGCGTTTTCTTTCATTTAATATCATATCCCTTACGACATGATATTGAAGCTCACCAAAATAAAAACCAATTAATTTCTGGTCTTCTTCCGGTAATTCGGTACCGAGATGAGTTTTTAGTTCATCGGATAATGCTTTAAAAGCGTCGCTTCTTTCATGTTTGGATGAAGCAGATGCCGCAATTGCGTGCATTTTATCTTTTGCAAAAGCTATTATTTTTTCATTAAGTTCTTCATTGCGGTAAGGTTTAGTATATTCCCTTTTGGCAGGCGAACCCACAAGTTCACGAAGTTGTTGCTGAGCCTTTACCTGAATTTTAATAGCCTCATGCGCAATTTCAAGGGCAGCAACAAGGTCTTCTTCCTGGCATTCTTTGCCTTCTCCCTCAACCATCATAATATTTTTATCGGTTGCGGCAATCAGGAATTCCAAATCAGATTTTTCGAGTTCAGGCCTTGTTGGGTTAACAATAAATTTACCATCAACACGTCCAATTCGTACTTCAGAAATAATTTCCTGAATAGGAATATCTGAAACAGCAAGTGCTGCTGAGGCTGCAAGGCATGCAAGAGAATCAGGCATTATTTCATCGTCGGATGAAATAAGAGAAACTAGAACCTGAACATCACAGAAATAATCTTCCGGGAATAAAGGGCGCAAAGCACGGTCTATAAGCCTTGATGTAAGAATTTCATAATCATTAAGGCGAGCCTCTCTTTTAAAGAAAGATCCAGGAATTCTTCCTGCGGAAGCAAATTTTTCCTGATAATCTACTGATAATGGAAAAAATGATTGCCCTTCTTTTGGCTCTTTATTAGCTACCACAGTTGCCAAAATCATGCAGTTACCCATTCTTAAGGTAACGGCACCATCAGCCTGGCGAGCAAGTTTGCCGGTTTCTAAAACGGCGGTGCGTCCTTCACCCATGTCAACGGTGACAGACTTTTTATTGAATAATGACATTAATTAAAGTTTAAATGCCGGTAATACTCCGGCTATGAAAAGATGATATATAAAAAGAATAATTCCCAACGTTTCTAAAGGTTGGGAATATATCTTTAAACATATAAATATTTTATTTACGTAATCCTAATTTTTCAATAAGGCTTCTGTAACCTGTTAAATCATGCTTGCTAAGATAAAACAGAAGGCGCTTGCGCTTACCAACCATTTTCATCAATCCACGTTGTGAAGAGAAATCTTTTTTATTCTCTTTAAGGTGTTGAGAAATGTGGTTAATGCGCTCTGTTAGAAGAGCAATTTGGCCCTCAATTGAGCCTGTGTTATCGGCTTTGCCACCATAAGTAGCAAAAATGTTCGATTTTTTTTCGGTCGTTAAATACGGCATTTCGTTGTTTTTTTAAAACGAGTGTTTTAATTTTCTTTATTAATTGGCTGCAAAGGTATATAAAAAAAACAAATTTCTACTGTAAAATTTTATTTTATTGTACTTCAAATGTTGATGATTCCTGCAAGTTTTCCTTTTTCATAATTAATTTATATTGCCCTAAAGCCAAAGTTGCCGTTCCGGGAATCATAATTTTTGTGTTTACTGAATTAGAGTTGATTTTTCCCCAGGTTATTTTATTATTTGAAGCGCCATAAACTTCATACTGAATTATGCCGGTTGTATTTATTGTAACCGTTATCTGCCTTCCTTTTGGATATGATTTTAAAACCGAAGCAATTGATTGAGGATTTTCAGAAGCAGTAGCAGTACGGGTTATCACCTTTTCTTCCGGCGCTGCCGGAATTGCGCTTACTTTCGATTGAACTGCAACAGGTTGATAAAATTTTACTGTATTGCTAAAAACCTTACCGCCTTTGTCTATTCTTAAAATACGGAAATAATTTTCACCTTCTATATTTGGCAAATCAAAAAACATTGTAGCTGCTACAGGCATAAACTTCTTTACAGATGTAAAGTTTGAATTGTCGTTAGACCTTTCCAGAAAATATTCCTGCGCCGACTGAAAATCTTTATCCTCCCATCTGAATGTTATTCCTTTATTGCTTTTCAAATTCACGAATAGCTTTACTTCTGCTGTTGGCAGTGAAAATGGCGTAACGGCCTCTTCCTCTTTACTTTCATTTTGTAACCGGTCTAAAGCAGTTACAATATAATATTTGTACCCTTTAGATGAATCAATATATTTATTAGCTGCAGGAATTAAAGCCACAAAATTTTGCGAATTCCTTTTTACCGGAAATTCATTTGATCCATAAATAATATTTTTAAAAGTTTTATCCATTTCATTGTTCTCCTCAGAGTTCCACCATTGTAAAATATTAATTCCATTTTGCTTTAATACACTAAGGTTAAATGGTGATTTAGGTGCAATACTGTCTTTCCACGGCATAGTGGGAATTAACACCGGATCGCTAAACACGAGTTTTAATGAGTCTTTCAAGTTCATTTGGTTATTAATGATGCTTGTTGTACTGAAAATACTAACGCCTTTAATATTTTCCATATCAGAAGATAAAGCAAAGCGTATTTGTTTTGGGATTTCAGATGCATTTTTCCATCCATCATAAATTCCGGCTTTGTATGCGCCAAGGCCGATGTACATATCTCTGTTAAAAGAATTATTGTTCCACCATTTGGTAAGTAAATGGAATTCTGAACCGGGTTGATTAAAATGCCAGTAGAGTTGAGGTTCCAGATAGTCAATCCAGCCTTCACGCAGCCATTTTTTTGTATCTGAAAACAATTCTGAGAAATGTTGTTTACCTCTTGTATCCGAACCAATAAGAGGGTCTTTGCTATTTTGATAAATGCCTGTTGGAGAAATTCCAAATTTCACCCATGGCTTTAAGCGAGATATAGATTCTGAAATTTGTTTAATAAGTAAATCAACATTATTCCTTCGCCAATCGGCTTTTGATGAAAATCCTCCTTTATATTTTGCAAAATATTCATCATCGTTAAATGATGTTTCCGGATAAAAATAATCATCAAAATGAATTCCGTCAACATCATATCTTTTTACAATATCAGTTACAACTTCATTAATGTAGTTTCTCACTTCCGGCAATGCCGGATTTAGAGTGCCGGTTTTTAACAACCATTCAGGATGTTTAACAGATACATGTTGTGGTGACACAGGTAAAGAATTAGATGTTGCACGATAAGGGTTTATCCAACCATGCAGTTCAATATTTTTTTTATGGCATTCTTTAATTATAAACTCAAGAGGATCCCAATATGGGTTTGGGGCAACTCCTTGTTTGCCTGTTAAGTCAGCCGACCACGGATCAATATTGCTGTTATACATTGCATCACACTGGCTTCTAACCTGAAAGTAAATTGTGTTGATACCAACCGAATACAGAGTATCAAGTATTTTTATAAGTGAAGCCTGTTGTTGTTGCGTTGTTAGATTTTTCTGTGGCCAATCAATGTTATAATAAGTTGTAAGCCACACTCCTCTTACATTTCGTTTTAATTGAGAAAAGCCGGAGATAAAAATATGTAAAGCAAGAAGGAGAAGAAAGGTTTTTTTCATTGATTGGAAAGATATAAAAAGAAAGGAAGCGGCACTACCGCTTCCTTAAAAAGAATTATAAAAAATAATTAAAGTTTATTTCCGTTGCTATCTAACTCCACAACTTCATATCCCAATTTTTGTAAACCCGGCAGAATTGTTTTTTTATCTCCGACTAAAACAATATTCATTTTATTAAGGTCAATATATTTTTTTGCAATTGCATCAATTTCCGGTTTTGTAATTTCATTTAAAATCTTATTTTGTTCTTTTACATAATCGGGTTTAAGGTTGTAAGTTAAAATCCTGCTTAGGAAAGCGGCTTTTTGAGATCCTGTTTCATAGTTTCTTGCATCGCTTTGGCCGATTGAATTTTGCATAAAAACAATTTCTTCAGGCTTTATTCCTTTATCAAGATAATTATTCATTTCTTTTAGAATTTCAAACACAGCACTGTCGGTTGCATTTCTGCGGATACCGCTTGAAAAAGTAAAGTTTCCTGAATATTTATCTCCAATAAAATTACTTCTTGCACCATAAGTCCAGCCTTTATCTTCCCGCAGGTTAATGTTAAGGCGGCTGTTAAATGCAGCGCCTAAATTGTAATTGGTTAGGTAAGCTTTGTAATAATCTCCTGTTGCATCATATTTTAAATCAGTTGGCATTCCTATCCTGAATTCTGTTTGAGCTGCATTTGGTATATCTACTAAATAAATTTTTGTTTTATCTACTTGAAGAGATGCAGGCAATTGTTTAAACTCGTATTTATTTTCAGGCAATTTTGTTAAGAAATTAATTTGAGGTAAAATTTCATTTTCTTTAATATCTCCAACCACAACTACTTTTGCGTCGTAAGATCCAATTTTATTTTTATAATAAGAATTTACATCATCAAGTGTTATAGCAGAAACTGTTTCCTGTGTTCCTGAACCCGGCAAGCCTAGAACATTTTCTGCACCATAATTCAATTTTGCATACACGTTAGATGCTACGGTTGAACCTGAAGTCTGGCTGTTTTTGATTCCTTCAAGAACTTGTTTTTTTATTCTATCGAAATCATCCTGATTGAATTGTGGCCTTAACATTCTTTCTTCAAGAAGTGCCAGAGTTTTGTTTATGTTTTTCTTTAAACTTTGAACACTGAAAACAATTGCATCGGTAGTAGCGTAAACAGAAATGCTGCTGCCTAATTTTTCGAGTTCAAGGCTTATGTCTTCGCTTGAATAATTTTTTGTGTCTTCATTCAGCATACTCGCTACTATATTGCTCAGTCCTGCTTTTGACAGATCATCTGCCTCCGACATTTTACCGCCTTTCAAATAAACAGAAACAGTAACTATTGGCAATTCCGTATTTTCAGTTCCAATAAGTTCTATTCCGTTTGAAAGAGTTTTTTTATAAACCGGCGGCACATTTATCACGGGGTTCTTGCCTTGTCCCGGAATTTGTTTTCTGTCGAAATTATCTTTTGCTTTATTATATTTTAATCCGGTGTAGCCGTAATCAGGAGCTTTGTAATTATTTATTTCAACTGTATAATTATCTTCTCCGGCTTTAAGATTTTCTTTTTCTTTTGGAAGTACGCTAACAACAAGCCTGTTTTTCCCTTTAATATATTTGTTGTAAACACGCATTACGTCTTCTTTGGTAACATTGCGGTACATTTCAAGTTCCGGTTTAATACCGTTAGGATTTCCCTGATAAGTTTGGTAAGCAGCCAGTTGGCTTACTTTTCCTGAAACACTTGCCAGGCTGTTAATTGTGCGGCTTTCAAAGATTCCTTTAAAGCGTGCAATATCCTCATCGGTAACTCCTCTTTTTTCAAAAACTTTTAATGAACTGTCAACAAGTTCTTCCATTTCTTTTAGGCTTTTTCCCGGAAATGGCGTAACAGAAAATATAAATTCTCCTGCCAATTCACTTAAAGAACTGTATGCTGATGCGTTATTTGCTTTTTGAGTTTTAACCAGTGCCTGGTAAAGAACAGAATTTTTGCCACTTCCTAAAACCTGGGCCAGGCATGCAAGCGCAGCCTCATCTTTATCGAAATTAGGTACAGTAGGATAAGCAATGCGAAGCATTGGAATTCTTGCATAATTATCAGTGTAAGATACATACCTGTTTTTTTCAAGTTTTACCGGCGGCAAAACTGTAGGAGTAACTTTAGGCCCGGCCGGGATAGAACCGAAATATTTTTCAACCATTTTTACAATATCTTTTGGGTTCACATCACCGCCAATTGTAATTGTTGCATTATTTGGGCCGTACCATCTCAAAAAGAAATTTTTCAAATCATTTACATCGCTTCGGTTCAAATCTTCAATGTAACCTATTGTCATCCATGAATAAGGATGCCCGTAAGGATAAAGATTTTTAGATGTTACTTCACCAACCAGGCCGTAAGGACGATTATCATAATTCTGGCCGCGTTCATTTTTAACGGTTTCTCTTTGAACTTCAAATTTTTGTTGAGTTACAGCATCAAGTAAAAAGCCCATGCGGTCTGCTTCAAGCCATATCATTTTCTCCACCTGATTGCTTGGAACTGTTTCATAATAATTAGTCCTGTCGCGGTTTGTACTGCCATTAAGAGTACCACCGGACTCAGTTATAAGTTTAAAATGCTGTTCGTCTGCAACATTATCACTACCCTGAAACATCATATGTTCAAAGAAGTGTGCAAATCCGCTTTTGCCGATTTCTTCTCTGGCAGAGCCAACATGGTAAGTAACATCCACATGAACAATAGGATCGGAATGATCTTCGTGAATAACCAGTGTTAAACCATTTGGAAGTACATATTTTTCGTAAGGAATAACAATTTCATTTCCTTTTTTTACTACTTTTTCAACAAGCTTGGCTTGCGAAAAAACTGAAGAAGCTGAAAACAACATTGATGCTGAAATGCATGCAATAAAAAGTCTTTTTGCTATCATAAAATATTTCAATTTTTAGGTTCCAAATATAAACTATAATATTTGTAGATATTTTAATTTATACAAATGGCATGGTTTAATGGCAACCGGAAAAAAGAAATTTTAATTTCCGGTTATATATATCAGTAGTATTTTTGATTGTTTTAAACTCTTCCTTTTTGCCAAAAATTTTTTTTACAGTAACTAACGACCTCTCC
>Ga0182745_1002092_pt1 | contig 18413 bp, 19 predicted proteins | sample eDN3rd30CKraftBY_FD_128523 | JGI IMG/M metagenome (GOLD analysis project Ga0182745, IMG submission 128523) | Enriched backyard soil microbial communities from Emeryville, California, USA - eDNA 3rd pass 30_C Kraft BY (version 2) (version 2) | ecosystem: Environmental > Terrestrial > Soil >...
GGTGAAGGACACCTTCTACGTGTTCGCGATGATGGGTATCGCCGCCTTCATCATCTTCTTCGCCCCGGCGTTCGGCGGCTGGTTCCTCGAGCATGACAACTTCACCGAGGCCAACCGCCTGGTGACGCCCGAGCACATCAAACCGGTGTGGTACTACACCCCGTACTACGCGATGCTGCGCGTGGTGCCGCACAAGCTCAGCGGCGTACTGGTGATGTTCGGCGCGATCGCGATCCTGTTCGCGCTGCCGTGGCTGGACCGCGCCAAGGTCAAGTCGTACCGCTACCGCGGCGTGCTGTCGAAGGTGCTGCTGTTCGCCTTCGCCATCAGCTTCGTGTGGCTGGGCAAGATCGGCGCCGGCCCGGGCACCGACCCGGTGGAGACCATCATCGGCCGCTTCCTGACCGGGTACTACTTCCTTTTCTTCCTGACCATGCCAGTGTGGACCAAGCTGGACAAGACCAAGCCGGTGCCGGAACGGGTGACGACGCATGACTAAGAAATGGTTTGCCTTGCTGGCTGCCGCCGGCACCGCGTTGCTGTTCTCCACCGCCGCGTTGGCATCGGGCGGAGGCTCGCTGCAGCAGGCCGGCAACGACCTGACCGACCGGGCATCGCTGCAGCGCGGTGCGCAGGCCTACATGAGCTACTGCTCGGGCTGCCACTCGCTCAAGTACCTGCGCTACTCGCGCATGGCCTCGGACCTCGGCCTGAGCGAAGACCAGGTGATGGCGAACCTGAATTTCACCGGCGCCAAGGTCGGCGAGCAGATCCTCGTGACCATGTCCAAGGAGCAGGGCGACAAGTGGTTCGGCAAGATGCCGCCGGACCTGAGCCTGATCTCCCGCGTGCGCGGCACCGACTGGATCTACACCTACCTCAAGTCGTTCTACCTGGACGAATCGCGTCCGCTGGGCTGGAACAACAAGCTGTTCCCCAACGCTTCCATGCCCAACCCGCTGTGGGAGCTGCAGGGCCTGCAGCATGCCGAGTTCGGCGAGCCTGACGTGGCCGGCGAGCGCCACCCGGAGCGGCTGGTCGTCACCAGCCCGGGCAGCGTGAGCACGGCCGAGTACGACCAGACCGTCCGCGACATCACCAATTTCCTCGAATATGCCGGCGAGCCGGCGGTGTTGAAGCGGCAGAGCATGGGCGTGTGGGTGGTGCTGTTCCTGGCGCTGCTGGCGTTCCTGGCCTACCTGCTCAAGAACGAATACTGGAAGGACGTGCATTGATGCACGGGTGAACCGGGGCGTGCACGGGCGCGGGACGGGCAAACGCTTGGCATCCGCGCCCGCTGGCTGCACACTCGGTACACCTTGGCGGCCGCCGGCAATGGGCGGGCGGCGCCGTGAGGCCGGAGCATTCCGGCTGCTGGAGAGTCCTTGATGGCAGCGAGTGTGCGCATGCGAAATACCCTGACATTGTTCTCTGCCAACGATGACGTCCTCTGCCATCGGGTGCGGCTGGTGCTGGCCGCCAAGGGCGTCACCTACGACCTGGTCCCGGTCGATCCGCAGAATCCGCCGGAAGACCTGATCGACCTGAACCCCTACCATTCGGTGCCGACCCTGGTCGAGCGCGAATTGGTGCTGTATGCCGCCTCGGTGGTCAGCGAGTACCTCGACGAGCGCTACCCGCATCCGCCGCTGATGCCGGTGGACCCGCTGTCGCGGGCGCGCCTGCGGCTGGCGATGCTGCGCATCGAGCATGACTGGGTACCGCAGGTGCAGGCCATCCAGCTGGGCAACAAGACCCAGGCCGAGGCCGCGCGCAAGCGCTTGAAGGAGCTGGTGGCGCAGTCGGTGCCGCTGTTCAAGGCCTCCAAGTTCTTCCTCAACCCGGAAATGAGCCTGGCCGACTGCGCGATGGCGCCGATCGTCTGGCGCCTGGAAGCACTGGGCATCCCGCTGCCCAAGGACGGCAAGGCCATCGAGGATTACGGCAACCGCATCTTCCGCAACCCGGGTTTCATCCGCAGCCTCACCGACCAGGAAAAGAAGCTGCGCGAATTGCCGGCCTGATCCCAGCGGCTGTATGCAGACTTGACGATCACCGCCTGCGGGCGGTGATCGCGTATCCGAGACGCGTAGACTTGCCGCATGAGTGAAGAAACTTTCCGCATGAGCAGCCACCGCCCGTACCTGTTGCGGGCACTGGTGGAGTGGATCAACGACAACGGCATGACCCCGCACATCATGGTGGACGCCGGCGTGCCGGGCGTGCAGGTGCCGGCCAGCGCGGTCAAGGACGAACGGGTGGTACTCAACATCGCCGAACGCGCGGTGATGCGCCTGCACATCGACAACGAGGGGGTGAGCTTCACCGCGCGCTTCTCCGGCGTCAGCTTTCCGGTGAGCGTGCCGATCGCCGCGATCCTGGCGGTATATGCGCGCGAGACGGGACAGGGCATGGCGCTGCCGGACGACCTGCCCGGTACGGACAACACGGCGCCGGACGATGACGACACGCCGCCACCGGGCGGACCGCCGGAGCCGCCCGCACCTTCGGGCAAGCGCCCGTTCCTGCGGGTGGTTAAGTAAGCAGGGAACCGCCGCCGCAAGGCGGCGGTTTTCATTGGGGCGTGGATGCGGGGCTTGCCCCGCATGGCGCATTGTCGGGAAGGCCCCGCGCCGGGCAGGCCCGGCACCTACGGATATCCACGAACGAGCAACGGCCCACGCGCGCCACGTAGATGCGGGGCTTGCCCCGCATGAAGCTCTCCCGGTACAGCCCCGTGCCGGGCAAGCCCGGCACCTACGGATATCCACGACGAGCAACGGCCCACGCACGCCACGTGGATGCGGGGCTTGCCCCGCATGAAGCTCTCCCGGTACAACCCCGCGCCGGGCAGGCCCGGTACCTACGGATATCCACGAACGAGCAACGGCCCAAGCGCGCCACGTAGATGCGGGGCCATGCCCCGCATGAAGCTCTCCCGGTACAGCTCCGTGCCGGGCAAGCCCGGCACCTACACGTCTTCGGCTTCTTCGGTGCCCTGGCGCAGCGTGCTGATCCGGGCACTGGCCGGGCCGACGAATGCGACCAGCTCGCGGCCGCGCAGCACCATGCGCCCGCTGTGGCGCTCGATGCCGTCATGGGAATAGTCGAACCGGAACGTGCGCTCGAAGCCCAGCCAGCCGTTGGGCAGGCGGCACAGGCGCAGCCCGGTGGCATGCACGCTCTGGTCCAGCCACTGCACGTCGGCGGCCTGGCAGGCATTGCGGCCAAGTTCGGTGGCGCGTTCGGCCGCTGCCCGGGAGAAATCCCAGAAGGCGTAGGCAAGGGCGCCGAAGATCATCAGGAGCAGCAGGGTGGGCATGGCGTTACTTTAGGCGGCGGCGCGGCGAAGCGGAACCATGCGGGGATGCGGCCCGATCGGGGACCGCGCGGCCTGGGGCATGCGGGTGTCCGCCGGATCTCCCGGGATGCTACGGAGTTTCTGCCGGCTCGGGGACGGACAGCTTCAGCAGCGCCGCCCAGTCCTGCCGGTTGAAGTCGCAGGCTTCCTCGCGGCCGGGGGAACACCCCGGTTGCGGCCCCGGCCCGCTTGCCGGGAGCGGGGCAGGTCGAGCCTGCCGGTGCGTTCCAGCGGCAGCTTGCGCATGATGACCGTGTTGGCGACGTTGCCGCCGATCAGGTACAGGGTGCGGTCGCCCCTGGGATTGGCGGCGACGACCACTTCGCAATGCGACTTCCAGCGGTCGGTACGGCCGGCCGCCAGTGCCTGCACCAGTCCCGCATGGCTCAGGGCGTCGTCGCGGTCGCGCAGGAAGCACAGCAGGTCGCCCGGCGCAGGCTTGTCCGTTGCCGGGTCGCCGAAGCGGTACGGAACGGCGCCGGCACCACCGCCGTAGGCGGCGCGGATGTAGTCGATGTGGCGCGGCGAGCGCAGGAAGCCGAGCACGCCGGCGCGGGTCATCACCCAGGCGACGAAGGCGGCCGACCACGGGTTGTCGAGCAGGAAGGCGCGGCAGTCGTTGTCGGTGGCGCGCTCGCCGGGCGGGGCAAGGCAACTCTGTGCGCCGGGATGGGCCGCCATTGCCGACAGCGTGCCGCTCTCGCGCCAGTAGCCGGCCACGCGCTGCCAGGCGACGAGCCCGTCGTCGGCAAGGCTCTCGTTCTCCGCTTCGGTGGTGCCGAGGTGGGCGATGCGGCCATCGCGGTCGATGAAGGCGCGCTGCCACAGCCGGTGTTCGTTGCAGGCGGTGCGGACGATGGTCTGGGCGGTCGCGCCGGTGCCGTGGCGTGGCGGGAGGTCGCAGACCTCCAGCGCATGTGCGGCGGTGGCGGCGAGCAGCAGGAGGCAGCAGGACAGGAAGCGAAAGGGCACGTCGGGTTCCAGTCGGGGGCGGGAGCATCCTGCCGGGCGGGAGGTGACAGGCGCGTGGGCGGGCATGTCCGCGATGTTCGCGCCTGCCCGACGTCGTGCGCGGGGCAGCCTCAGCCCGGTGGCGGCCCGAGCTTCAGCGACAGGTCGATGGCCTGCACGTGCTTGGTCAGCCCGCCGATGGAAATGCAGTCCACGCCGTCCTCGGCGATCGCGCGCAGGCCGTCCAGCCCGACGCTGCCGGAGACCTCCAGCGGGATGCGCTTTTCGGGAGCGAGGTCGGCAACGATGCGCACCGCGTCGCGGCGCATCGCCGGGGTGAAATCGTCGATCAGGATGCGCTCGCAGCCAACGGCCAGGGCTTGCTGCAACTGTTCGAGGTCTTCCACTTCCACCACCAGCGGCAGGGTGGGCTGCTGCGCACGTGCAGCCTGCACCGCGGCGGCCAGCGAGCCAGCGGCGCGGATGTGGTTTTCCTTCAGCATCACCGTGTCGAACAGGCCCATGCGGTGGTTGTCGCCGCCGCCGCAGCGCACCGCGTACTTCTGCGCCACGCGCAGGCCGGGCAGGGTCTTGCGGGTGTCGAGGATGCGCGCCCTGGTGCCGGCCACGGCCGCGACGTATCGCGCGGTGGTGGTGGCGGTGGCCGACAGCGTCTGCAGGAAATTCAGCGAGGTGCGCTCGGCGCTGACCAGCGCGCGGCTGCGGCCCTGCAACGTGGTCAGCACGGTGCCGGCGCCGACGTGGTCGCCTTCGCGCACCCGCCAGTCGATCCGCACCTGCGGGTCGAGCGCGCGGTGGGTGGCGTCGAACCACGGGCGGCCGGCGATCACCGCGTCCTGCTTGCACAGCAGGTAGGCGCAGTCGGCGGCGTCGGGCAACAGCGCGGCGGTGACGTCGCCGCTGCCGATGTCCTCGGCCAGGGCGCGGGCGACGTCGGCGTCGACCTGTTCCTGCGGCGGCGCGGCCGGTGGTTGCGGCGGCATCACTTGCCCGCGAAGCCGTCGATCTGCGCGGTGGCGATGGCCTCCTCGGCCAGCAGCACCGGGATGCCGTCCTCGACGCGGAACACCTGCTTGCGGTCGCGGGTGACCAGCGCCTCGCGCAGTGGCTGCGCCTGTGCGCTGCCGTCCGCGCGGACGACGCCGCCGGCGGCGATGGCCGCGTTCAACGTTTCCAGTCCGGCGCCGTCCAGCAGGGCCAGCGGCTGGCGGGTGTCGGGCGAAACGAGCAGGTCGAGCAGTTTGCGGTCCATCGGGTCGTGGTCTTGCGTGGAAGGCGGCTAGAATACGTCTTTGCAGCAGGTGACGGCCAATGACCCCCAATTCCCCCGTGCCGCTCGTCGGCATCGTCATGGGTTCCCGCTCCGACTGGGAGACCATGCAGCATGCGGCGCAGAAGCTCGACGCGCTGGGCGTTCCCTACGAAGTGAAGGTGGTGTCGGCGCATCGCACGCCGGACGTGCTGTTCGCCTATGCCGATGAAGCCGGCCCGCGCGGGTTGCGCGCGATCATCGCCGGCGCCGGCGGCGCCGCACACCTGCCGGGCATGCTCGCGGCCAAGACCTCGGTGCCGGTGCTCGGCGTGCCGGTGCAGTCCAGGGCGCTGAACGGCATGGATTCGCTGCTGTCCATCGTGCAGATGCCGGCCGGCGTGCCGGTGGCCACTTTCGCCATCGGCAATGCCGGCGCCGCGAATGCGGCGCTGTTCGCCGCGGCGGTGCTGGCACCTGAACAACCGGCGATCGCCGGGGCGCTGGCGGCCTTCCGCGCGCGCCAGACCGCCGACGTGATGGCCGCGGACGATCCGCGCCAATGACCACGGTAGGCATCCTTGGGGGCGGGCAGCTGGCCCGCATGATGGTGCTGGCCGGCGCACCGCTGGGCCTGCGTTTCGTGGTGTTCGACCCGGCCGCCGACGCCTGCGCCGGGCAACTGGCGCCCTTGCAGGTGGGCGCATTCGACGACCTGGACGCGCTGGCCGAATTTACCGGCAAGGTGGACGTGGTCACCTTCGATTTCGAGAACGTGCCGGCGGCCAGTGCGCGCTGGCTGGCCGAGCGCAAGCCGGTGTTCCCGAACCCGGCGGCGCTGGCCGTGGCGCAGGACCGGCTCAGCGAGAAAACGCTGTTCCGCGAGTTGGGTATCCCGCTGCCGCCGTTCGCCGATATCCGCAGCCGCGACGAACTGGCGGCGAAGGTGGCCAGGTTCGGTACCCCGTGCATCCTCAAGACCCGCCGCCTGGGCTACGACGGCAAGGGCCAGTTCCGCATCCGCGGCGCGGCCGACGTCGATGCCGCATGGCAGGCGCTGGGGGCGCAGGTCGAAACGACCGGCCTGATCCTCGAAGGCTTCGTCGCCTTCGACCGCGAAGTCAGCGTGGTGGCCGTGCGTGGCCGCGATGGCGAGTTCCGCGCCTGGCCGTTGACCGGCAACTGGCATGTGGACGGCGTGTTGTCGGCCAGCCTGGCCCCGGCCGTGGCGACGGCCGCGCAGCACGACACCGCCATCGCTTACGCCCGCCGCGTGGCCGAGCACCTGGACTACGTGGGCGTGTTCGCGCTGGAACTGTTCTGCCGCGGCGACGAACTGCTGGCCAACGAGATGGCGCCGCGCGTGCACAACTCCGGCCACTGGACCAGCGACGGCGCCGAAACCTCGCAGTTCGAGAACCACCTGCGCGCGGTGCTGGGCCTGCCGCTGGGCGATACCCGCGTGCTCGGCAGGGCCTGCATGCTGAACTGGATCGGGGCGATGCCCGATGCCGATGCGGTGCTGGCCGAGCCGGCCGGCCACTGGCATGACTACGGCAAGCAGCCGCGCGAAGGCCGCAAGGTCGGCCATGCCAATCTGCGCGCCGACGATGCGGGGGCGTTGGCCGATGCGCTGGAGCGTATCGGCAATGCATTGGGACGGCAGGCGCAGGTCGAACCGGTGGTCCGCGCGCTGCGCGGTTGAGCCAACCACGGCCGCCGGCCGTAGGAGCGACGTGAGTCGCGACAGGGCGTTGCCGGAAAGCCCCATGACCGTAGGTGCCGGGCTTGCCCGGCACGGGGCTTCACCAGGAAGGCTCCAGCAAGGTATGCGACGTCACGGCAACTGCGCGCCGACGAAATCCCAGTTCACCAGCTTCCAGAACGCCTGCAGGTAACGCGCGCGGTCGTTCTGGTAGTCGGTGTAGTAGGCGTGTTCCCACAGGTCGCAGGCCAGCAGCGGCGTGCTGTCGCCGGTCAGCGGCGTATTCGCGTTGCGGGTGGTGGCGATGGCCAGGCGGCCGTCCGGGTGCTGCACCAGCCAGCACCAGCCGGAGCCGAACACCGCCAGCGCGGCGCGGTTGAACTCCTCGCGCAGCTTCTGCACGTCACCGAACTGCCGGGTGATGCGCTCGGCCAGCGCGCCATGCGGCTCGCCGCCGGCGCGCGGGTGCAGGCACTGCCAGAAGAAGGCGTGGTTCCAGGCTTGCGCGGCCACTTCGAACAGGCTGCCCTGGCCGCCGCGGACGATGTCCTCCAGCGGCAGCCCGTCCAGCTCGGTGCCGGCGATGCGCGCGTTGAGGGCATCCACGTAGGCACGGTGGTGGCCGCCGTGGTGCAGGTCCAGCGTCTCGGCCGAAAGGTGCGGCTGCAGGGCGGTGCGGGGGTAGGGCAGGTCGGGCAGTTCGACGGGCATGGTCCGTTTCTTTCGGGGCGAAGCGCCGGGAGTTGGCCGGCTCGGCTTACAATCGTCAACCCCGCAGAGTCTAGCCGACCACGGCGGGCCGTTCTTTCGCAGCAGCAGGAGTACCGGATGGCGGTGATGGAGCAAATACAGGCCGAGGTGGAACAGCACCCGCTGGTACTGTTCATGAAAGGCACGCCGCAATACCCGATGTGCGGCTATTCCAGCCGCGCGGTACAGGCGTTGCTGGCCGCCGGCGCCAGCAACCTGCGCACGGTCAATGTGCTCGAATTGCCGGAAGTGCGCGCCAACCTGCCGCGCTATTCCAACTGGCCGACCTTCCCGCAGTTCTTCATGCATGGCGAGTTGATCGGCGGCTGCGACATCCTGCTGGAACTGCTGGAGTCGGGCGAGCTCAAGCGCATCGTCGCCGAGGCGGGGCAGGCATGAGCGCGCAGCCGACGATGCAGGACGCCCCGCCGGCCGGGGCGCTGGACGGGCGGGTGGTGCTGGTGACCGGCGCCGCCGGTGGCCTGGGCGCCGCCGCCACCCGTGCCTGCGCCGCCGCCGGCGCCACGGTGGTGCTGCTCGGGCGCAAGATCGCCAGGCTCAACCGCGTCTACGACAGCGCGGCGCAGCTCGGCCCCGAGCCGCTGCTGTACCCGCTGGATCTGGAAGGCGCCGGCCCGGACGACTACGCCACGCTGGCCGAACGACTGGAAAGCGAGGTCGGCCGGCTGGACGGCCTGCTGCACTGCGCCGCCGATTTCGCCGGCCTGACGCCGTTCGAGCTGGGCGACCCGGCGGCGTTCGCCCGCGCCATCCACGTCAACCTCACCGCCCGCGCCTGGCTCACCCAGGCCTGCCTGCCGCTGTTGCGCCGGCGCGAAGACGCGGCCGTGGTGTTCGCCCTCGACGACCCGCAGCGGGTCGGGCAGGCCTACTGGGGAGGGTATGGCGTTGCCCAGCACGGGCTGCGGGGCCTGATCGACACGCTGCACCATGAACTGCGCAACAGCCCGGTGCGGGTCAGCGGCGTGCAGCCGGGACCGATGCGCACCCACCTGCGCGCGCGCGCCTATACCCACGAGAACGACTTCGCGCCGGTCGAACCGGCCGCCTATGCCGAGGCCTGCGTGCAGTTGCTGTCCGCCGGGGGCGCCGCCTGGCGCGGGCAGGTCCGGGACCTGCTGGCGTGACCGTCCTTTCTGCCGCGCTGCTGCTGTTCCTGATCCTCGACCCGCTGGGCAACATCCCGGTGTTCCTCAGCCTGCTCAAGCCGCTGCCGGCCGGGCGCCAGCGCGTGGTGCTGGTGCGCGAGCTGCTGATCGCGCTGGCGGTGCTGATGGGCTTCCTGTGGTTCGGCAAGTACGCGCTGGAGGCGATGCACCTGCGCCAGGAGTCGGTGGCCATCGCCGGCGGCATCGTGCTGTTCCTGATCGGTATCCGCATGATCTTCCCCAGGCCGGAAGGGCTGATGGGCGCGGTGCCGGACGGGGAGCCGTTCATCGTGCCGATGGCGATCCCGCTGATCGCCGGGCCGTCGGGCATGGCCGCGGTCATGCTGATGGGCAGCAACGAGCCGGGCCGGCTGGGCGAATGGAGCCTGGCGCTGCTGCTGGCGTGGGGCGCCACGGCGGCGATCCTGATGTCGGCCACGTTGCTCTACAAGCTGCTGGGCGCCCGTGCGCTGACCGCGCTGGAGCGGCTGATGGGCATGCTGTTGGTGGCCATCTCGGTGCAGATGCTGCTCGATGGTGTCGGCACCTATCTGGCGTCGCTGCCGTAAGTCATTGATTCGGAAAAGTGCTTTTTGTTGCGCCATGGGAAGACGGTCATGCTCCCGTCATATTCGTCACCTAACGTGTTAATCTGATGTTAACCGTTGCGACCGAAACCGCTGACGGAAGGCACCTCAGATTCAAGCCGATCAGGCGCCCGGTTGATCCCGGGGCTGATGGATCGCGTTTTTTTCCAATCGCCAACTCGTAATCGAGGCTACCCATGAATCATCCCCGTATCCGGATGTCCAAGCTCGCCCTTGGTCTTGTCGCGGCCCTTGCGGCCGCCCCCGCCTTTGCCCAGAGCACCTCTGCCGGCGTCGGCGGCCTTGTCACCAACAACGGCGGTTCGCCGGTGGCTGGTGCCGAAGTCACCATCACCCACACCGAGTCGGGCACGGTCAGCCGCGCCACGACCGATGCCTCGGGCCGCTACAACGCACGTGGCCTGCGCGTGGGTGGCCCGTACACCATCACCATCACCAAGCCGGGCGAGGGCACCAGGACCGAAGACGGTGTGTACCTGTCGCTGAACCAGGTCAACACCGTCAATGCGGCGCTGGCAGGCGACATCACCTCGCTGGAAGGCGTGACCGTGGTTGCCGCCGCCGTCCCGAACGTCTTCAGCTCGGACAACAAGGGCGTGGGTACCTCGGTCGATGGCCGCAAGCTGGAGCTGGCCCCGAAGGGCAGCCGCTCGCTCGACGACGTTGCTCGCCTCGATCCGCGCGTCACGGTGACCGACCAGGCCACCGGCGCGATCTCGGTTGCGGGCGTCAACAACCGCTACAACAGCATCTCCGTGGACGGCCTGTCGCAGGGCGACCCGTTCGGCCTGAACGCCAACGGCATGCCGTACACCGGTTCGCCGATCTCGGTGGACACCATTGCCGCCTATGACATCAAGGTCAGCGATTTCGATGTCTCGCAGGACGTCGTCGGCGCGGCGGTCAATGCCGTCACCAAGTCGGGCACCAACGAATTCCATGGTTCGGTGTACTACGTCTACAAGGACGCCAAGGACATGGTCGGTTCGCGCGATGGCAAGGACTACTCGGCCTTCGACAAGGACACCACCAAGGGCTTCACCCTGGGTGGCCCGATCCTGAAGGACCGCCTGTTCTTCTTCGGTTCGTACGAAGAGCAGAAGATCACCAACTTCGGCGGCGCCGCGTCGTCGGACGGCTTCACCAACGGGATCGTCTCGCAGGCCGACATCAACGAAGTCATCGACATCGCCAAGAACGTCTGGGGCTTCGATCCGGGTACCTACGGTGCGGCCGGCGTCAACCTGGAAACCAAGCGTTACCTGGGCAAGATCGACTGGAACATCAGCGACTACCACCGCGCCAGCCTGACCTACCAGCAGACCGAAGAATCGCTGCCGCAGCCGTATGACAGCAATGCCAACTCGGTGATCCTGACCAGCCGCTGGTTCCAGAAGAACAGCACCACCAAGAACACCTCGCTGCAGCTGTTCAGCGACTGGACCGAGAATTTCTCGACCGAAGCCAAGGTCAGCTACCAGAAGTTCGAGCAGATCGCCGGTGCCTCGCAGAACCTGCCGACCATCAACGTCGGCCTCGCCGGCAGCTCGTCCGGCGCCGGCAACGGCGTGCGCCTGGGCGAAGACCGCAACCGCCACGAAAATGCGATCGAGACCAAGAAGATCACGGCCTCGATCTTCGGCACCTACTACGCAGGCGACCACACCATCAAGGGTGGCTTCGACTACCAGGATACCGACGCTCTGAACCTGTACGGCCGCGACCTGCATGGCGTGTACACGTTCGACAGCATCGAGGACTTCCGTACCGGCAACTACTACCGCTACGACGTGCGTCGCCCGATCGGCGGGTTCGGCGAGGCCGATACCGCCGCAGCCATCAAGTTCAGCCAGATCAGCCCGTTCCTGCAGGATACCTGGCAGGTCAACAACAATCTGTCGATGACCTACGGCGTGCGCGTGAACATTCCGAAGGCCGATGCCGCGCCGCCGGCGAAGCCGGGCTTCGAGGAAGCCTTCGGTTTCCCGAACAACTACAAGCTGGGCAGCAGCAACAAGGTCGTGCTGCCGCGCTTCTCGTTCAACTACACCTTCGACGGTGAGCGTTACTCGCAGCTGCGGGGCGGCATCGGTCTGTTCCAGAGCGTCCCGCCGTTCGTGTGGCTGGCCAACCCGTACCAGAACAACGGCATGACCTCGACCTCGTTCTGCGCCTCGCGGGCCGACGTCGACATCCGCAACTGCGTCAAGAACAACGGGGAATACCCGTTCAGCCCGGATGCGTTCGACCAGCCGTTCCCCGACAATGCGACCGCCTCGGGCACCGCCCAGATGGACAGCATCGACCCGGACTTCAAGCTGCCGACCGTGTGGAAGGTGAGCCTGGGCTATGACCAGGAACTGCCGTGGTGGGGCCTGGTGGGTACCGTGGAAGTCCAGTACCTGAAGAACAAGGATGCGGTGTTCTACAACGCGTTGAACATCGGCGAGGCCCAAGGCCAGCTGGCCGACGGCCGCGACAGCTACTGGTGCACCCCGGGCAACACCAAGAACTGCGGCGCCAAGCCGGGCTTCGCCACCAACTCGACCGTGCTGACCAACTCCGACAAGGGCGCCTCCACCGCGGTGACCTTCTCGCTGGACAAGCCGATGTCCAACGGCTGGTACGGCAACCTGTCCTATACCTACACCAAGGCCACGGAAGTGGGCTCGGATACCAGCTCGCAGGCCTGGTCCAGCTACCAGTACGTGTCGCGCCTGAACCCGAACGAGGAATTCGCCGGCACCGCCACCCGCGAAATCCGCAATTCGGTCAAGCTGTCGCTGGGTTGGGAACATGCGTTCTTCGGCAACTACAAGACCAGCTTCACCGGCTTCTACAACGGTCATGACGGCCTGCCGTACACCTGGATCGTCGATGGCGACCCGAATGGCGACGGCATCTACCAGGATCCGGCGTACATCCCGCTGCTGAATGATTCCAAGGTCAGCTACGTCAACGGTTCGCGTGACGCCACCGCCGAGGAAATCGCCAAGTTCCAGGCCCGCATCGATGCCGATCCGTACCTGGCCTCCCGCCGCGGCACCATCGCCAACCGCAATGGCGCCCGGAATCCGTGGGTGAACCAGTTCGACGTGGCCATCCAGCAGGAGCTGCCGGGCTTCTTCCGGGAGCACAAGTCGATCCTGCGCCTGGATATCTACAACTTCCTGAACATGCTCAACAAGGATTGGGGCATCACCCAGAACGTTGGCGGCTTCGATACCCGTTATCTGGCCGGCCTGAGCGCGGTCAATCCGGATGGTACCTACGTGTACAACCTGGAAAAGAACGCGCCGCAGAACCTGGTCGACTACGACTACAACTCCGGCTACCCGTCCCGCGTGGTTTCGCGCTGGTCGGCCATGCTGACCCTGCGTTACGAGTTCTGATGCCTTGACGGATCAGCGCTGAACCTGAAAACGGCCGGGGCAACCCGGCCGTTTTCCTTTTCATGGGGGCAGCGCTACATTCGACCAGTTGTGAACCGGAAACGATCATGGAAATGAAGAGCAAAGAAGAAACGGCAGCGAGGGCGCTGCCGGTACAGGATGCGCGGATCTACCCGCGCGGCGGGCTGGACGTGCTGTCGCGGGCGGAAGTCGCGCGGCTGCGGGACGCTTCCAGCGGCGGTATGCATGAACTGCTGCGGCGTTGCGCGCTGGCGGTATTGACCAGCGGCAGCGCCTCGGACGACCCGCGTGCCGCGCGCGACCTCTACCCGGATTTCGACATCCAGGTCGCCCAGCAGGACCGCGGCGTCCGCATCGACCTGAGTAATGCGCCGGCGGTTGCCTTCGTCGATGGCGAGATCATCCGCGGCATCTCGGAGCTGCTGTTCTCGGTGGTGCGGGACCTGGCCTACATGGCCATCGAGCTGGGCCCGGAATACGCCTCGGACCTGGAGACTTCGGAAGGCATTACCAACGCCGTGTTCGGCGTGCTGCGCAACGCGCGCATCCTGCAGCCCAGCGAACCGAACCTCGTGGTGTGCTGGGGCGGGCACTCGATTTCACGCGACGAATACCTCTACACCAAGCAGGTCGGCTACGAGCTGGGCCTGCGTGGCCTGGACATCTGCACCGGCTGCGGTCCGGGCGCGATGAAGGGGCCGATGAAGGGCGCCACCATCGCCCATGCCAAGCAGCGCAAGGCCAACACCCGCTACATCGGCATCACCGAACCGGGCATCATCGCCGCCGAGTCGCCGAACCCGATCGTCAACCACCTGGTCATCATGCCGGACATCGAGAAGCGCCTGGAGGCATTCGTGCGCATGGGCCACGGCATCATCGTGTTCCCCGGTGGCGTCGGCACGGCCGAGGAAATCCTGTACCTGCTGGGCATCCTGCTGCGCGAGGAGAACAAGGCACTGCCGTTCCCGCTGATCCTCAGCGGCCCGGCCATCGCCGCGCCGTACTTCGAGCAGATCGATCGCTTCATCCGCCTGACTCTCGGCGAGCAGGCGGCCAACCGCTACGAGATCATCATCGGCGACCCGGTGACGGTGGCGCGCAGGATGACGCAGGGCATCAAGCGCGTGCGCGAGTACCGGCTGGCGCACAAGGATTCGTTCTTCTTCAACTGGTCGGTGGAGATTCCCGCGGACTACCAGCAGCCGTTCGTGCCCAGCCACGAGGCAATGGAGGCGCTGGACCTGCACCACGGCCGCCCGGCCCCGGAACTGGCCGCCGACCTGCGCCGCGCGTTCTCCGGCATCGTCGCTGGTAACGTCAAGGAAGACGGCATGCGCCGCATCGAGGAATTCGGCCCGTTCAAGATCCACGGCGACCCGGACATGATGCAGGCGCTGGATGGGCTGCTGTGCGCATTCGTCGAGCAGCGCCGGATGAAGATTTCCGGCGAATACCGCCCTTGTTACCAGGTGGTGACCTGAGGCGAGCCCGTCGTTGGGCTGGGGCCATGCCCCAGCCCAGCCCGATTTTCCCTGCCCTGCCGGACAGGCTGGCGGCTATGGCTTCCTGCGGTGGGTGAAGAACGTGATGGTTGCTTGATATCGCCCGTCGTCGGCGCGTGTTTCCACGCGTCCCCCCAGCGCAGCCACGCGCTCGCGCACCGCGCGCAGGCCCACGCCATGCCCGGCACGTCTGGAAACAGGGGGGGAGGGGAGGTCGTTGCTCACGCTGACCTGCACCTGTGTAGCACCAGCTTCCACGGCGATGCGCAGCAGACAGCTTGTGGTGGAGGGTTCCACCCCGTGATGGATCGCGTTCTCGACCAGCGGCTGGATCGACAGCGTGGGCACCGGCAAGTCGGGCAGCACTTCCGGCAATGCCCATTCGACACGCATGCGTGGACCGAAACGGAGTTGCTCGATTTCGGCATGGCGACGTGCCAGCAGCAGTTCTTCATGCAGGGAAATCAGGCCTGGCCCCGCCAGCGCGGCGCGAAACAGGTCGGCCAGGTCCAGCAGTAGTTGCTCGGCCTTTTCCGGTTGCTCGTGTACCAGCGCAGCGCCTGTATTCAGCGTATTGAACAGGAAGTGGGGATGGATGCGTGCCTGCAATGCCTCCAGTTCCGCCTGTTTGGCGCGCAATGCCATCTGTCGAAGCCGCCAGTGGATATGGAAGACGGCCAAGGCGAGCAACCCGATGATGAGCGCCATCGCCGTCAGCTTGAGAGTGAAAAAAAGCCATCCTTCCGGTGGTGTGAGCCATGTCCCGCGCAGGGCCAGCCAAGCCAGCCATGCGACCAGCCAGGTGCTCAGCATCGAGATGATCAGGGCGGCTTGCGCGATGACCATCGGACTAGCGCTCCCCAAGCGCTTGCGGACTGCATAGAGGATGGCCAGTGACGCCAGCGCTATCCATTGGGCCACGAACGAGGCCATTCCGAAATACAGGAGCGGATCGACGAGGGGGCCTTGGGCCAAGGTCAGCAATGCGGCCACGGCTTCCCCGGCCAGCATGATCCAGATGATGGTCCGCGCCTGCGACAGGAGGTCGAGCGGATTGAGGTGCGAGCGCTCGTTGCTGGGCATGGAAGAAAGTTCCATCGGGTGGCGGGGGGGGCAGGGAACCATTCATGCACCGGATCGGGCCGTTCATCCCCGTGATGATGGAGGCCACAATTCCTGCTGGCTAGAGTAAGCCGTCCATATGGGGAAAGGTATGTCGAGCATCTTTCGAATCGGTGGCCGGAAGCCGATGGCGCAGCCGCGGGGCCTGCATGCCGGCTTCAGCCTGGTCGAGTTGATGGTGACCGTGGCCATTGCCGCGATTCTGGCTTCCATCGCGATCCCGTCCTTCCGCTCGACCATCAATTCCAATCGATTGACGACCCAGGCCAATGAACTGGTGGCCTCGCTCCAGTTGGCGCGCAGTGAAGCCATCAAGCGCAATGCCAGCGTCTCGGTCTGCGGCAGCGCCGATGGCGCGAATTGTGGCGGGGGGTGGGGCAATTGGTTGACCATCGTCGAGTCCGACAACACCGTGCTGCGGGTGAGCACGGCCAAGGCCCCGGTGGAAGTGAGCTCGGGGATCGGGCGGATCACGTTCCGTTCCGATGGGCTGTCCAGCACCGCGGTCAACAGCGCCGTCACGTTTTGCATCCCGACCGGGAGTCCGGCGGAGAACCAGCGCACCGTCACCCTTGCCTCGGCTGCACGCATCACCAGCAGCCGGGTGGATGGTGGTGGCGAATGTCCTTGAGGCGAGGTTGGAACCAATGAGAACGAAGGGCATCTCCATGCGATGTGTTCACGGGAGCCACTACCAAGCGGGTGTGAGCCTGATCGAGGTCATGGTGTCGGTACTGGTGCTTGGGGTTGCCCTGCTGGGCATTGCCGCCATGCAGGCGACAGCGTTGCGGAATGGGCAGAGTTCCTTGGAGCGCAGCCAGGTTGTCGCCTATTCATACTCGGTCATCGATGCGATGCGGGCCAATCGGCAGGAAGCGCTTGTTGGCGCTTACGACACCGACGGAATGGAGTGCTCGGTCCCGGATGGGGGAACCTTGGCCCAGAACGACGTGAGCCGTTGGATCACGTCACTGAAGAATGGCATGGCCGGTGCCGTCGACGATGAAGGCATCTGCGGGCAGATTGCATGCGTGGCAGGGGTATGCACGATAACCGTGCAGTGGGACGACAGCCGTGGCAGCAAGGGAAATGCGGCGGCCGAGGGTGCCGCCAATGCCGAGGGTGGCGCGCAGCGTCAGGTACAGACGGTGGTGAGAATATGAGCGGCGCGCATGCGATGCATAGGGGCCGGCAAGCCAGAATGGCCGGCATGACCCTGATCGAGCTGATGGTTTCGCTGGTGATCGGCTTGGTGGTGCTGGGCGCGGTGGTGACGATTTTCCTGTCCAGCCAGCAGGCATACCGGACCACGGATGGCCTGGGCCAGGTCCAGGAAAACATGCAATTCGGTTTCGAAATGCTGGCCCGGGATATCCGTGAGGCGGGTGGTAACCCCTGCGACATCGATCTGCCGGTGGCAAATGTGGCGGATCAGGCGGGAGCCAATTGGTGGAGTACCTGGTCACAGCCAGTGCGGGGATTCGACAATGGCGCCCTAGCCGGATCGGCAGGGGGGACGGATGCGTTGCAGTTGCTGCTGGTCGGTAACGATATCGCCAACGTCACCGCCCATGCCGGCACCGACTTCACTGTCGATGATGCGGGCGCCTTCGCGGCGAACGACGTGTTGATGGTCTGCGATACCAAGCAGCTCGCCGTGTTCAGGGCGGGAGCCGTTGCCGCGACCACCATCAGCCATTCCAATGCCACGAATTGCAGCAACAGCCTGAATGTGCTGCCGGCGCCATGCGATGCCGGTGCTCCGGCATACACCTATCCGGCCAATTCGGTCATCAGCAGGCTCAATGGCGTGCGCTGGTTCGTGGCCGACAATGGGCGCGGTGGTCGTTCGCTGTTCCGGGTGCTCAACGGCGGCAACCGCGAGGAGATGGTCGAAGGTGTCAGTGGCCTGCAACTGGAATACCTGCAGGATCCGGCCACCACCGACTACGTGGCGGCCGATGCGGTGGCTGGTTGGCAGGACGTGACGTCCATACGGATGACGTTCACCGTAAGCAGCGCAAGCGCGGTCGGCACGGGGAATGTCCCGCTGACGCGCCAGTTGGAGCACGTGGTTACCTTGAGGAATCGTGCGCAATGAATATCGACAAGCGCCTGGGCAACAGGCTCGGCCGGCAACGTGGCGCAAGTCTGCTGGTCGTGCTGATCATCCTGATCGTGATCACGCTCATCGGGTTGGCAGGTATCCGGGGCACGTTGCTCCGCGAGCGGATGAGCGGCAACATGTATGACCGCAGCCTGGCTTTCCAGTCGGCCGAATCCGCATTGCGCGAAGCGGAAGTAGCGGTAAGGGCCGCAGTGGTGGCGGGAGGTTCGATTGGCGTCGACTGCAGCGTGGCGGGCACCTACTGTCCGATACCGCCATCCAGCACATATGAGGGTGGCGGCGTGGGCTGGGTCGATGGCACTGCCACGCAATCTCTGGCTGCCGGCCGCCCCCAATATTACGTCCAGTATCTGGGCAAGCGTGAAAGCACCGATGAGCTGCAGCAGAACCAGAGTGCCAACGCGAATCAATATGGCGGTGGCGGTGGAGTA
>Ga0182745_1002096_pt1 | contig 18376 bp, 10 predicted proteins | sample eDN3rd30CKraftBY_FD_128523 | JGI IMG/M metagenome (GOLD analysis project Ga0182745, IMG submission 128523) | Enriched backyard soil microbial communities from Emeryville, California, USA - eDNA 3rd pass 30_C Kraft BY (version 2) (version 2) | ecosystem: Environmental > Terrestrial > Soil >...
ACCTGCACGCCGACGCCGTCATGGAGGTTCACCCAGCTTCCGTCCTGGGTGTGCGACGTGCCGTCCCCGCAGAAGTCCGCGCGCACCATGCGCGTGCACGCCTGATGGTGGTCCGCCAGGCTCTGCCCATCCGAAGTGGTGGCCCAGGGCCGGTAGCCGAAGCGCACGCACTTGGCGATGGCCGCCCCCTCACAAGCGAAGGTGAAGCGCGCGGCTTCCGTTATCTTCGCGCCGCCGCCCTCCACCCCCTCGCGGTAGTCCCACCGCCCCAGGATGGGGATGGCGCCCAGCGCGGTGCCGTCGTCCGCCGGGCACGCGGGCTTCCAGAGGCCCTCGCCGGCGTCGAGGTAGGAGACGCGGTACACCCAGACGTCCGCGTCCGCGCCCGTCCCCGGCTCGACGCCGTCGACGCGCAGCGCCACGGTGCCGCCGCTGCCCAGGTTGCCGGTGAAGCGCGCGCCCAGGAAGTCCTGGCCGGACACCGGGACGCCCGCGGATACACCGTGGAAGACGCTGCCCTCCAGCCGCACGCCTCCCACGACTTCATCCGCGAGGCGCGTGCCCGCGAGGTCCACGGACACGAGCATCTGCCCGAGCTCGGTGGTGTTCAGGTTCCGGCCGTTGAGGTTGCGGCCGTTCAAGTTCCGCCCGTTGGGCGATGCCAGCTCCGCCACGGCGGAGCGCAGCGCGGGCGCCTCCTCCGCCACGTCCCCCGCACACCCCGCCATGCTCACCGCGACGGCCACCGCGGCCAACGTCGACGTCCTCGCACCCATCGCCCCACCGCCTCTCCGGCCCGACTCGGCGGCAATGTCCGCAGCAGCCGGCCGCCCGGCAACTCGCGCGGCGACCCGCAAGCACTTGCACCGTCGACTGCGCGTCACCCACCCGAGACGCCAGGGCGAACGTGGGGTTCCTTCGTCCGCTAACGCGCGGAGCGCATGTGGGGCATCCAGCCAGGCGCTCAAGGCGCGGGCGTGGCTGCCACGTCCGCGCACACGCGCAGGCCCACCGTCACGTCGCGGAGGGAGGGCTCCGGCAGCTCACGGTTGGAGGAGCGCGCGGAGGTGGCGGCGAACGCGAAGCTCCCGCCACGCGCCACGGCCTTGCCCGGCTCCAGCCAGGAGCGGGTCCACTCCCACACGTTGCCGGACATGTCGTCCACACCGAATGGGCTGCGTGAGGCGGGGTGGCTGCCCACCTCGTCGGGGCCGAAGCCACCGGGCTGCTTGCCGTACGTCGTGTCGATGTTGGCGTCGTCGGGGGCCAGGGTGTCACCGTGCGGGTACTCGCGCCCGTCGACGCCGCGCGCGGCGCGCTCCCACTCCAGCTCCGAGCAGAGCCTCGCCCCGGGGACACGGCCGCTCTCCGCCAGCCACGCGGCATAGGCCTCTGCTTCCGCGAAGGTGATGCCGCTCACGGGGAAGCGGCGCCAGTCCTGCTCCGCGCGCAGGGCCCTCCGGGCGTAGCGCAGCGGCTCCCCGGCGCGCGCCACGTAGGACTCGCTCCCGGGTTGGAAGCGCAGCCGCCAGACGCCCTCCACCTTCCCCAGCGCGAGCTGCCCCGCGTACCCGCCCGTGCCCACGCGCGGCAGGTGCTGCGCGCGCCGCGCCGCTGGCAGCGCCTCCACGAAGGACAGCCACTCGGCGTACGTCACCTCATGCCGGGCGATGAGGAAGCCGGGCACCTGGACCGTGTGCAGGGGCACCGCGTTGAAGAACTCGCGCACGCTGGCCTCGGCCGCGCTGCCGAACCTCACCTCGCCCGGGGGAACGAAGATGAAGCCCTCCGGCACGCTCCCCGCGCGGAGCAGGGGCACGCGCAGCCGGCGCGCCTCTCCGCGCCGCAGCAGCGCCCACTGCACCACCGGCTCGTATCCCAGCGCGCGGGCGGATATCTGGTACGTGCCCGGTGGCACCGGTGCATCCACCCATCGCCCCGGGGCCGCGCTCAGGGGCTCGCCCACCTGGTAGCGGCCGTCGGCATCCCTCTCCAGCGGGCGCAGCTCCACCTCCGCGCCCGTGGCGGTCGTCTCCAGCGTGAGGCGCGCGGGGGCATTCCAGCGCCGCCAGCGCGTGCCCTCCACGTCATAGAGGCGCAGGCGCTGGAGCAGCGCGGGCAGCGCCGAGACCTCCTCGTTCCGCTCGGCCCACAAGGCGCGCTCGTAGAGGAAGCCCGCCAGCGCCTCACGGACATCGGGGCGCCCGGGGGCCAGGGCCAGCGCGCGCTCGAGCCGGCCGGCCACCTCGTCGAAGCGGCCACGCAAGCGCACGGCCTGCGCGCCCGCCTGGCGCCAGCGCCGGTCCGCGTCGGCGCGCCGGCCCCCGTCGTACAGGAGGAAGGCCTGGGCGCGCTCGGCCTCCAGCGCGGCCCAGGCCTGACGCACGTCGTCCATGGCCCGCGCCGCCTGTCCGAGCTCCTCTCGCACCTGCCGGTCCAGGCTCCAGCGCTCTCTCAGCTTGAGCCCGCCGTAGACGAGCCCCAGGGACATGACGAAGCCCACCGCCAGCGCCTGCCGCGTCCGCCGGCTGCGCACCATGGTGCGGCGCGAGGCCTTCAAGAAGTCCCGCTCCCGGCGGGTGAGCACGCCCGCGTCGAGCACCGTCGCCTCCGCGAGCTGGCGCGGCCCCCAGAGCGACTCGCGCGGGTGGCCGAGCTTCTCCCAATGCGCGGCGGCGGACTCCAGGCGGGCCTGGACGTCCCTGCGTTCGGAGTCCTCGGCCAGCCAGCGCGCCAGCGTGCCCCAGCCGGAGAGCAGCGCCTCGTGGGCCAGCTCGTACGAGGTGCCGTCCTCGGCCTCCCGCGCCACCAGCAGACGCGCGTGGACCAGCGCCTCCAGCGCGGCGCGGTAGCGCGCGTCATCGCCCACCAGCTCGCGGTCCGTCTTCCGGGCGCGCGTTCCGTCCCCGGTGACGAGCCGCAGCAGCACGCCCCGGGCCGCGACCCGCTGGTCCGGCAGCAGCCGCGCCACCGCTGCGTCCGCGTGCCGCGCGAGCGCCCCCGCCACGCCGCCCATCGCGTCCAGTGCGGCCTGCGTCAGGACACCCGCCGCCGCGTCGCGGGCTTCCCACATCTCGGCCAGCGCGAACTGGAGCACCGGCAGCCCGCCCTCTGCGGCGGACAGGGAGGAGGCGACGAGCACGTCCACCAGGGCATCGGACTCGAAGCGCACGCCCTTCACGCGCGCGGGGCCCGTCACCGCCTCGCGCGTCTCCTCGGGCGTCAGGGCGCGCAGCAGGTACAGCGCGCGAGGCACCTCGGCGCCCAGGCCCGGAACAGAGGACAGGCGGGTGAGGAAGTCGCTGCGCCCCGTGGCCAGCAGCCGCACGCCACTGGCGCCCTCCGCGAGCGCCCCCAGGGCCTGCCCCGCCAGCTCCGCCTCGGCTGGCGGCGCCAGCGTCACCAACTCCTCCAGTTGGTCCACGTAGACGAGCAGCCCGTCACGCGCCCCCAGCTTCATGCGGAGCCGGCGCACCAGGGCGGTGGGCTCGGCGCGCAGGGCCTCGGCCAGGGCCTCCTCTTCGGTCTCCAGGGCGGGAGCGAGGGCCGCGGCCAGGGCCGACAGGGGCCTGCGCCCCGGCACCAGCCGCACGGCGCGCCAGTGACGCCCGTCCTCCAGCCCGCCCTCCGCCACCATGGGGAGCAGGCCCGCGAGACACAGCGAGGACTTGCCCACGCCCGAGTCGCCGGTGATGAGCAGGAAGGGCTCCGCGCGCATCCGCTCCAGCACCGCGCGCTGCTCCCGGTGGCGGCCGAAGAAGAGGGCGCGGTGCTCCGCCTCGAAGGCCTGGAGGCCGCGGTAGGGATTGCCCTCGGGCACGGCCAGGGCGACGTCCTCGCGAGCGAGGGACTCCAGGGCGTCGAGGAGCTGTGACGCCGTGGCATACCGCTCCGACGGCTCCCGGCGGAGGCACTTGTCGATGATGGCGGCGAACGCCGCGTCCACGCCGGGCGCGGCCCGGGCCAGCGGACCCGCGTCCTGGCCACGCACCTTCTCCGGCAGCTCGCGCCACGGCACGTCGCGGAAGGGCCCCTTGCCCGCACACAGCTCGTACAGGACGACGCCCAGCGAGTACACGTCGCTGCGCGCCGTCAGCGCCTCTCCGGCCCAGGCCTCCGGCGACATGTAGTAGGGCGTCCCCACCAGCGAGCCGCGCGGCAGCGACGGGAGGAAGACCCCATCCAGTGAGCGCGCGCCCAGGTTCGGGCTGGCCTCCGGGTCCAGCTCCGCGGGTAACGCCAGCGGCGCGGAGTGCTTGGACGCGTCTGCCTCCGTGCCCCCCGCGGCCCGGTCCAGGAGCTTCGCGAGGCCGAAGTCGAGCAGCTTCACCTCCCCGCTCTCGGTGAGCACGGCGTTGCCGGGCTTGATGTCCCGGTGCAGCACCCCGCGCCGGTGCGCGGCGCTCAGCCCGCGCGCCAGGTCGCGGCCCATGGCGAGGACACGCTCCCAGGGCTGGGGCACGGGCAGGCGGTCCAGGCTCCGCCCCCGGATGAACTCGGAGACGAGGTAGGGCTGCTCCTCCAGCTGTCCCACGCGGTAGAGCGTGACGACATTGGGGTGCTGGATTCGAGCGGCGGCCCGCGCCTCCACGAGGAACCGCGCCAGGGCATGAGCCCCCAGTGCGGGGATGAACTTCACCGCGACGGGGCGCTCGAGCAGCGTGTCGTGGGCCAGGAACACCCGCCCCGTGCGCCCCCGTCCAATGGGCCGCACGAGCCGGTACTCGTCGAACTCCTCGGGAGGAGTCCACGCATCGGAAGGCGGCGAGGCGGCCGGAGAGCCCACACCCGGTGCCTATGCACCCGTCCATCAGGGGTCAACTGAACGGCCCCCGAGGGAGGCGCCTCCAGGACAGAGGTCGCTCCCAAGTGTCGGCTGCCGGGCACTGGCGGCACTCACCGCGCTCAGCCGCGCTTCACCTTCCCCTTGCTGGGCTTGAGCATGTTGCGAATCTTGTCCTCGAGGTCCTGCGGCAGACAGGGCTTGGCGACGAACGCGTCCGCGCCCGCGTCCCGGGCGTGCTCGGCGTTGCCCGCAAGCACGTGCCCCGTGAGCGCCATCACCGGGATGTTCCGGGTGCGAGCATCCTGCTTGATGCGCCGCGTCGCCTCCCAGCCGTCCATGATGGGGAGGGACAGGTCCATCAGGATGATGTCGGGCTCGCCCTCGCTGGCCTTCGCCACCGCCTCCATGCCGTTGCGGGCGGTGTCCACCTCGAAGCCGACGAACTCCAGGTACTCGGCGTACATCTCCCGCGCGTCGTCGAAGTCGTCCACCACGAGGACGCGCTTCTTGTTCCCGCGTGTGTCGGGCTCCGCGGGAGCCGACATGTCATCTGCCGGAAGGGTCATCGCCGTGCTCTTCATGAGACCGAGGCCTCTCGGGTTGGAACGGGCGTTGAGCAATCTATACACGCCCCTCCCGACGTGCCCACCCCACCCCGCTCTTCAACGAATGCGAACCGGAGTGCTGATACGTGTTCATTGATAGACACATGCGGCAGCCCGCATGAACAAAAGCCTCCCATGGATGTCCATGGGAGGCTCTTGAAACAGCCGACAGAACGTTCAGCGACCGACGCCTGTCACGGGACCGCGACCGCCTTCGGCTGCTGGACGAGCCCTGTCACGGTCAGGTTCGAGACGAGAGGCTGACCCATGTAGTTCTCGTAGTTCCCCATGATGAAGCGGGAAGGCAGCTCGGCGAAGTACACCTCGATCTTGACGGTGCTGAACTCGAGGATCGAAATCGGGTTGCCGGAATAAGTGAAGGCCCAGCGGGAGGTGTAGCCCGACGGAAGAATCGCGAACGCCGGGGGCTCGGCCGGATCACGCGTCGCCAGGGGACCCAGCGGCTCCGCCGACTCGAGATAGAACCCCTCCGCGTTACCGTGCTCTCCCTTGGAGTCGCCAATCCCGGCCTCGGGCGGGATGGTCACAGGGCCGTAGATGTTGCGGTGGAAGCGCACATACACCGGCGCACCATCATAAATGGGACGAGAGATGGGGTGATTGAAGGTCAGGTAGACCTTCTCGCCATCGTTCAGCTCCGTGGCGGACTGCTCGCCCACCGACGACGTCTCCTGGTAACGCGCCTCCACGATGGACATCGGGCGCACCGCCGACGCGTCCCCCGTGAAGAAGAAGCCGGTCCGCGAGTACATGCTGCCGCCCTCGGCGGACACGGCGCGCACGTCGATGTTGTACTCCCGGCCATCCGCGATGGAGCCGCCCGGGTTGATGGTCGCGCTGTAGCCACCGTTCGCCACGCTGGTCGTCACGGGCAGCAGCTCGCGCGCGTCCTCGCTCGTCATCCGGACGGAGAGCGACCCCGGCTGGATCGGCTGGTTGAAGAACAGGTGGATGGGCTCACCGGGACGCACCAGGTTGCGCAGCGGGTGCATGTCCGCCATGGCGCCCCGCAGGCTGGCCACGTTGCTGCTCTCGAGGCTCAGCGGCACGTTCTGCGGCCGGGAGTACGGCAGGCTGAGGAGACGGGTGGTGCTGTTGCTGACCACCTCGACGGCCGAATACGTGCTGACGTAGCCGCCCGTCTCCGGGATGCCGTCGCCGTTCGCGTCCATGGGGGACACCCACAGCTTGTACTCCGGAACGGTGAAGCTGTTGGCGCGGGTCAGGCGCGCCAGCTCCGGCGCGCTGGGGATGCCCGTGAACGTCAGCAGGCCCTGCTCGTTCGCGACAGCCTCCACCACCACGGAGCTCACCATCGACGTGGACACGTCCCCGCTGTTGATGGAGCCCGCCGGCGTGGCCTCCAGCGTCGCCCTCGCGCCCGCGGCGGGACGGCCCTGCGGCGTCACCACCAGGAAGTTCAGCGTGCCGTCCAGGCGCGACAGCGTGATGGGCCCGAAGCTCGCGTTGCCGTTGTTGATGGGAACGTTGCCCGCCGACGAGGGCACCGTCGCCACCGAGCGCAGCGTGGCGTAGCCCGCCTTCGAGAACGTCAGCAGCACCTGGGAGCCAGCCGGGACGTTCTTGTACGTGAAGTTGCCCTTCGCATCCGTCGTGGCCGTCACCGCCTCCGCCGAGCTGCCGATGGTCATCTCCACCGTGACCTCGTTCAGGGGCCGCAGGTCCGTGCTCAGCACCTGGCCCGACACAGTGCCCTTCGGCGTGGCCGGCGTCACCACCGTCACCGAGTCGGGCACACGCACGCCGTCCGCGATTCCGTCGCCGTCCGCGTCCACGAGGTCGTCGCCACAGCCCAGCGCCAGGAACGGAACCACGGCCATTACCAGATGCTTCTTCATCATCCCCGCCTTGAAAGAAAAGTCCCCAAGTATCGCCGCCTCAACAGTGTCGAGACGCGAGCCGGACACTCTCCGACACATGCCTGTTCCGTCAAGGAGGCCCCCCTTGATTCGGCGCCCGCGCTCCCGCTCCAGAAATGGCTCGAGCGGGCGTGTCATGGATCACTCGGACAACCCCGTCTGCCTTCCCTCAACCTGGGTCTCCGCAGACCCAAGTCTGATACACCCCTGGCGTTCCATGGGCACTGCTAGCGTGGGGGCATGCCGGATGTATTGGATGTCAATGACCCATGTCTCGCCTGCGCCATCGTGCGCGGCGCGACGCGGCCCGTGGGAGGTGTCATCGCCCGCGCGCATGGATTGGTGTTGCATGGCGTGGCGGGTCCCAGCCCCGTCCCGGGCTGGGTGGTCCTCTCCAGCGAGCGGCACGTGCGCGGCTGGTACGACCTCCCCCCGGACGCGGCGAGCGAGCTGGGCCCCTTCGCCGCCCGGGTGATGCGCGCCCAGCGCGAGGTGCTCGGCGCCGAGCACGCCTACGCCTTCGCCATTGGCGACGTGCTGCGCCACTTCCACCTGCACCTCGTGCCCCGCTATCCCCAGACGCCGCAGCGGCTCTGGGGCCGCGCCGTCTTCGACGCCCCCGCCGCCGACCACCTCCCCGCCCCGGCGCTGGAGGACGCCGCCCGGGCGCTCTCCGCCGCGCTGTCCGGATGAAGCCCCGGCCCGGAGCCGGCGCCACGTGGTAGAGACTGCGGCCTTCCTCCCGTCGAGAGGTGCCGCCTTGTTGCCCGAGCCCCGCAACCGCGTCCTGGAGAAGATGCTCGAGCGGCTCTATGCCGCGCTCGCGTCCGGCCCCAGCCTCAACAGCCGGCCGCACAACAGCCGCCAGCGCGTGGACCTCGCCACGCTGAGCCGGCTGGATGGAACGCCCCCCCACGCGGTGCTGTCCGCCCTGCTGAGCGAGAAGGCCCAGGCCCGCCTCGGCGTGAAGCCGCCCTCGCCGGAAGCCCGCACGCGCAAGGCGTCCGCCCAGGCCCGCCCCGCGGACGTGGCCCCGCCGGCTCCCGAGCCCGACACGGCGTCCGACGCGCCAGCGCCTCCCGAGGCCACCGGCGCGGCCTCGCGCGAAGAGGAGGAGCAGCAGGCCCTGCTGCGCAAGCTGGCCACCATCGTCGAGGATGCCCGCACCTTCGAGCAGGACACCGGCGCCCACGTGCTCCACGTCGGCTTCCCCCTGCTGCACCTGCCGCCGGGCGCCAGGGACTCGCGCGGCTTCGGCACGCGGCGAATCCTCGCGCCCATCGCCTTCGTGCCCGTGCGCCTCACGCTCAAGAAGGGCCGCGTGCCCTCCGTGGAGCTGGAAGGCGCCGAGGCGGGCGTGGACCGCGTGACGCCCAACACGGCGCTGCTCGCGTGGGTGGAACAGCAGACCGGCCAGCGGCTCGGCGACCTCTTCTCGGACGAGACGGGTGAAGAGCCCTGGCGCGAGCTGAACGAGCTGGTGGCCGCCGTGTGCAAGGCCCTGGAGCTGCCCGCCCCGCCCCCCTTCACCCCGGACACGCCCCTCTCGCCCGTCCCCCGGAGCGACGACGCCCAGCCCGAGGCCGCCATCCTCCCCAGCGCCGTGCTCGGCCTGTACCCCCTGTCCAACCAGAGCCTCGTGGACGACATGCGCGCGCTCCTGGACGGCGAGCCCATCTCCGGTCCGCTGGAGAGCTTCCTCCGCGTGGACGTGTCCCTGGGCGAGCCCCCGGGCCATGGCGGCGGTGAGCCCAACCTGGAGGGCCTCAAGCGCGCGGGTGAGGAGCGGCTCGTCACCCTGGCGGACCCCTGCCAGGCCCGCGCGGTGCGGCTGGCCCGCGACAGCCGCGGGCTCGTCATCCACGGCCCCCCGGGCACCGGCAAGTCGCAGACCATCGCCAACGCGGTGGGCGACCACCTCGCGCGCGGTGAGCGCGTGCTGCTCGTCTGCGACAAGCGCACCGCGCTGGACGTGGTGAAGCATCGCCTGGACCACCTCGGCCTCGGCCACCTGTGCGCCGTCGTCCACGACGCGCAGCGGGACCAGCGCGACCTCTACCTGGGGATTCGCGAGCAGCTCGATACGCTGCCGGAGACGCGGACCGACGCGGCCGTCACGAAGGAGCTGGCGCGCGTCGACGCGGAGCTTCAGTCGCTCCACGACGAGCTGACGGCCGCCGACCGCGCCCTCTCCGAGCGCCCCGCCGGTGGCACCGCGCCCTCCTTCCACGAGCTGGTGGGGCAGTGGTTCTCCGTGGAGGCCCCCGCCAGCCTCATGCCCGCGGTGACGAGCCTCACCGGTGCCCGGCTGAGCGACGTGGCCCCTCGCGAGCGCGAGGTGCGCGAGGCGCTCGAACGCGGCGGCAAGGAAGGCTACCCGGAGAACCCCTGGCGCGAGGCGCTGGGCACCGACCTTCCTGCCTACCTCGCGACGCCGCTGGCCACGTTCCGGGAGCGGCTGGCCGCCGCCGACGGCGCGGCGCGGGACGCCGATGCGCTCGCGGCGCCCGAGGTGCCCGCCTTCGGCGCGGACCCGAGCGGGGAAGGCGCGGCGCGGGCCGCCTTCGCGGAGCAGTTGGCGCCGCTGCTGGAGGCCGCGAGCCCGGACGTCCTCGCGCGCTGGGGCTCCGCGGCGCCGGACGCGGTCCGGGCCGCGAAGACGCAGCTCGACGGGCTGGCGGCGCAGCGCCAGGTGCTCGCGGAGGGGCCGTTGGACGCGGAGCTCGCCCTGGTGCATCGCGAGCAGCCGCAGGCACTGGGCGCGCTGAGCACCGCGCTGGCCGCGCTGGGCTCGTACCTGGACATCGCCCGCAGGTGGTACGCGTTCTTCTACTTCGCGCGGAAGGCCGGAGCGCGCCGCGTGCTCCAGCAGTTCGGCCTGACGCTGAGCGTCCTCGCCGCCGAGCGCGTCACCCGCTTCTTCACGGGCGCGAAGGCGCGCGCGCTGCTCAACGAGTACCACCGCGCGACGCTCGCCCCCGGCACCACGGAGTCGCTGGGTGACGAGGCCCTGTCCCAGGTGCTCCGCACCCACGCGTCCCTCTTCGAGCTGCTCGAGACGCTGGAGCGCACGCCCTCGCTCGCCTCGTGCCGGGACGCGGTGCGGACCGCGCTGGCGGGAGACGCGGCCGCGCGCGCGGCGCTGCTGACCGCGCTGCGCCAGTCCTCGGCCCGGGGCGACGCAATCGCCCGGCTGGAGGCCCAGCTCCAGGAGGCGAGGCTCTTCTCCGCCGCCTGGCTCGACGCACGCTCGCGCGGGCTGCGCTCGGGCGAGCGCCTGGCCGCCGTCACCACGGCGCTGCTGTCACGGCTGTCCACGGTGGAAGGGCTGCTGCGCATGCGCGCGGTGCTGGCGGGCCTGCCCCCGGCGCTCGCGTCCGCCGTGGAGCGGCTGGCGCTCCAGGGCGCGGAGTCCGAAAGCGGCTGGCGCGCGGTGCTGAGGGCCACGCTGGCGGCGGAGGCGTCCGCGCGGCTGAAGGAGGACCCGGCGCTCCAGCACATCGACGCCGAGCGCGTGCGCGCCGCCCATTCGCGCTACCGTGTGCTGGAGGAGAAGAAGCGGGGGCTCGTGCGCGATGCGCTGGTCCACCGCTGGACGCAGCGTCAGCGCGAGCGGCTGCTGGCGGGCACGGGCGGCCGGCTCAACGGCCAGGGCGCGGAGCTGCGCCGGCGGCTGATGCTCCGGGGCGAGCGCGCCATGCGCGTGCGCCAGGTCATCGCCGCGGGCCAGGGCATCGAGGGCGGTGACCCGCTCTTCGACGTCCGCCCCGTGTGGATGGCCAGCCCGCAGACGGTGGCGCAGATCTTCCCCCGCCGGCCCATCTTCGACGTCGTCATCTTCGACGAGTCCTCGCAGTGCCGGCTGGAGGAGGCGCTGCCCGTGCTCACCCGCGCCCACCGCGTGGTCATCGCGGGCGACCCGAAGCAGCTTCCGCCCACGCGCTTCTTCGAGTCCGCCGTGGTGCAGAACGCCGAGCAGGAGGCCGAGACGGAGCAGGGCCTCTTCGAGGAGCAGCAAGCCGAGGTGGAGGACCTGCTGTCGGCGGCGCTCAACCTCGACATCGACCAGTGCTACCTCGACGTGCACTACCGCTCGCAGAACGCGGACCTCATCGCCTTCAGCAACGACCACTTCTACGACAAGCGGCTCCAGGCCATCCCCGCGCACCCGTCCCACCGCGCGCCCCACGCGCCGCTGCGGCTGCTCCCCGTGGGAGGCACCTACGAGAAGCGCGCCAACCTCATCGAGGCGCGCGCCGTGGGCTCGCTGGTGAAGGAGCTGCTCGCGCGCCCCGCGCCGCCCTCCATCGGCATCGCGTGCTTCAACCTCACGCAGCGCGACGCCATCAACGACGTCCTCGATGACATGGCCGCGAGCGACGCCGCCTTCGCCGCCCGGCTGGCGGCGGCGCGCGTGCGCCGGGGCTCGGGCTCGTTCGAGGGCCTCTTCGTCAAGAACCTGGAGAACGTCCAGGGCGACGAGCGCGACCACCTCATCATCAGCACCACCTACGGCCCGGACCGGCAGGGCCGCTTCTACCGGCGCTTCGGCCCCCTGGGCAGCGCGGGCGGTGGGCGGCGGCTCAACGTGCTGGTGACGCGCGCCCGGGAGCAGATCCACCTCGTCACCTCGATTCCGCGCGAGGCCTACCAGTCCCTGCCGCCCATCGAGGCGGGCCGGCAACCCAACGGCGGCTGGCTCCTCTTCGCCTACCTCCGCTTCGCGGAGGCCGTGGAGCAGACCTACGCCCAGGAGGCCCGGCGCGAGGCTGGGGATGACGCGCTCGAGGCGGCCCGGCCACCGCCGGAAGCCGAGGTGCGCGTGCGGCCCACGGAGGCGGGCTCGGCCTTCGCGCAGGCCCTGGCCGGACACCTGTCCGCCCGGCACGGCGTGTCGTCGGACGTCCACTGGGGCAATGACGGCTTCTGCGTGGACCTCGCGCTCCACCATCCGAGCCTGCCGGGCGACGTCACCGTCGGCGTGCTGTGCGACGGCACGCGCTACCCCAAGGCCACGGACCGCGTGGAGTGGGACCTCTTCCGCACCGGTGTCCTGGAGAGCCAGGGCTGGCAGCTGGTGCGGCTGTGGACGCCGCACTTCTTCCGCGACCCCGAAGGGGCCACCACCCAGGTCCTTCAAGCCTCGGGCGAGAAGCTGATGCGCGAGCCCTCCGCCACGTCCCAGGCAGCGGCCGTGCCCTCCCGGGGAGTGGTGCATTGAGGCCCGGGCGCCGTGCTCACGGCGCCTTCGCCTCGGGCAGCCACAACACGCCGAGTTCCAGCTCCAGCGCCTCGAAGGGCTCGGCGCGCACACGCTCGTCACCGGCCCAACTGCCCTGCTCCACCCACTTGCCTCCGCTCAGCCGGAACACCTCCAGCGTCCGCGCCTGGGGGTCCACGAGCCAGACGTGGCTGACGCCCTCCCGGGCATAGAGGCGCTTCTTGCGCGAGCGGTCCAGCGAGGCGGTGGAGGGAGAGAGCACCTCGCAGACCCAGTCCGGCGCCAAGGTGAGGAAGGGCGCATCCGGGACCTCCGGCATGCGCTCGCGCCGCCAACCCGCCAGGTCCGGCACCAGGACATCCGCGCCGAAGTGCAGCTCCGGCTCATCCAGGAAAGACCAACCCCCGGGCCCACCGCGCCCCCGCTCGAAGGGGCTGTACAGCTCACCCCCCAGACGGGAGGTGGCCCGCGCATGCCGGCTGGTCGGCCGAGGCAGCGCGATGAGCTCCCCGTCGATGAGCTGCCCCACCCAGTGCTCGGGCAGCGCCACCAGGTCCTCATAGGTCGCTGGACGCTTCGTCTCCTGGCCCATTCCCGTGCTCCGCTCCTCTCCCGCTGCCAGCCCCTGCATCATGGCCCCCGCCTCCCTGGAGTGAAACCCCACGCCTTGCCGCGTGTCCAGGAAGCATTACCCCACGGGTCCGACATCAGGCAGGCAACCTGGAAGCCCCCATGGACCTCCCTCGCCAGAGAGGGAAGAATGCCCACCGTCCCATGCGTGCCTCCCGTTCTTTCGCGTTCCTCCTGTCGCTGCTCCTCCTGTCCGCCCCCGTGCTCGCGGACAACAACGCGGATGAGGCGGACATCGCGTTCGAGCTCGGCAACGAGGCGTACTCGAAGGGCCAGTACGCCGAGGCGCTGCGCTCCTACTTCACCAGCTACCGGCTGGTGCCCAACCGCAACGTCCTCTTCAACATCGCCCGCTGCTTCGAGGCGCTGGGCAAGTTCAACGAGGCGTACCGCTACTACAACGACCTGCTCGCCGAGGACCTGCCCAAGGAGGACGCCGCCGAGGTCTCCCGCTCGGTGGACCGGCTGCGCCCCAAGGTCGCGCTCGTGCGCGTCACCACCACCCCCAAGGGCGCGGACGTCTACGTGGACCGCATGGACCTGGGCAGCCGGGGCCGCTCTCCCCAGACGCTCGCGCTGACGCCCGGCCGCCACAAGGTCATGGTGAAGAAGGACGGCTACCGCCCCGCGGAGGCCACCCTCACCCTGGTGCGCGGCCGTGAGATGGACCAGACCTTCGACCTCACCCTCATCACCGGCGGCGTCGAGGTGACGGGCATGCCGGAGGGCGCGGAGATTCGCGACGCCCCCAACGGCAACGTCCTGGCGCGGGTGCCCGGGCGCGTGCGGCTGCCGCCCGGCCAGCGCGTGCTGCACGTGCGCGCGCCCGGCTACGCGGCCGGCCAGTACGTGGTGGACGTCCCCGCCGACGGCAACGTCCCCCTCGCCGTGGCCCTGCGGCCCCAGGACCGCCCCAGCGGGCGGCTCGTGGTGACGGCCAACCGCGACGGCGCCACGGTGCGCGTGGACGGCAAGCCCGCCGGCTTCACGCCCACCGTCGTCACCCTCCCGGAGGGCGAGCACACGCTGGAGGTCGAGAGCCGCGAGGTGCGCCCGCTCCGCCAGACGGTGACGGTGGTGGCGGAGGAAGAGGTGAAGGTCCACGCCGAGCTGCGCTACGCGCCGCCCCCGGTGCGCGCCGCGTCCAAGAGCCTGGTCACCGTCGACGAGGCCCCCGCCTCCACCACCGTGCTCACGCAGGAGGAGCTGCGCGCCTTCGGCTGGCGCACCGTCGCCGAGGCGGTGGCCGGCGTGCGCGGCTTCTACGTCACCGACGACCGGACCTATACGTACCTGGGCGTGCGCGGCTTCTCGCCGCCGGGTGACCTCAACACGCGCATCCTCATCCTCTGGGACGGCCACTCCATGAACGACGTCTGGGCCGGCCAGGGCTTCGCCGCCCGCGACCTGAGCGTGGACATCCAGGAGGTGGAGCGCATCGAGGTCGTCCGCGGCCCTGGCAGCGCCCTCTACGGTACGGGCGCCTTCTTCGCCGTCATCAACGTGGTGCCCCGCGAGTCGCTGGGCTCGGACAAGCACCTGGAGGTGACTGGCGCGGTGGGCGCGCTGGGCACCACCCGCGGCCACGCCACCGCGTCGTGGGAGGACGGCAACCGCTCGGTGCTGGTGAGCGCCGCCGCCCTGGGCTCCACGGGCGCGGACACCACCCGGCTGGGCGTCAACGGCCCCCTCATCACCGGGCTGGACGCGGAGCGCGCCGCGGGCGGCTCGCTCCGGGCCCGCGTGGGAGACCTGTCCTTCCAGGCCCAGTTCAACGTGCGCAAGAAAGAGCTGCCCACCGCGCCCTACGGCACCGTGCCCGGCACCGAGGGCAACACCGTGGAGGACCTGCGCGCCTTCGCCGAGGCCCGCTACGAGCGCCAGTTCACCGAGCGCTTCAGCCTGTCGCTGCGCGGCGCGTTCGACCTCAGCCGCTACGAGGGCACCTACGTCTACCCGGAGGAGGACGGCGGCCCCCGGACCGAGGGCGGCGCGGCGGACTGGCTCAGCGCCGAGGCCCGCGCGCGCCTCGGCCTCTTCGAGGGCAACGTCCTCACGATTGGCGTGGAGGGCCAGGCCCAGATTCGCGTGCGGCAGGACGCCGGGGCCATGCCCCTGGAGACGAAGGCGCGCACGCTGCTTTCGGCGTACCTGCTCGATGAGTGGAAGGTCCACCCGCGGCTGAGCCTCTCGGCCGGCCTGCGCCTGGACAAGTACGTGGACCTGGACAGCACGCCCATCACCCCGCGGCTGGCCGTCATCGCGAAGCCCTACGAGCAGGGCATCACCAAGCTGGTGGCCGGTAACGCCTTCCGCGCCCCCAACGTCTACGAGCTCTACTACGCGGACGGCGTCTCCGTGGGCGCGGCGCTGAACCTGCGGCCGGAGACCATCACCACCTTCGAGCTGGAGCACGCGCACGACCTGACGGACGAGCTGCGCCTCACCGTCGCCGGCTACCACAACCGCATCTCCCGGCTCGTGCAGCTCAGCGCGGAGCCCACGACGTCGGGCGACTGCGGCGGCGCGCCCTGCCTGCGCTACATGAACGACGACGGCACGACGCTGGCCTGGGGCGCGGAGGCCGGCATTCACTGGCAGCCGGGCCGCTGGCTGCTGGTGGACTTGAGCTACTCCTACGTGAAGCTGCGCAACGCCTCGGAGGAGGTCGCCTCGGCGGCGCCCGCGCACCTCGTCGCCGGCCGGATGATGATGCCCATCGGCGCCGGCGACATGCGCCTGGCCACGCAGGCCATCTACCAGAGCGCGCGCCCCACCGCCCCCGGCGGCGCGGAGAGCGGCGAGGCGCTGCTCGTGGGCTTTGGCCTGTCGGGCGACTACGGCCCGCTGCGCTACTTCGCCGGCGTACACAACCTGCTGGACGCCCGCTACTCGCTGCCCGTGTCGGACGAGAACTCCATCGCGCCGGTGCCCCAGTACGGCCGCACCTTCACGCTCCAGCTCACGGGGACCTTCTGACATGACGTCCAGCGCGCTCCTCACCTTCATCCAGCCCGGGCACGCGCTGTACGAAGGCGAGCTGGAGCTGCGCTTCCGCGTGCTGCGCGAGCCGCTGGGCCACACCCGCGCCGACGTCGCGTTCCCCTTCGAGGCGGACAGCCTGCACCTGGTGGCGCACCAGGGAGGTGCCGTGCTCGGGTGTGTCCTCTTCAACCCCGAGGACGCGCACGGCGGCCGGCTGTTCCAGATGGCCGTGGCCCCGCACCTCCAGGGCCAGGGCCTGGGCGCCCGGCTGGTGCGTGCGTTGGAAGCGGAGCTGGCCCGGCGCGGCTTCCGTCAGGTCCACCTGCACGCGCGCGAGCACGCCATCCCCTTCTACGAGCGGCTGGGCTACGCCGTCTTCGGCGAGCCCTATACCGAGGTGGGAATCCCCCACCGCAACATGCGCAAGACACTTGCCGCCCAGGCCGGGGCCCCACCTGTCACCCGGCAACCAGCCTGAGCGGCCCTCCGCCGCTCCCCGCCTCTGGGACGCGAGGGGTGCTGGTAACCTTGGAGGAGCCGGCGCGCCTGCCAGAGCCCCAGGAGACCCGATGAACGGAGCGAATGACGGACGTTCCCCGCTCGATGATGAGGAGCGCAGTGACGCCGGTCCAGCAGAGCCCCGGCGGCCTCCCATCTACGTCCTGGAGGGCAACACGCTGAACACGCGGCTGACGCGTGAGCTGGGCGTGAACTATCCATTCGTCAGCGATGGCATGCCCTTCGTGTCCCTGCCCCCGCTGGTCCTCGCCGTCTCGGAGGCGGGCGGCGTGGGCATGCTCGGCGTCGCGCCGGAGCCGCCGGACGTCCTGGACGCCCGCCTCCAAGCCGTCCAGGCAGGCACGCGGAAGCCCTTCGGCGCGAACCTCCTCGTGGCGCGGAACGGGGACCCGCACGCCACCACGCGCGAGCACATCGACGTGTGCGTCGCCCGCCGCGTCCCCATCGTCTCCTTCCACGGCGCCCTGCCTCCCGCGGAGTGGGTGGCGGCCCTGAAGGCCGCGGGCACACGCGTGTGGCTCCAGGCGCCTTCGGCGGATGCCGCGCGGCAGGCCCTGTCGCTGGGCGCGGACGGCCTCATCGCCCAGGGCCGGCAGGCGTCCGGCATCAACCACAGCACCACGCCCACGCTGGCCCTGGTGCGCGAGCTGCGCGCGCTGACGGACACCGTGCCCGTGCTCGCCGCGGGTGGCATCGCCGACGGGCCGAGCGCCGCGCGAGCCCTCTTCCATGGCGCGGACGGCGTCTGGGTGAGCACGCGCATGGTGGCCTCCGTGGAGGCCCATGCGCACCCGGCGTACAAGCAGCGCATCGTCGACGGCGACGCGGGCGACTCGGACCTCACCACCGTCTTCGGGGCGGAGTGGCCCGGCCAGCGCATGCGCGTGCTGCGCAACCGCGTGGTGCGCGAGTGGACGGGCCGCGAGGAGCGTGCCGCCCTGGCCCGCCCGCCCACCGAGCGCGTGGGCACCACCCGGCTCTCCCCGGACCTCCCGGGTGGCGGCCCCACCGTGGACGTGCCGCGGTTCAGCGCCTTCGCGCCCACGCCCGACACCGAGGGCGACCTGGAGGAGATGGCCATGCCGGCCAGCGGCGCCAGCATGGCCCGCATCGAGAGCGTGCAGCCGGCCGGCCAGCTCGTGGTGGAGCTGATGGAGCGAGCGCGCCGGGTGCTCGCCGAGCCCCACGGCCTGGAGGCCGACACCGATGAGGACGGCCGGGGCTGACTTGGGGTAGAGCGCCTTCATGGGTGCGAGCTGGCGTCGAGCGGCACAGGTGGGGTGGCTGGCGTTCGCGCTGTGCGGCGCCACCGCAGTGGTGCGCTCGGCCACGGCCCGGATGCCTCCGCCCCCTCAGCGCCTGTCCGCGGCCGGGCGCGAGCAGGTGGGCCGCGCCGCCGCGGACCAGGAAGCGGAGTGGCGGCGCAAGTCCCGCAGCGCCTTCCCCGGTGACCGCTGGTCCCAGGACGACGACTTCGGCGCCTCCGAACGCAGGTGGGCGGTGGACGAGGCCCGCCGCCGGCACGTGCCGGTGACGGACGTCATGGAGGCCATCGACGCGGAGCTGCACAGCCACGCCGTGCCGCCGCCCCGCAAGGCCACCGCCAGCCCCTGCAAGCCCCGCCCCTTCTATGACTGAGCCCGGCGCTCCCCGCCCATGATTCCCCCACCCCGCAGGCTGCTCCGCTTCGCCCACCGCGCCGCCACCCCCACCAGCCTGCGGCTGGCCC
>Ga0182745_1002098_pt1 | contig 18364 bp, 15 predicted proteins | sample eDN3rd30CKraftBY_FD_128523 | JGI IMG/M metagenome (GOLD analysis project Ga0182745, IMG submission 128523) | Enriched backyard soil microbial communities from Emeryville, California, USA - eDNA 3rd pass 30_C Kraft BY (version 2) (version 2) | ecosystem: Environmental > Terrestrial > Soil >...
GCGGCTACGGGCAGTTCGTGATGACGCCCTGGCTGCTGGAATTCAAGAAGACATACCCCGACATCGTGCTGGACGTGCTGTTCGAGAACAGCGTCGAAGACCTGCTGCGCGACGAGGTCGACATCGCGGTGCGCATCATGTCCGACCCGCCGCAGCACTTGGTCGCGCGGGAACTGGGGCAGGTGCGCTACGTGGCCTGCGCGTCCCCCGGCTATGCGGCAAGCCGCGGCCTGCCGCAGCGGCCGGAAGACCTGGCCGGCACGCCCGTCATCAGCGCCGCCGTGATCGGACGGCCGCTGCGCCTGTCGGCCTACTACGGCGGCCAGCCCCGCCAGCATGTGGTGCTGGAACCCACCGTCATTTCCCGCAACTACGCCTTCCTGCGCGACGCCATCCGCGCGGGGTTGGGCGTGGGCGTGGTGCCGGACTACGTGGTGCATGAAGACATCGCGCGCGGCGAACTGTTACCGGCGCTGACGGACTGGCGGTTGAGCATTTTCGGGCGCGGCATGTATATGCTGTACATGCCCAACCGCCACCATCCGCGCGCGTTGGCGATGATGATCGAGTTCATCCTCGAACGCGCGCAGCGGCGGCATGACGGCGAACCCGGTCTGCTGGCGGTAAGCCCTGGTTGAACCGCGCGGGCACGAGACTTGCTGAAGGCCTTCGCAAATTGGATGTGAGGGGAATGATGGACAGCGCGACGCCAGTGGACACCTCGACGCCGAGGCAGGGCCCGGAGCCGGTGACGGCCCCGCCGGCCGAGGAAAAGCCCGAACCGCCAGAAGAAAAGGTCACAGCCCAGGACGCCGGCCTCATCAAGCCGCCCGCGCCGACGCCGCTCGTGCGCGTCAGCGGCTTTTGCCTCGTGACGCTGACGGTGCTGGCGGTGCTGTTCGGTTTGAAGGCTGCCCAGGAATTCATCGTGCCGGTGGTCATGGCGATCGTTGTCGCATACACCCTGGACCCCGTGGTGGCAATGCTTGAAAGGTACCGCGTGCCCCGGTCGCTGGGCACGGTGGTCGTCATGGGCGCCATCGCATTCGGAATAGGCTGCGTGATCTATTTCACGCAGGATCAGGTCACCGGCATCATCAATGCGTTGCCCGAGATATCAAGCAAGCTGTCCCGCACGTTGGGCGGCCTGTTGAGCGGGGACGGGTCGTTCCTGGAAAAATTGCGCAACGCAGCAAGCATCCTGCAGGAATCCGGCGCGCCCAAGGCAGGCGGGCGGGTCGTCGTCGCCAAGCCGGACGCGGGCCTGAGCGACATCTTGCTGTGGGGCTCGAAAGGCTTGGCGACCTTCGTGGGGCAGGCGACCATGTGCGTGTTCCTGGTCTTTTTCCTGCTGCTGTCGGGCAACGCGTTCAAGCGCAAGTTCGTGAAGATGGCGGGCAACACGCTGTCGCAGAAGAAGATCAGCGTGCACATGCTGGACCAGATCAACAACTCCATCCACATGTACATGGCGATGATGCTGGTGACCAACTTGGCGCTGGGTCTGCTGTCGTGGGTGGCGTTCCGCTGGCTCGGGCTGGAAAACGCCGCGACGTGGGCGGTGGTGGCCGGCGCGCTGCACATCATTCCGTACTTCGGTCCGCTGATGACGGCGGTCGGCACCGGCATTGCCGGCCTGGTCCAGTTCGGAGAACTTGGCCCGGCGCTGGCGATCTCGATGAGTTCGGTCGCGATCGCGCTCTTGATCGGCGTGCTCGTCACCACCTGGATGTCGGGGCGGATCGCCCGCATGAACGCCGTCGCCGTGTTCATCGTGCTGCTTCTCTTCACGTGGCTGTGGGGCATCTGGGGCACGCTGCTGTCGGTGCCCATTGCGTTCATCGCAAAGGTGGTGGCCGACCACATCGAAGGGCTGGAGGCCTTGTCCGAGTTCCTGAGCGAGTAGGCCCTGCAGGCTCGCCCGGCCGCAATGGCCGGGCGCCGTGCGATTGGTATGCTTGCACCTCGAATCACCGGATTCTCCATGACCGACACTTTCCGTTCCGACCGGCTTTCCGGCGTGCGCGCCGCGCCATCCCTGGATGCGCGGCGCACGCAGTTGCGCCGCATGAAGATCGCGGCGCTGGCGCTGCTGGTGGCCATGGTCAGCGGCTTCATCACCAGCCACGTCATGGGCGGGCAGGGCGCGTGGGCATGGGTGCGCGCCTTCTGCGAGGCCGCCACCGTGGGCGCGCTGGCCGACTGGTTCGCCGTGGTGGCGCTGTTCCGGCGGCCGATGGGCCTGCCCATTCCGCACACCGCCATCATCCCCAGCAACAAGGACCGTATCGGCGACAGCCTGGCGGTGTTCGTGCGCGATCACTTCCTTGACCCAGATACCCTGATCGAAAAGCTGCGCGTCTTCGACCCGGCCGCGCGGCTCAGCCGCTGGCTGGCGCGGCCCGCCCAGGCCCGCGCCCTGAGCGACGGGGCGCGCCGGGTGGCGCTGCAGACACTGGACCTGCTGGATGACCGCGCCGTGCGGGGCGTCATCCAGGAGTTCGTGGTCAGCAATCTGCGCCGCTGGGACGCGGCCGCCACCGCGGGCGAGGTCCTGGGCCTCTTGACCCGCGACGGGCGGCACCAGGAATTGCTTGACGCCGCGCTGGAACGCCTGGGGGGCTATCTGGCCGAGGAAGACGTCAAGGAACGGGCGTCGACGCTGCTCGTGAAGTTCGCCCGCAAGGAATGGCCGCGCATCATCGCCGCCGTCGACGTGGTCAAGTCCGTCGACAACATCGCCGACAACCTGGCCGACCGCCTGGCGCGCGCGCTGGTCGAAGAGCTGCGCGATGTGCTGTCCCAGCCCGATCATCCGGTGCGCCGGGACTACGAGGCCTGGGTGATGAACTACATCGAACGCCTGAAGACGGATCCCGCCCTGGCGGGTCAGGTCGAAGCGCTGAAGCAGCGGGCCATCGACCATCCCAAGGTCCAGGAGTACGTCCAGGGTCTGTGGGACGACATCCATGCGGCGCTGCGGCGCGACCTGGCGGACGAACACTCCGCGCTGGCCGCGCACCTGGAAAGCGCGCTGCTGGCGCTGGCCCGCAAGCTGGGCGAAGACCCGAGGCTGCGCGAGGCCATCAACAACCACATCCTGGGCGGCGCGCGGCGGCTGACTGGCCGGCTGCGCGTGGGCGTCACCGAGCACATTTCACGCACCGTCAAAAATTGGGACGAGCGCCATCTGGTCGATGAACTTGAGCTCAGCGTGGGGCGCGACCTGCAATACATCCGCTTTAACGGCACGCTGGTCGGGGGGCTGATCGGCGTGCTGCTGCACGCGGTGATCCTGCTGGTGAACGGATAAACGGCGCGGTTTCCCACGCCGTGTCAAACCTTGTATCAGGAATGAAGTTTGCTGGCGGTCCGCCCGGCGCCGGTGCTATCTTCATTGGCGCCACCCATCGCGCGAGGCGCGCGTCTCGCTCCGTGGGCCGCCCGCAGTTCGCGGGCATCTTTCCAGGAGGCAATTCATGAAGAAATTCTCGATGCTTGTCACGGCGCTGGCTTTGGCGGGCGCGTCCAGCGCGGCGCTGGCCGAAGACGTCAAGATGTCGTTCCTGACGCCCGAAGGCGTGGGCAAGAGCGCCGGCACCATCACCTTGAAAGACACCAAGGAGGGGCTGCAAATCACGCCGCACCTCAAAGGCCTGCCGCCGGGCGAGCGGGGTTTCCATGTCCACGAGAAAGGCTCCTGCGAGCCGGGCATGGTGAACGGCAAGACCGCCCCGGGCGGCGGCGCGGGCGGCCATCTGGACCCGAAGGGCACCAAGGCCCACAAGGGACCGATGGCGACCGACGGGCACCAGGGCGACCTGCCGTTCCTTACCGTTGCGGCGGACGGCAGCGCGACGAAGACGGTGCTTGCCCCGCACTTGAAGCTGGCCGACGTGAAGGGGCGCGCGCTGATGATCCACGCGGGCGGCGACAACTACAGCGACAAGCCCGAGCCGCTGGGCGGCGGGGGCGGACGCCTGGTTTGCGGCGTCGTGAAGTAGGAAGGATGACCGCGCCGGCCCGGCCGGCGCCGGTCGCGTCCTGTTCTCAGGCCGTCCCGTTGCGGCCGTATTGCCGGTAGCCGTCGCGCTCGGCCAGGCGGTCGTAATAGGCCGCCACCGACGGCAGCGCGGGCTTATTGAAAGGCGTCTGGAACCACCGGTTCACGGACAGCCCAACGGGAATGTCGGCCAGCGTGAAGGTGTCGCCCGCCACGTACGCCCGGGTGCCGGCCAGGCGTTGGTCCAGGATCCCCATGAATCGCGCCCATTCCTTGCACGACGCCTCGATGGCGGCCGCGTCCTGGTGCGCGGGCGACTGCCGGGCCAACGCCATGAACGCGTAGCTCCAGGACCGGTTCAAGTCCGTTGCCTGCCAATCCATCCACTGATCCACCCGGGCCCGCGCATTGGGCTCGGCCGGATAAAGATGCCGCCCGTCATACTGGCCCGCCAGATAGCGGATGATGGTGTTGGACTCCCACAGGACGAAGTCGCCATCCTGGATCACCGGCACCATCGCATTGGGATTGCGCGCCAGAAAATGCGGATCGGACGTCGGCCGGAAACCGTTGCCCCAGTCTTCGCGATCGAAGGGCAGGTTCAGTTCGGCACACGTCCACAGCACTTTGCGCACGTTGATGGACGAGGCCTTACCCAATATTTTCAGCATGGCAGCCAGCCCGGCGGGCGTTCGGAAGTACAGGATCGCCGCAGTCTAGAGGGCGGCAAGGGCCACCGCCAGATACAGATCGGGGGATGCGCAGCCAGAACAGAATCCCGTCAAACCACCTGCGCCCGACTGCGCCGGTATGACTGGGGAGCCGGCGTCTCGCGCGCGGCAGAGGGCGGGCTTCGGTGTATGCTTGCCGCGCCATTGCACTGTGACGGTGCATGAACCTCTGTCTGCCCACCATGACCAAGGCCCTGTTAGTCGAAGACGATACGAAGCTGGCGCGCCTGATCGCGCAGTTTTTGGAACAGCACGGTTTCAATGTTGCCCAGGCTTATCGTGGCGATCACGCGGTGGATGCGTTCCGCCGCCACGAGCCGGCCATCACCATCCTGGACCTGATGCTGCCGGGCCGCGACGGCTTGCAGGTCTGCCGCGACCTGCGTGCATTCTCGTCCGCGCCGATCCTGATGCTGACGGCGCGCGAAGACGATCTGGATCACATCCTGGGCCTGGAGTCCGGCGCGGACGATTACGTCATCAAGCCCGTGGAACCGCGCGTCCTGCTGGCGCGGATCCGCGCCTTGATGCGGCGCCACAACCAGACCGAGCTGCAGCCTGAACGGCTGGATTTCGGCGCGTTGTCCATCGACCGCCAGACGCGCGCGGTGATGCAGTCTGGGGTCGAGGTCGACCTGACGACACTGGAATTTGAAATGCTCTGGGCGCTTGCCAGCCAGGCTGGGCAGGTGTTGACGCGCGACGATCTGCTGAACGCGGTGCGCGGCATCGAATTCAATGGGCTGGATCGCACCGTGGATGTGTGCATCAGCAAATTGCGCCGCAAGCTCGATGACGATCCGCGGGATCCGTCCCGCATCAAGACCATCTGGGGCAAGGGCTACCTGTTCTCGCCCAAGGGTCACGAGCTGGACGATGCTTAAGTTCGTCCTGCGCATCTTCGTGGTGCTGGCCATTGGCTTCGTGCTGTCCAACGAAGTCGTCGACCGGGCGGCAAACTATCTTTTTGAGTCGGAGACGGCCAATTACACGCGCGAGGCCGTGCGAGGCCAGCTGCACAGCCTGAAGCAGGAGCTGGCCCACGTGCCGCCGCAGGCGCGCCCCGACTATGTGCGCAACACGCTGGCGCCGCATTACGGACTGGCTTTGCAGGTGCTGGAGCCGGCCGACTACAACGCGGCGGATTTCGCGCTGACCGGCGATGAGCGGCGCACCATCGACGCGGGCGGCTTCTTCCTGCGTGACAACCTGATGAGCTTCGTGGCCGCCATACCGGGCCCGGGGGCACAGTGGCTGATGGTCAAGCTGCCGCCCGAGCCGCTCGTCGGCACGTGGGTGATCGTCGCAATCTACGCTGCCCTGGGCGTGCTGTTGTGCGCCTTCATGCTGGTGTGGGCGCTGCCGGTCTGGCGCGACCTGGAGGCGTTAAAGACCGCCGCGCAGCGGATGGGGCAGGGCGACCTGCGGGTGCGCGCGCAGCTGTCGCGGTTTTCCAGCATCCGTGGGCTGGGCGATACCTTCAACCAGATGTCCGAACGCATCAGTGCGCTGATCAGCAATCAGCGCGAACTGACCAACGCGGTATCGCACGAACTGCGCACGCCCATCGCCCGCTTGTCGTTCGAGCTGGACATGATCGAGCAAGAGGCCGATCCCGCGGCGCGCCGGCGGCTGGTCGAGGACATGAAGAACGATGTTGCCGAGCTGGACAGCATGGCGTCGGAATTGCTGATGTACGCCCGCCTGGAACACAAGAGCGACGACATTCCGCTTCAAGCCCAGGACGCCCGCGGGTGGCTCGATTCCGTCGTGCAGCATGCGTCGTTCGAGGCCGGATTGTCGGGGGTGCATTGCGTGGTGACGCACTGCGATGCGGGGGAAGTGCGGCTGCATCCGCGCTACATGACGCGCGCCTTGCTCAACCTGCTGCAGAACGCCATCCGCCACGCCGGCGGGCAGGTGCAGGTCGGACTTGCCAGCCCCGCGCCACGGCAGTACGTGCTGACGGTGGACGACGATGGACCGGGCGTGCCGCCCGCCGATCGCGAACGCGTGTTCGATCCCTTCATCCGGCTCGACGAAAGCCGTGCGCGCGGCACTGGCGGAACCGGGCTGGGCCTGGCGATTGTGCGCCGCGTGGCGCGATGGCACAACGGCGATGCGCTGGTGTCCGAGAGCCCGCTGGGCGGCGCCCGCTTCGTGATCCGCTGGAAAGCCGCGTGATCCAACCCGACCGGATCTGACCCGGCCTGACCGGGACGCCGCGGGCGGCTTCGCGCACAAAGATCTTCACAAACTCCCTACAAACCGGCAAAGATCCGGCGTTGGTGCATGGATAGCATCACGGCATTCTCATTGACAGGGTTTGCCTCATCCATGTTCTCGCCCGCCCGACTGGCTGCCATTGGATCCTTGCTGTTTGCCGTGGTGGGCTGCCAGGGATTGCCCCCCGCCGCACCCGCAAAGATCGAGAAGGGGGACTATGCGGCGGTGGTGAAATACCTGGCCGAGCGCATCCCATACGAAATGGGCGTGTCCGCCGTGCCCGGCGTGTCCATTGCCATCGTGGCCGATCAGCGCGTCGTGTGGAGCACGGGCTTCGGGTATGCGGACGCGGCGCGGCATCGGCGGGCCAGCGGCGATACGCTGTACCGCGTGGGCGCCATCAGCAAGGTCGTCACGGCGGCGGCCGTGCTTCGCGCAGCGGATGAGGGCCTGCTGTCGCTGGACCGGCCGGTTAGCGAGGCTTTGGGGGACTGGCGCGTGGAGCCGCGCCGCAACGCCGCGCAGTGGATGGATGCCGCACCTTTTACCGCCCGCGCGCTGCTGGACGTGCACCCAAACACGCTCGAGGACACGATGGGCCGCGCCCGTGCCGACATGGCGTATGCCTTGCTGGGCGACATGGTGTCGCAGGCCGCGCGCGAGCCCCTTGACGCCTACGTGCGCCGCACGATCTTTCGGCCTTTGAACATGCCGCGCGCGGGGTTCGAACTGCACGAGCGCATGGTGGGGCACCGCGCGGCCGGCTACCGGCGCGGCCAGCCCTGGAAGGAAACGCCACAGCCCAACGCGGCGGCGGACGGTCTGTGGATGAGCGCTTCCGAGATGGCGCGCTTTTCCGCCATGCTGCTCGGTCAAGGCATGGCCAGCGCCGACACTGGCGCAAGGCCGGTGCTGACAGCGGGCTCCGCGCAGGCGTTGCTTGCCTTGGAGACCGCGGCGGGCAGCGGCCTGGATCTGAATTGCCGGTTGGCATTGTCATGGCTGGCCGCGCCGTGCGGCGACGGGCTGGTAAGCGCGCCGTCCCTGCGCGAACACAGCGGCGCCACCGAAGCGTTCCATTCCCGATGGGTGCTCGATCCGCGCGACGGGCTTGCCGTGCTGGTCATGAGCAACGCGGATTCGGGCGAGGCGCTGGTCGGCGAGGTGGCGACGCTGACGATGCGCCTGATGCGGCAGGCCCGGCAGGGCATGTAGCCGACTGGCGGCCTTGGCCACACGCCTCGGCTGGAGTTGTGCAGTTGTATGGCGGGCGGCTTAATGGTTCTTCACAATTGTTAAAGAGATCCCGGAAATTTGCGCGATGCCTCCCGATACATTGCCCGCCATCGGCCAACCGGCCGTCAATACGGAGGCCGCAGGTGTCGGAGATCGTTGTGTATGTCAGAAGCCAGCCGCAGCTGGGCGACCAGATCGTCGCCATGCCAACGCTGTATCAGCTCAAGACATGGTGGCCATCGCGCCGGCTGAAGGTGGTCGCCCGTGACGACGTGGGCAATTTCTACCGGGCGCTGCCGTGGGTCGACGAGTTCGTGCGTGCATCGACATTCATCGATTACCTGCGCAGCCTGAAATCCGAGACCCGCATGTCCGTCAGCCTGCATCACAGCAGCGAGCGATTCGGCATGGTCAATCTGCTGCGCCGCCCGGCGATCCGGTTGGGGTTTCGCAATGCCCGCTTCAGCGACGTGGCCTGGACGCATTGCCATCGCAAGGACATCACCGAATACATCGGCCAGGCCAATCTGCGCTTGCTGGCGTCGTACCGGCCATTCGACCTGGAAGGGGCGACGCGCGCATGTTTCCATACGCTGGCCCGTCCGCACCTGCGCGTGCCGTTGGGCGGCGATGTGGTGATGATTCCCGGGGGCGGCGCTGGCGACTTCAAGCGTTGGAGCCTATCGAACTACCTGCGGCTGGCCGACAGGCTGAAACCGCTGCTGGGCGCCGGCACCCGTTTTCTCTTCGTGCTGGGCCAGCAGGAAGCCGCGGAGCGGGATGCCCTGCGCGCGATGCAGCGGTCCGATTTCTCAATTGCCTATTGCCGGCCCATCGCCGAGCTGAGCGCCATCATGCTGCGCGCGCGGCTGGTGGTGGCCAACGATTGCGGCCCTTCGCACATCGCGCAAGGCGCTTGCGTGCCGTATGTGGGCGTTTTCAACGAAGCGAATCCCGAGTGGTTCTGGCGCCGGCGCGGTTCGGCGTTCGTGGTGCCGCGGCATCCGCCGAGCGGCATCAATTCGATTATGCCGGGGGAAGTATTGGCGGCCTGTCTGGATGTATTGGACCATCATGCGCATACTGCATACGCTGGCTGAGCGCAGTCTCGGCGGGCTGGAATTCCGCACGCTGGAACAGGCGAGCTGGCTGCACAATCACGGTTACGAAGTGGCCATCGCCTCGCCGTCGGGCAGCGCCGTCAGCGACGCCGCGCGCGAGCGCAAGCTGACGACCGTGGACATCGACTTCAACCCTGCCTACTCGCCGAGGACCGTCTTGGCGCTACGCCGCGCCGTCCAGGCGATGCGCATCCAGGTCATCGATAGCCATAGCCGCGCCGACGCCAAGACGGCCGCGCTGTGCCGGGACCTGTGCGCCGTCGTGCGCACGCGTCATTTCGCCAAGCCCATGCGTTCATCCCTGCGCCGCCGGCTGGAATGGAAGATCGGCTGCGACCACGTCATCGCCACCAGCGACGTCGGCAAACAAGAACTGCTGGCGGCGCGGCTGGTGCCGGAGGACCGGATCAGCGTGGTCGGGGAGTGGGCCGGCGACGCGTTCTTTCAGTCCGTTGACGCGCCGGATGCCATCCTGCAGATCCGGCGCGGGTTGGGGATATCCGCGCCCAATGCGTCATACGTCATCGCCACCGTGGGAATGCTGCGCCCGGAGAAAGGCCAGGCCGATCTGCTTCGCGTGGTGCAACGCCTGCGCATCCAAGGGGTGCCCGCGGTGGCCCTGGTCGTGGGCATGGCGACCGCGCGCACGCAACCGTATGCGTATTCGCTGTACCGCCTGGCCGTGGATCTGGGCATCGCGGAGCATGTCGTGTTTGCGGGCCATCGGACCGACGTGCCCGACATGATCCGCGCCGCGGACGTGGTGCTGGTTCCGTCCGCGACCGAAGCCTGGTCGCGCATCGTGCCGGAGTCCTTCGCCGGGGAGCGGCCCGTCGTTGCCAGCAATGTGGGTGGGCTACCGGAGATCGTCGTGCCCGGCCGTACCGGGTGGCTTGCCGCGCGGGGTGACGTCGCGGCGTATGCCGACTGCATCCTGCAGATCCGGAACCGGCCTTGGCATGCTCAGACCATTGTGGCCAACGCGCGGGCGTTCGCAGATACGCATCTGCGCCTGGGAGAAAAGATGTTCCGCACGCTTGAGGCGTATCGCGTCGCCGTGGGCGCACGCTTGCCACCCGAACGCTATCAGCGCGGGGGGGCGTCGGCATGACCACGATCGACAGGGTCTGCAAGGCGGTGGCGTGTCCGGACCCGTGCGCGGCATCCGTCATCTGGACAGCGACGGCATGCGATGGCCCACTGCCGCCGTTGTCGCCCCAAGCGGGCGAGCAGTTGCTTGTGGGCAAGGGCGAGCGCGCCCGCACGGGAATCCTGCTGATCCACCGCCTGGGCGGCGCGCCCTGGGAAATGCACGAACTGGCGCTCGGCCTGAATGAACAGGGCTACAGCGTCATGGCGGTCAAGCTCGCGGGCCATTGCGGGTCGCTGCAAGAATTGGCCGGCGTAGGGTGGATGGATTGGCTGGCCAGCGTGCGCCGGGGGGCAGACACGCTGGCCAGCCGGACCGATCGTGTGGTGGTCGGCGGAATCTCCACGGGCGCCGTGCTGGCGCTTGCCCTGGCGCAGGAGCGGCCGTTCCACGTGGCCGGCGTCCTGGCGTTATCGCCCGTGCTCCGGCATGACGGCCGTGCGGGTCCGCGCGGGGCAAGCACGGCCCTCCTGCTGCCGGTGTTGCGTATGCTGGGCATCGCCCGGCATCGCGCGCTGCCGGGACGGCTGCGCCGCGCGGGCTTGCCGGGCACGCCTTGGGGGGCGCTGGGCCAGATGCGTAAGCTGGCGGCCGCAGTACGGCGCCGGATGGACATGGTGCGAGCGCCGTGCCTCGTCATCCATGCACGGCACGACGACGTCGCGACCGTATCCGGCGCGTTCGAGATCGCGAAAACGGCGCGCAACACGAATGTGCACTTGCAGCTGCTGGCAGACCGTGAGCATGTGATCACGATGGGCCGCGGATGCGGCGATGTCGTCTCGCGGGCCACGGCGTTCGTCAGTGGGATTGCTTGGCCTTGATAGCGGGTTGCGCAGGAGCCGACTCCGGCTGCCTGTCCAACCGCAACACCGGCGACGTGAACAGCACGGCGAACTGGATGACGAAGCCGGCGGTCGACACCCAGAGACAGGCTTCTACGCCGAACTTCGCAGCCAAGGTAGCGCCGATCAGCGCCCCAATGGGCCGCGCGCCGAAGTTGGCCGTCACGATGACGGATGACACACGGCCCAGCAAGGCGTTGGGCGTGACCGATTGGCGCAGGGTGGTCGTGGTGATCGTCCACAGGATGGGCCCTGCGCCGAACAGGAAGAAGCCCACGGCCGCCCATGCGCCCGACGGAAAGACCAGCGTCGTCAGCAGGATGATGCTGGCCAGCAACGCTGATAGCGGTCCCGCGCCAATCATCGCGCCGAACGACAGCCGGCGCGCGAGCCACGGCGCAGCCAGCGCGCCAGCCAGCATCCCCGCGCCGTAGATGCCCAGCGTGATGCCGACGCCCGCGGCTGACAAGCCCAGCCGATCCACGGCGTAGGCAACATAGATGGCCAGCAGGACAAACCACGCGGTATTGAAGAAGAGGGCGGTCAATAGTACCGGGCGCAACAAGGGATGCGTGGCGACGAATGCAGCGCCTTCGCGCAGTTCGGTGAGCAGATGGCGCCGCATGGCGGGCTTGGGCGCATCTTGCGGCAGGCCCGCAAGAAACACGGCGGCCAGCAGCGACAGCGTGGTGGCAAGCACGTAAGCGGTGGATGCGCCCATCCACCCGACCAGCGCGCCGCCCGCGGCTGGGCCGGCGGAGAAGGCGGCGCTGCGCGCCAGCTCCAGCCAGCGGTTGGCGTTGGACAGTTCGGCTGGCGGAACCAGCCTGGGCACCAACGCGGGGGCCGCGACGTTGTAGGCGACGGTGCCCACCGCCCCGGCAAAGCCCAGCGCCGCCAGCCATTGCAGGCTGAGGCCGCCCGTCCACAAAAGCGCCAGCAGCGCGATCAGGCTTGCCGCCCGCACGCATTCGGCGCCAGTCATGAGGGACCGGCGCGACATCCGGTCGGCCAGCACACCGGCGGGCAGGGAAAGCAACAGGAACGGCAGCGTTTGCGCGGTCTGCAGATAGCCGGTCTGCGCCGCGGTGGCGCCCAGGGTCAGCACGGCATACAAGGGCGCAGCCGCCAGCGCGATCTGCTCGGAGAATTGCGCGGCAAGGTTCGACGCCGCAAGGCGGCGGAAAGCGGAGGGCAGGGCGGGCATGGGAAGGGAGCGGCGGGCGCCGCGCAAACGGCAAGGGCACGATGGTGATCGTACCCTTGCGGCCCCGCACTCCGGTCCTTGCTGTGCGGCAAGGACGCGCTTCGGTCAGGGAATGGGCGGGTAGTCGCCGAAACCGTCGGGCCAGGTGGTCAGCACGTCGTAGCCGGTCTCGGTAACGACGACCATATGTTCCCATTGGGCGGACAGCGAGCGGTCCTTGGTGACGACGGTCCAGCCGTCGGGCAGCTGCTTGGTCTGCGGCTTGCCGGCATTGATCATGGGTTCGATCGTGAACATCATGCCAGGCTGCAGCACCAGGCCTTCTCCGGGCCGGCCGTAGTGCAGCACCTGCGGATCGTCGTGGTAGATCTGGCCAATGCCGTGGCCACAGTATTCGCGCACGATGCTGAAGTGCTCGCGGTGCGCGACGGTCTGGATGGCGTGGCCGATGTCGCCCAGCGTGGCGCCGGGCTTGACGGCCATGATGCCGGCGCGCATGGCTTCATACGTGGTGTTGACCAGGCGGCGCGCGAGCGGGCTGGGCTGGCCAACGTAGTACATGCGGCTGGTGTCGCCAAACCAGCCGTCCTTGATGACCGCGACGTCGATGTTCAGAATGTCGCCGTTCTTGAGCACCTTGGCCGACGGAATGCCGTGGCAGATCACGTGATTGACCGACGCGCAGATGGTCTTGGGAAAGCCGTGGTAGCCCACGTTGGCGGGCGTGGCTTTCAGCACGTTGACGATGTAGTCGTGACAGACGCGATCAAGCTCGTCGGTGGTGACGCCGGGGCGAACGTGTTCGCCGATCATGTGCAGCACTTCGGCCGCCATGGCACCCGCCTTGCGGGCCATTTCAATGTCGGCGGCCGATTTGATGGAAACCTTCTTGGCCATTTATGCGGCCTCCTGCTGCGCGGGTTGCGGCAACCCTTGCGAGAGGGAGGCGATGGTGAAGCCTTCGGCCTGGTCGATGCGGATCAGCAATTGGCAGATGTCGGCATGGCGCAGTTCGGGATAAAGCTCGGAGAGCATGCCGATGCGCATCCAGTGTTCGGCCTGGGAATTGATGGAGCGGCTGAGGGCGCCGCTGGCGACGCGCAGGTTCTCGTGCATCTGCTCGGAAATTTTGACGATACCCATGGTGGATGTGTTCCGTATATGTTTTGTATATGGAACGTATCGTACTGCGCCTAGCCGCGGCGTGCAAATCGGCCTCAGGCGGATTCCTTGCTTTCCTTGGCTTGCTTGCGGGGCTTACTACGCGCGGACTTCTTGGCGGCGCCGGCACGGGGCGCTTCCTTGGGCGCCGGGGCGGCTGCCGCGGTCATCTGCTCCATCCACATCAGCGCGTCCGTGTACGACAGGAACTGCTGCAGGTAACCGGGCGACATTTCGCGCATCAGGGAGAGCGCGCGGTGCACGAGCTGATTGGAGTTGAGCGGGCCGGCGTTCTTGTGGACCTGTTCCTGCGACTGGCGGACCTGGCGGTCGGCGCTGAAGCGGGACCAGAGCGTCTGGAATTCGTCGAGGAGCGGCAGTTCGGGATAGGCGGCGCGCAGGCCCAGCGGGTCGAAACGCTCAGCGCAGGCGCGGTCGGGTTCCGCGTCCGCAGCCTGCGGATGGCCGGCTGCGCCGGGGTCGTCCAGGTAGGCGACCAGGCCGGCGAGGGGGCCGTGTTCGGGGGCAGGCGGTGAACCAGGGAGGTCCTCGGCGGCGCCCGCGTTCGTCAGAGCCGATTCGTACGCCTGGATCAGTTCGGCCAGCCGCACATCCAGCCGCTGGCGGGCGGGGCCGTCATACGCGGCCGCGCGGCGTGCCAGCGCGTCGATCAGATGAAAGCGCAGCGGGTTGGCGCGGTCGGCGCCGCTGGCGCGCCAGCCGTCCAGCACGGCGCGCGGGTCCAGGACCGCCACGCGGCTGCCGTCACTGCTCACCGGGCTTACCCGCTTCGTTCGAGGGTTTGGGGATGGGCGTGATTTCGACGCGCCGGTTCTTGGCGCGGCCTTCCTCGTCCGCGTTGGACGCAACCGGCTGCTCGGCCCCGAAGGCCGCGGCAAAGACCATTGACGACGGTACGCCTTCGTCGATGAGCGCGCGCGTCACGGTGAGGGCGCGCTGCGCGGAAAGATCCCAGTTGTCGGCAAAGCGGCGGTTGCCCTCGCGCACCAGCTGGTCGTCGGTGAAGCCGCTGACCATCAGGATTTCGTTGTGGGTCTTCAGGTAGGCGGACAGCGGCTCGATCAGGCTTTTGAGGATCTCGCGGCCCTCGGGTTGAAGCTGATCGGAGTTCAGGGCGAAGAGCACGCTGCCGCTGATGCCGATGCGGCCGTTCACAAGCGTCACGCGGCCAGCGGCAAGCGGGCCGGCCAGCGCCTGTTCCAGCGTCTCGCGGCGCTGCGTTTCTTCCTGGCGCTGCTTGACCTCTTCCTCCAGCTGCGTCGACAACTGCAACTGCACCGCGACGACGCTGACCAGGATGAGGACGAAGGCGCCCAGCAGCACCGACATCAGGTCGCCAAAGACGGCCCAGGCCGGCGCCGTCGGCTCCACGCCGCCGTCGATATCTTCGCTCATGCCGTTTCTGCTCCGGCGGTGGCGCGCTGGGCGGCGAGCTGTTGCAGGTTCTCGATGATCTGCTTTTGCGACATGAGGCTCAGGTCGACGACCTCACGGGCCTGCGCCACGTAGTAAGACAGTTGCTCGTCGCCGCGCGCGATGGATTTGTCCAGCGCCGCTTCGATGCGTTGCAGGTGCGCCGTGAGCTTGTCGTTCGATTCGCCGAAGGCCTGCACGGCGGCGCCGAAGGATTCGCCCAGGCTGGCGACCTCGACCGCGCTGCTGGTGACCAGCGAGGCGACTTCGGTCAGCTTGCCGGTTTCGGACTCGACCTTGTCGGTGAACTGCGCGCCCACGCGTTCCAGCATGTCCGCCGACGACGCCACCAGGGCATCGACGGCCGTGCGCTGCTCGGCGGCGGTGTGGTTGACGGCGTCCAGCAAAGTGCCGAGCGTCTCGAGCAGGCGGTTGCGCTCCTCGAGCATGTCGTTGTCGCGCACCATGCTGTCCGACAGCTTCTGGCGCAGCTCGCCGATGACTTCGGCGGCGGCGCGCGGCGCCTCGGATGCGGCCTGGACCAGACGGCCGATCTCGGCGATGGTTTCGCTGGCGTGAGCCTGGGTTTGCGCGGTGATGTCCTGGGCGGTGAGGCTGAGGGTGTCGCAGATCTCTTGTTGCAGGCCGGCCGCCTGCGCGCCCGCCTGCTGCCATTCGGTGCGCAGCGCATCGGCCATGGCCGCCAGCTTGGCCGTCCAGGCGGTCAGGCGTTCTTCGTCGTTGGCCGCCAGTGCTGCTTGCAGCGCGGTGTGCGATTGTTCCAGCGTCTGCAGCAGCTCGGCCGAATGCGCACCGAAGGCGGCGGACGCGGTTTGCAGCGCGTCGCGGTTGTCGTCGGCCAGTTGCTTGCCCACCGCTTCCTGGCGCGTCTGCGCGTCGAGCCAGGCCTGCGTGACGCCGCCGGCGGCGGTCTCCAGGCGAGACGACACGGATTCCAGCAAAGCGGCCTGCTGCTGCGTCTGGCTGGTGATGTCGCGGGCGGTCTGGCCGAGCGCGTCGCTGATTTCCAGCTGGCGCAGGGCGGCCTGCGTGCCGGCCTGTTCCCATTCTTCGCCCAGCTTGGCGGCCATCGCCGTCAGCGAGGCTGTCCAGGCGGCCAGGCGCTCCTCGTCGCGCGAAGCCAGCGCGGCCTGCAGGTCGGCGTGCGACTGGTCCAGCGTGCGCAGCAGCGCGTCGGCATGCTGGCCGAAGGCGGCCGCCGCCGTTTCGAGGGCGCGCTGGTTGTCGGCGGCCAGTTGCTTGCCCAGGTCTTCCTGGCGGGTCTGGGCGTCCGTCCAGGCCTGCGTGACGCTGCCGGCCGCCGTTTCCAGGCGGGTCGACACGTCTTGCAGCAGCCGGGCCTGCGCTTCGGTCTGGCCGGCGATGCCGCGCGCGGTCTGGGCGAGCGCATCGTTGATCTCCTGCTGGCGGGCGACGGTGTTCGCGCCGGCCTGTTCCCAGTCCTGGCCCAGCTTGGCAGTCATGGCGCCCAGCGTGTCGCTCCACGCAGCAAGACGTTCTTCGTCGCGCGCGGCCAGGGCGGCCTGCAATTCGGTGTGCGACTGGTCCAGCGTGCGCAGCAGGGAGGCGGCGTGTTGCTCGAAAGCCGCCGTGGCGGCTTCCAGCGCGGCCTGGTTGCCGGCGGCCAGCTTGCTGCCGGCTTCTTCCTGGCGGGCAAGCGCGCGGGTCCATTGGTCCGACACGCCGTTGGCGGCGGCCTCCATGCGGGCCGACACGCCTTCAAGCAGGGCAGCCTGCGCGGCGGCTTGTTCGGCAACGTCGCGCACGGTTTGCGCCAGGGTGTCGGTGATTTCCTGCTGGCGGACGGCCGCCTGCGCGCCGGACTGCTCCCATTCCTGGCGCAGCGTGGCGCCCATCGCGCCCAGCGTTTCGGTCCAGGCGGCCAGACGCTGCTGGTCGCGCGAGGCAAGGTCGGTTTGCAGCGCGGCGTGCGAAGCGTTCAGGGTGCGCAAGAGCGACGCCGAATGCTGCTCGAAGCTGGCGGCCGCGGCGGTGAGCGCCTGCAGGTTGTCGCCGGCCAGTTTTTCACCGGCCTGCTGCTGGCGCGACAGTGCTTCGGTCCAGGCTTGCGACATGTCGCCCGACGACGCCTCCAGACGTGCCGAGACGCTGTCCAGCAGGCTGGCCGAGCGTTGTTCGAAGGTCTGGGCGAAGCGATCGAGCGATGCGCGCAGGTCTTGGGCCATGGCCTCGCTGGCGCGTTGCTGGCCAGCGACCGCCTGGCTCCAGATGCCCGCGACGTCCGTCGTCGCGGCTTGCAGGCCTGCCGTCAGGCCTTCGAGCTGCTGACGCACGGCTTGGGCGACGGTGTCCTGCAGGGTGGCGGTTTCGCGGGACAGGCTGTCCATCGTGGCCTGCACGACGGGCTGCAGCGCCTCGCCGGCAGAGCGCGCGCTTTGCGCCACGCTGTCTTTCATGGACTGTTCCATGACGGACGCCAGCCGGGCGTAGGCCGCTTCGGCCTTGCCCTGGAAGGCGGTCTGGCTGGCGATCTGGCGTTCGTTCAGCGCCTGGTTCTGCTGCTCCATGCTCTTCATCATGGATTCCAGCTGGCCGACGATGGCGGGCATGGCTTCGGCCTGCCGCTGCATGATCTCGGCTTGGCGCTGGAGCAGCTTGAAGGATTCTTCGCGCTGGTAGCCTTGCGAGTACACGCGCAGCGTGGTCGCGGTCTTGGTATCGAGAAGCTGCGCCGCGTGGACGCGGTCGCGCCGCGACAGCGCGGCCAACAGGCCCAGCATGGCGGACGCGGCAACGCCGGCGATCGAGGTGCCGAAGGCAAAGCCCAGACCCTTGACGGGGGCGGCCAGCGACGCGCGGATCGCGGCCAGATCGGTCGAGCTTTCAAGCGCAAGGCCAGTGCCGCGCAGCGTGACGACCATGCCAAGAAAGGTGCCCAGCATGCCCAGAAGGACCAGCAGGCCCACCAGATACGGCGTGAGCGACGGGCCGGGCAGGCCCACGCGCTCGCCTTCGATGCGCAGACGCACGGCGTTGCGCAGTCCGGCCGGAAGCTTGTCCAGCCAGGCGCCAAGGCTGCCCGGCGCTTCGTTCAGGTCCGATACGGCGCGCGTCAACGACGACGTTGCCTGCTGGTAACGCAGCAGTTCCAGCGCGCCCGCCAGGTAACAGACGCCGATCAGCAGCGTCACGGCCAGCGCCAGCGGGTTCGTGCCCGCGTAACCCGCGCCGATCCAGCCCACAACGGCCAGTCCGGCCAGGAAAACCA
>Ga0182745_1002100_pt1 | contig 18361 bp, 17 predicted proteins | sample eDN3rd30CKraftBY_FD_128523 | JGI IMG/M metagenome (GOLD analysis project Ga0182745, IMG submission 128523) | Enriched backyard soil microbial communities from Emeryville, California, USA - eDNA 3rd pass 30_C Kraft BY (version 2) (version 2) | ecosystem: Environmental > Terrestrial > Soil >...
GCTGGTGGTTTAAAAACACGTACAGCTGGCGAAATGAAAGAAAAATACCCAACACAAATGATCGAATTAGCAGTTAAAGGAATGCTTCCTAAAAACTCTTTAGGTCGCAAAATGTTCGGTAAACTAAATGTTTATGCAGGTGCAGAACATCCACATGCAGCACAAAAACCGGAAAGCTATACGCTTCGCGGATAATTAATTAGAGGAGGATATACCCTTGGCACAAGTTCAATATATCGGCACAGGTCGCCGTAAAAGCTCAGTAGCTCGCGTACGTCTAGTACCAGGCGAAGGTAAAATTGTTATCAACAACCGTAACATCGAAGACTACCTACCATTCGAAACTTTACACTTAATCATCAACCAACCATTAGATGCAACTCAAACTAAAGGTAGCTATGATGTATTTGTAAACGTAAACGGTGGTGGATTCACAGGTCAAGCTGGAGCAATCCGTCATGGTATCGCTCGTGCATTATTAACAGTTGACCCAGATTTCCGTCCAGCACTTAAATCTGCAGGTTTACTAACTCGTGACCCACGTATGAAAGAGCGTAAAAAATACGGTCTTAAAGGCGCGCGTCGTGCACCTCAGTTCTCAAAACGTTAATTTTACGTTTTCAAAAAATCCCACAATCATTATGGTTGTGGGATTTTTACTATCTATGGGATGGTTTAAAACGGTGTAAAAAAATATGGGTAGTATACAAGTAATATACACATAGTATACAAAGTTTTATATTAAATCGATGGCTTTTATTTGCTCTGATATGTCCTTGTGCGTATAGACCTTATCAGTTATATCTTTTGAAGCGTGCCCCATAATTCTCTTGATTGAAAGCCCACGAAAATAACGTTCTTCTACGCTGTTTTAATAGAATGTATCTTCATCTAGTCTATCTCCTCGTAAATAAAGAAGGGGGAGTTCGCTTGTTTCCCTATACTCCTATGAATCTAATTATTTGTTGCTATTTACAACTTTACCATTCGTGTCTAGCAGTAGTTGTGCATAGTAGTTTTCGCCTTCATCTCTCGTACCTTCTGCATCCTCATAGACAAGCTGACCGTTTATATAATCCATAACCCCATAAACCCCTCCAGATAGTACGCCATTATTATCCTCTGGTTCAACTATCGTATACTGATTATAGATATTCGCTTTAGGGAAAGTATCCAATATCCATTTTATAACCTCGTCATCTTCTTCCGAAACCCGTATATAGGATGTAGGGTGGTCTTTGAATAGTTCCGCTAAATCCGCGCGTAAATCAAAATCATCCTCCGCATCCATCGAATGATTCAAATAATCGTTCGCATCGACTACATAAATACTACAGTTTCTCCCTAACTCATTTTTACAATAAGCTTTTAAATTTTCCACGAGCTTCGTTTGAGAACTGAATTCATAATCCGTATCTTCAAACACTTGATGTGTCATAATGACATCATTCCCTGTAAAGTCCGTATATTTAATTTTAAAGATTGAATAGTATGAGCGATACGGAAGTCCTCCCGCTTCTGCCCAATAACCATCTATTTCTTCATTAAGCACTTCATAATCCCCTAACGCCTTTTGAAGTAACGCATCGTTTTCCTCTATGTATGGCATCAGGCTTTCGTTTTTTCCTCCACAACCCGTCAACATCCAAACTATTAGTAGTAATGTTCCCAACCACTTATACTTCGCCATCTTCTCCATCTCCTCTTCAAATAAAGTAAGATAAGTTCGATTGTTTTCCTACAACCCTACCAATCTAATTGTTTGTTGCAATAGCAACCCCTTAAACTAAAAGATAGCTTAAGCTGTTTACTGTTTTACGAAATTAGCATATAACAAATATTAACATAATAAACTAGGATTCATTAAGAAGCTTCGGGACTTATAAAAAAACAATCTAATATTACCCTATTAGAAAAAAATTGGTAAGGATTGAATCATATAGTGACATAAAAAAGAAGTTAAATTACTGTTCAATTTCATATTTCATTACAAATTTCATATTACAATCATATAATATAATTATTCGCCTCTGTAGCTTTAGAAGGGAAGAGCGCCGGAAAACAATTGTAGAACCGGGTCGCAAGGCAAGGGTTTCAGAAGCACCGAAAAGCAAATGAGCTGAGGCAGGTGAAATTCCTAGCCGATGAAAGTCCGTAGGGAAGCGTGTTCCCCCTAGCCTATGCTTACGAAAGGAGTGCGGGTTCGAATCCCGTCAAAGGAGAGGGGAAAAATGATTGAAAAACAAGATGTAGTGTATATGTGTGATATGTGTACTAAAATTCCCTGCTACTAGAAATGAAAAAACTGCAAACCAACGCACAATTTCGAGTTGGTTTGCAGTCTAGCTCTGTTCTGATTAAATTGAATTCCTATTATTCCGGAATATATGGTAATTCCTTCATAGTTGGCAGGTTGATGACATGCGTTTCTGTGTATGTTTTAATACCGTCTAAACCGTATTCGCGGCCTACGCCTGATTGTTTTACGCCACCGAATGGGAAGTGAACGTCTAAGCCTTGAACTGCAGCTGTGTTAATCATTGTTGTACCAGCTTCAATGCGGCGTGCCACTTTAATCGCGTGCTCTTCTTCACCCCATACTGAGCTTGTTAAACCATAGATGCTTTCGTTATGCAGATTGATGACTTCTTCTTCAGTATCGAATGGAAGAATCGGTACTGTTGGGCCGAATTGTTCTTCTACTACCACGTTATCATGAGCATCAGCTCCTAATACAAGTGTTGGTTGCAGGAAGTAGCCGTTATCCATTAACTCAGGGTTCAGAATCGTTCCTAAAGGAATAATTTGTGCCCCTTTATTTTGTGCCTCTTCTACTAAGCTTTTCACATAGTTAACTTGAGCTTTGTTATTTACTGGTCCTACTGTTACTTCTGGGTGGAATGGATCGCCTACTTTAATCCATTTGTTTGCTGCTTCAATGTATTTCTCAACAAACGCATCATAAATTGAACGGTGAACATAGACGCGTTTTGCAATCATACAAATTTGGCCAGCTGTTAGGAAGTTAGAAATAACCATACGGCGTAATGCACGCTCATCATTTACATCAAAGTCTTCTAAAACGATAGCAGCGTCATTCCCGCCAAGCTCTAATGTCATATTTTTAATCGTGTCAGAGGCAGCTTTCATGATATGTTTCGCTGTATTTGTACCACCTGTAAAGGCGATTTTTGCAATTTTTGGGTTCGATGTAAGCTCAATTCCAACTTCTGCGTCCCCGTTAACAAGATTTAAAACGCCGGCAGGGAATTCGTCTGCAATGATTTCAGTTACACGGCTTACTGCTAAAGGAGCAAGTGGGCTTGGTTTTAAAACCATTGTGTTACCTGTTAATAGAGCAGGTGCAATTTTAATTGTCGATAATGAAATAGGGTAGTTCCAAGGTGTAATTGCTGATACTACGCCCATTGGGTCATGTGTAATAATTGTGCGACCGTGCTCATGTGTTGTATCTTCAGGAGATGTCACTTTTTTCACGTTTGCAACGGCAAATTCCATCCACATAAGAGAAATCGCGATTTCCCCTTGTGCATCATAAAGTGCTTTACCGTGTTCGCGAGATAATAATTCCGCAATTTCTGGTAACTCATCTTTAATTTTTTGGATTGCGCGGTTCATTCTTTCAATACGATCGTCGATATCACTCCAAGCCCAAGTTTTGAAGGCTTCATAGGCTGCATCAATTGCTTGGATAGTTTCTTCTTTCGTATTACTTGGCGCGTACCCAACAATCTGCTCAGGATGCGTTGGATTTTCGCGAGGAATTTTTTTATCTGTTTGTATTTTCTCGCCATTAATAATAGCGCTAAATGTAATTGGTTCTTTAGTCATAATTAGACCCTCCAAAATAGTAAACTTCACTTACACCTAGAATAATAATTCTATTAAAATATATATTCAAGAAAGATGCTCACACCTAATTTAAGAATAATAGATTTTGGTTTGATTTTACTTGCGGATATAGCAGAATTTTACAAGTAGAAGATATCCTATTTCCTTAGTTTTACCTAGTGCTGTACGTTATTTAGCAGCCCAGACTTCCAAGAGGTTATAGATTTTTCTTCAAATTCATGTAATATAATCAATAGTTAAATGTTTTGCAGGGGGACACGAATTGTGTTGAGAAGGTAAAACCTGACCCTTAGAACCTGATCCGTTAACACGGGCGTAGGGAGCAACGTACAATTTTCATGTGTGCTTGTATGCTCTCCTTTTTTTCAAGGAGGGCTTTTCTTTTGCAAAATTATTTTAATTGCGGGGGGACACGATTGGTGTTGAGAAGGTAAAAACCTGACCCTTAGAACCTGACAGTTAATACTGACGTAGGGAGCAATGATGGGTGTAATCTACCTTTTTTAGCCTCTACTTTTAAAAAGTGGGGGCTTTTTGCTTTTCGTGAAAAGGAGGACAAGAAAGTGTTGTATGGGGAATTTCAAAATGTATGGGGAGGGAATTGGCTATGCTAGCGAAAATTAATCAAGCTGCTCCGCTTGTTCACTGTATTACTAACTATGTCGTAGCGAATTTTACAGCGAATGGTTTACTGGCAATCGGGGCTTCCCCCGTAATGGCAGATGAAGTGGAAGAAGTGGCGGATATGGTGTCCATAGCAGGTGCTTTGCTATTAAATATCGGTACTGTAAATACAAGTACGGCTGGGGCAATGCTTGCAGCAGGGAGCAAGGCTAATGAATGCGGAGTACCTGTTGTGTTAGATCCAGTAGGGGTTGGAGCCACGCCTTTCCGAAAAAATGTTGTTGCGAAAATCCTCGACGAAGTCAAAATCGATGTGCTGCGTTGCAATGAAGGGGAGCTTGCTTCGATTTATGGCGTTGCGTGGGCTTCACGCGGGGTTGATAGTGGGGCTGGCGAAATGGATACAATTCAAGCTGCTAAAGAGGTTGCAAGGAAGTACCAATGCATCGTTGTAGTAACAGGTGAAGTGGATCTTGAGTCAGATGGGGAAGACATAATCCAAATCGCTGGCGGGAATATTTATGCAACCTGCATCACGGGAACTGGCTGTTTATTAAGTGCGATTTGTGCAGCTGTTTTAGCATGCAGCGAGCAACCAATGCAGGACTTAGCTTCCACATTAAAACAATATAAAGAAGCAAGTGCAAAAAGTGGCCAGGATTTAGGGACATTCCAGGCAGAATTCATCAATGCTTTGCAAAGGTTAGCGGAGGGATGGCAATGATTGCTTTAACGATTGCAGGTTCAGACTCTGGTGGGGGCGCAGGAATCCAGGCGGATATCAAAACGTTTCAGGAGCTAGGGGTGTTTGGCGCAACGGCTATTACAGCTTTAACTGCACAAAATACACTTGGTGTGCATGGGATTTCGGATGTAACACCTGAATTTTTGAAGCAGCAAATCGAGGCGGTATTAACGGATTTTAATGTGAAAGCCATTAAAACTGGCATGCTCTTTTCCGCAGAACTGATCGAGGTGGTGGCAGAGGCTTTAAAAGGGAAAAGCATTCCCTTAGTCGTCGATCCTGTCATGATTGCAAAAGGGGGTGCGAGTTTGTTGCAGGAGCAAGCTGTAACAGCGTTAAAAACAACCCTGCTTCCATTAGCAACGATTTGTACGCCAAATATTCCAGAAGCAGAAGTGCTGACGGGAATGACAATCACTAGTGCAGAAGATATCGAACAAGCGGCAAGAAGGATATTAGCGATGGGCGTACAGTGTGTAGTGATGAAAGGCGGCCACTTAGGCGGAGAATTTTCGAGCGATAAGGTTTATTGGAATCACGGATTCTTTACGATGAAGACGCCGCGTATTCAAACAAAGGATACGCATGGTACGGGTTGTACTTTTTCCGCAGCCATTACAGCCCAATTAGCAAAAGGGGCATCAATCGAACAAGCCATTATAGAAGCGAAAAAATTCATTCATCTGGCAATTTCTACTCCATTATCGATTGGGAATGGACATGGACCGACAAATCATTTTGCGTATAAAGTAGTGGACGGAGAATGTGAGGTAATAGTCTATGAATCGTAATGACTTGAACGTGTATTTTATTATGGGGACGGCCAATACTGCAGAGCCGCTAAAAGTCCTTGAACAAGCCTTAAAAGCAGGGATTACTTGTTTCCAATTCCGTGAAAAAGGAGAAGGATGTTTAACAGGTGAAGCATATGAAGCATTTGCGCGGGACTGTCAAAAGCTCTGTGAGTCATACGATGTGCCTTTTATTGTCAATGATGACGTTGAGCTAGCGTTAAAGCTGGATGCGGATGGCATTCACGTTGGGCAGGATGATTTAGCCATTAGTGAATTTCGAGCGCGGGCGAAGGATAAAATCATTGGTGTTTCCGTACACGATGAAAAGGAAATGGCCAATGCTGTACAAAGTGGTGCAGATTATGTGGGCATCGGCCCTATTTATTCAACAAAGTCCAAAAAAGATGCAAAGTCACCTGCTGGGTTTGAGTTCTTACGAAAAGCGAGAAGCCAGTATCCCGATTTTCCGATTGTCGGCATTGGTGGAATCAACGAGATCAACGCAGCTGACGTTCGTTCGGCAGGTGCTGACGGAGTTGCTGTTATTTCCGTCATTTGCGAAAGTCCAAATATCGAAAAAACAATAAGGGAACTAAGTGGGGAGAAATAACAATGAAACTACATGAACAGACGGTATTAGTTACAGGTGCTAGTCGAGGAGTGGGGGAAGAGCTTGTACGGGCATTTGTACAAGAAGGGGCAAATGTCATTATTAACTACTATAAGAGTCAAGAAAAAGCACAAGCTTTGGCAAATGAACTCGGTGATAAGGCGATTGCTTTAAAAGCGGATATTCGCAATCAACAGGAAGTTGTGCAAATGGTTGAAGCAGCGAAACAGCATTTTAAAACTCCGGTCACAACAGTAGTAAATAACGCCCTGATTGATTTTGAATTTAATCCGATTACACAAAAAAATGCCTTTGAGCTTAGTTGGGCTGATTATCAAAAACAATTTGAAGGAACGATTCAGGGTGCTTTAAATAGTATTCAAGCTTGTCTACAAGATATGAAAGAGCTCGGGTTTGGTCGGATTGTGAATATCGGGACGAACCTTTTCCAAAATCCTGTCGTAGCCTACCATGAATACACAACAGCCAAGGCCGCACTAGTCGGCTTTACACGCAATATGGCAAAGGAGCTAGGCACTTACGGGATTACGGTGAATATGATGTCGGGTGGGCTATTACAGCAGACGGATGCAAGTAAAGTGACAACAGCGGAAGTATTTCAAATTATTGAATCTACTACGCCGCTTCAAAAGGTGACAACGCCAAAAGAGTTGGCAGATGTAGCACTGTTTTTTGCTTCTCCTTGGGGACGAGCAATCACAGGGCAGAATTTAGTAGTTGATGGTGGACTTGTAATGGATTAATGGGTTTTAGATGGAAGATAGAATTTAGTAATTCCTAGAGCACAGAGAAATGTACTCTAGGAATTGGCTTTTTCATATTAAATTTTCGCTCGTGCTAAATGGAAGCTGCGGTCAAACTCTCTTGAATTTTTTCCACTAGATTAAGCAAGAGGAAACCGTTTCCTTCAGAGCTTTTGCGATTTCCTATTGGTAAAGTGCGTTTCACAAGCTGTGCATAGATTTCTGCTTCACTAAAAGGTCGCCCAAACTCTTTTTCACTTAAAATAATCAGCAGTGCTACAGCGCCGGCGATGTGTGGGGTAGCCATGGATGTACCAGAAAGAGAAGCATATTGGTTCCCTAAGTAAGTAGAGACGACTTCTACTCCAGGAGCAACCAAATCGATTTCTTCATTGGTATTTGTAAAAGGTGCAAGCGTTAAATTATTATCAACTGCTCCTACTTGAATGACTTCATTATATTTTCCAGGATAAGAATATTCGAATGTATCTTCACTATTGTCACCTTCGTTTCCAGCTGCAACAACAACTGAAATATCCTGGCTCACTGCATTTTGAATGGCTTTGTGCATTTCTGGAACATCTTCAGGACCGCCAAGTGACATAGAAATTACGCGTACGCGTTCTTGCTGAGGTCCGCGCCATTCTACCGCATAGTTAATAGCGTTGATAATCCACTCATAATCCCCGGCACCTTCTCCAGTTAATGCTTTTAAGCTTAGGATTTTCGCTTTTGGAGCTACACCAACAACTCCCTCATTATTTAAACTAGCGGCAATCGTTCCAGAAACGTGTGTACCGTGGCCATTGTTATCTTCAAATATATTAGGGTCTGCATCAAAATCAGAAGTGAAATTTCGTCCATCGATGATTTGATCTTTGAGGTCGGGATGATCCGTGTCAATACCAGTATCAATTACTGCAACTACAATGCCTTCACCTTGATTACTATCTTCCCAAATTGAAGCTGCTTGAATTAGCTCTACCCCTTTTGGTGTTTCGGTTGTGTTCTGTACAATCGACTCAATAGTAAAAGGAATTAATTTGACTTGTGGTTTTTGAATCATTTTTCATCCGCTCCTTCTATTAAATTGGGAAGTTACTATAAAGTAATTAACTCCCTTGTTATATAGGTTCCACATAAAATTTTGTATTCCTTCAACAATTTGAAAGATAAGTCTTTTGAACTTATAAGCTAAAATAATTGGGGATTTACTATTATGAAAGTCTCTTTCTTCGAGGGTATTTGTTTTCGAGGCAATGATTAAATGGTTGATGTTCGAACATGTTTAAGCCTTTTTGGGACATGATATAAAGAAAGGAGGGAATAATGATGGCACGAAAAAATCGAAATAAAATCCTCGTCCCAGAAGCTCGTCAAGCATTAGACCAATTGAAGGCAAAAGTTGCTGGTACGGCTGATCCAGAGCGGGCGAAATATGAAATCGCTGAAGAAGTAGGGGTCCCATTAAAAGAAGGATATAATGGGAAGCTAACTGCCGAAGAAGCTGGAAAAGTTGGTGGCCGACTTGGTGGAAGCATGGTAAAAGAGCTTGTCAAAATGGCTCAAGAAAATTTAAATAAAAACCAATAAGAATGTATCTCTCTCTGCAACTAAGTGGGGAGGGATTTTTATTCTTTTAGCGAAAAAACGAATAGTTAAAACCAATTGTAAAATACTATTGAAAACTTTTAAAGGAGCTAGAAAAGTGGATTTTCATTGGGGTATGGAAGGCTGTTTTAATCGTTATTGTTGGAACGTTGCTGCTTAGAATCGCTGGGAGAAAGTCTATTTCACAGATGACGTTAGCGCAAACCGTTATTATGATTGGATTGGGTACTTTACTTATAGAGCCTATTTCGGGCGAAGATGTTTGGACAACTTTTATGGTAGGTCTCGCTTTAGTCCTCACTTTAGTCATCGTAGAGTATGCCCAAGTAAAGTCAGACAAAGTTGAAAAATTTATAACGGGGAAGGCCAAAATCTTAGTCGAGCATGGCACAATACAAGAACAGAACTTTAGAAAATTGAGAATGACCGTTGATCAGCTTGAGATGACATTGCGCCAACAAAACGTAAAAAATCTGAGCGACGTGGACTATGCAACGTTAGAACCAAATGGGCAGATCGGATACATTTTAAAAGAAGAAGCACAACCTGCTAGCAAAAAAGACATTCAGTTAGTCCAACAGGAGGTCCGCCAGCTAGCGATACTTTTGAATTCAAATTTAGCTAATCAAATCGCGCCTTCAGATGGGGAGGCCCAACCGAGTTTATTTCAAGAAGTAGCCAAACAATCAAAATCAAAAAATTCACAGCATCCAAACCATTTAAAATGAGCTTTTCCTAAATGCCTAAAACAAAAGACCATCCGCATAAGGGACAGTCTTCGTATCTCGAGCTAGTTTTTAAACGGATTCTTCCATTCCATCAAAACTCCATAATTTAGTGATTCTTCATCCTCTAAATAATTTTCCACTACTGCAATCGGCAGGCGGCCACATCTTAATAAAAAGGAAATAACAGGATCGTATAATTCCCCGTTTACGACTTTGTTTATATATTCTTCGGCTGACAGTTGAGCGGCATGCTTATGGTAGCCGGGCATTCGTCCTCCACCAAGGAGGCGCTCCAGCCCTTTTTCAATGACCACATGATACATCGCCTGCATCATAATTTTACCGAGGCCCAAAGCACGGAAAGCAGGTCGTACACTGATATCGACAATATAGAGTGTATTGCCATTCGGGTTATGATTTTTAATATAGCCACTATCGGTTGCTTCTTCCCATGTATGATTTGGATGCGCAGGGTCGAAGTGTGTACAAACACCTGTTAAGGAGCTTACTACCTGCCCATCGATTTCTACACATAAAGCGCCTTCTGGAAACAGTGAGACATGGTTCGTTAGCTGCTCTTTATTCCACCATAAATCAGACGGGAAGGGAGGCGGGAAACATTCTGATTGAATCGAAATTAATTCATCAAAATCCTCTCTTGTATAGTTTCGAACAGTAATACGAACCGGTTTGCCGGTATCAAATACTAAGTGTTCACTTCGGTACATGGGTTCACCTCGCTTTTTTGTTGCATCAGCCCTCAAATAGCTATTCCCAATCAGGGTATAGATCTGTGCGGCGGTCTCGCCAAGTTGTTACAGAGCCTTTTTCACGAACTTTTTCAAGCAGCTCGATATCAAGATCGGCCGTCACTAACATATCGTTGTTAATTTCCCCTTCAGCTAAAAGCCCTTTAGGCGGGAATGGGACGTCGTTTGGTGTAATAATGGCTGCTTGACCGAAGTTCGCACGCATAAAGTCGACGGTTGGCAGTGCGCCAACTGTTCCTGTTAACACGACATAGATTTGATTTTCAATTGCGCGAGCATGACTTGTGTAACGCACACGATGGAAACCGTGGCGATCATCTGTGCAAGAAGGGCAGAAAATCACATCGGCTCCTTTTGCTTTGGCCATACGCACGATTTCAGGGAATTCGATGTCATAGCAAGTTAAAATAGCAATTGTGCCTTTTTCTGTTTCAAAAACTTCTAGCCCTTCCCCTGGGGACATATTCCATTCATGGACTTCCGTTGGCGTAATATGAAGCTTTGCCTGTGTGCCGATTCGCCCATCCGGGTAGAATAAATGCGCTGTATTTCGCAGCTTTCCATCGACATTCACGACATGCGTTCCAGCAATAATATGGATATTATATTGTTTGGCAAGCTGAGTGAACAATGCGCGGTACTGTTCTGTAAAGGAAGGCAGATCATCAATAGTTAATGACTTTCCGTCTGCTCCTTTGATGGAAAGCAATTGCGTTGTAAAAAACTCGGGAAATAAGATGAACTCTGTATCAAATTCTAAAGCAGCTTTAATGTAGTGCTCACATTGATGGGCAAATTCTTCAAATGATTCAATCGTATGGAGATGATATTGAACGGCAGAAACACGTAATTTCATTAGACAACCCTCTTTTATAAAATATTTTGATAGCTCTATTATAAAAAATTTTCATCTTATTGTATTTAGATACGCATTTCATAAAATCCTTTAAAATAGTCTATTGAAAAAACGTATACTTATGTATACAATCGTATACAAGAGGTGGTGTGATGATGGAAAATGAAGTGAATAATCACAAGCATGAAGAAAAACGTAGAGGGCGCAGAATTCACCATGCTTCTGAGAGAAGTGGAAGAGGAGAAGGCGCCAAAACCTTCAGACGCGGAAGAGCGCTTGCATTTTACGAGAAGCTAAAAGTGAAACAAGAGACATTAAAGAAGCAATTAGAATCACCAGAACTACAATCGATTCAACAGGTAATTGCGGGAGAGTTAAAAGCAACAGAAGCGATTATGAATGACTTTAAAGCAGCCTTTGAGTTAGATGAAATTTCAATAGATGATTACGAGAAGAAAGAAAGATAGTCAATCAGAAGAGTAGCCAATAGTAAAGTTGGAAAGATGAGTTTCACTCTAACTTTACTATAAGTTTTTTCAATGGAAAGAAGGGTTATAATGCAAGCTGTATTATCCTTAAAAAAATATATAAAGCCGTATATGGCCTTTGCGATCATTGCGCCTTTAATGATGGTACTGGAAGTGGCCATGGATTTAATCCAGCCGACGATTATGCAGCATATTATCGATAATGGGATTGCAAAAGGGGACACGGCCTATGTCGTTCAAATGTTTGGACTGATGATTTTATGTGCCGTAGTGGGCTTAATAGGTGGTGCGGCATGTTCTATTTATGCCTCTAAAACGGCCATCAACTTTTCAGCCGATATTCGTCAGGATTTATATGAAACGATTACATATTTCTCAGATCGAAACAAAGATCAGTTCACACTCGGAAAACTCATTACGAACATGACGAGCGATGTGGAAATGCTGCAAAGAGCGCTTACTATGCTTTTGAAATTGTTTATACGGGGTCCATTAACATTTATCGGGGCAATCGTCATTGTTTTTATCACTGCCCGTGAGCTGTTTTCAATTCTATTAGTCGTGGTACCTATTTTGGCCTTTGCCATTTTCTTTTTCACAAAACTATCTGGAAGGCTATTCTTAAAAGTACAGGAAGCCGTAGATGGCGTGAATATAAGAGTGCAAGAAAATTTAGCAGGTATTCGGGTTATTAAAGCTTATAATCGGAAAAAGCATCAAATTGATCAATTCTCGACTGTAAATGAAACGTTGATGAAACGAAATATGCAAGCAGACCAAATTATTGGAATTCTAATGCCCTTAACAGCCTTTGTGGTCAATATGGGGATTATTGCAGCTTTGTGGATGGGTGCTTTTAAAGTAGAGAATAGCACCATAGAAGTAGGGGTTATATTAGCGTTCATTAACTATTTAATGATGGTGATGGGTGGACTTATGGGTTCTTCCAACGTATTAATGCAAATTGCCCGTGCTGTTCCAAGTGCGAACCGTATTGCAGCTGTACTTAAAGAAAAGCCTGAAATTTTCAATGGAGAAAAGCCTGTAAGTATGCCAATCAAAGGCGAAGTAGAATTTGAAAATGTGAGTTTTGCCTATAACAAGAACAATGAACCTGTTTTGAAAAATATCTCCTTTAAAGCAAGTCCAGGAGACACAATCGGCATTATTGGGATGACAGGCAGTGGAAAGTCGTCCATCGTCAAGTTAATACCGCGGATGTACGATGCGGATCAAGGCGTTATTAAAATCGATGGGCAGCCCATTAAAAATTACGAGTTGCAAAATTTACGGGGAGCTATCGGTTTTACACCGCAAAAGGCAACGTTATTCTCAAGAACGGTTGAAGAGAATGTGAAATATGGGAATGATGAAGCGGGAACAGAAGAGCTAATCGAAGCACTCGAATCTTCCTGTGCCTTAGAATTTGTTGAAAAACTCGAAAACCAAGAGCAGTATGGAATCACACAAGGCGCTACAAATTTATCGGGTGGCCAGAAACAGCGGCTAGCCATGGCCAGGGCGTTTATAAGAAAGCCTGCTATTTTAATCTTGGATGACACAACCTCTGCGGTAGATAGTATTTCGGAGAAGAGAATTCAAAATGCGATTGAAGAAAACTTCAAGGACAGCACGAAGTTTATCGTCTCTTCCAAGATTTCTTCCATTCGCCAAGCAGACAAAATTTTAGTTTTGGACGATGGAGTTATTGTTGGGCAAGGGACTCATGAAGAGCTGCTGCAATCCAATGGAATCTATCAAGAAATTGTTTCTACACAGCTGGTGAGAGGGGGAACTTTAAATGAATAAACCACCTGGAAGACCAGCTGGACCTCCTCCGATTGGGAGACATCCTGGACCGAGATTCAACGGACCTGCCGAAAAAGCAAAGAATCAAAAAGGGACCTTGAAACGAATTTGGTCGTATTTAAAAAATCAAAGAGTTGGCATCATTAGTGCCATTGTCTTTGTCATTGTCTCTACTCTTTTAAGTTTAGTAGGTCCATTATTTATAGGAATCATTATCGATGACTATATTTTAAAGTTTGACCTTGATGGCGCTATTCGGATGGTGATGATACTGGCAGCCATCTATATTGTTTCGGCCATCTTTACTTGGCTGCAAACCTTTATGATGATACGAGTAGCGCAAAAAACAATTCGTCAGCTGCGCCAGCATTTGTTCGAGAAGTTCCAATCCCTTCCGGTTTCGTTCTTTGATAAGCGTCAACAGGGCGATTTAATGAGTCGGATGACAAATGATATTGAAAATTTGAATGCAGCCGTTTCACAAAGTGTTATTCAAATTGTTTCAACGGTCTTATCAGTAGTCGGTACAACAATCGCGATGTTTTACTTAAATTGGATTTTAGCGATTGTAACCTTATTGGTAATTCCGATTATTATTTGGTCCACAAAGCAAATTATTAAACGCAGCAGTAAAAACTTCGTGCAAAGACAACGGGATTTAGGAAATTTAAATGGATTTATAGAAGAGACGATTTCCAATTCGCATATTACAACCTTATTCGGAAAAGAACAGCAGACGATTGCGCAATTTAAACAAGCCAATGAAAAATTGCGGGAATCTGCACTAAAGGCAGATATTACTTCGGGTTTTCTTGGGCCTATCAATAACTTTATCAATAACCTTGGGATTGGTTTAGTAATCGGTGTTGGGGCGTTGCTTGCCATTGTGAATTTTGGGGTAAGTGTAGGTGTTATTGCATCTTTTGTAACCTATACAAGACAATTTTTCCGTCCCATCAACCAATTATCGAATCTGTTCAATACTTTCCAATCGGCTATTGCAGGAGCAGAACGTGTATTTGAAATTTTAGACGAGCAGAATGAGGTAGCGGATGTAGCGCATGCACTGGCAAAGGACCGCTATGATGGGGAAGTTGAGTTCCGTCATGCTGACTTCCATTACCAGCCGAACAAACCAATTCTACGAGACATCTCATTCCGGGCTAAAGCGGGAGAAACCATTGCACTAGTTGGTCCGACTGGCTCAGGGAAAACGACAATTATTCAGCTGCTTAATCGTTTTTACGATGCGACGCGCGGAGAGATACTGGTGGATGGCAATGACATTAAGCAGTACAAAATGGAAAATCTGCGCGAACATATTGGAGTCGTCTTACAGGATACGTATTTGTTCTCAGGGACAGTGCGTGAGAATATCCGTTACGGAAAGCTAGAAGCTACCGATGATGAAGTTGAACGGGCAGCGAAAATTGCCTATGCCCATAATTTTATTAAATACCTGCCACTAGGCTATGATACGATGCTTGTTTCAGGCGGTATGAATTTAAGTCAAGGCCAGCGTCAGCTTATTGCCATTGCGCGAGCGATTTTAGAAAATCCGGATATTCTTATTTTAGACGAAGCAACTTCAAGTGTTGATACTATGACAGAGGTGCAAATCCAAAAGGGCTTAAATAATTTAATGGAGGGACGCACAAGTTTTGTCATTGCTCACCGCTTAAAAACGATTGAAAATGCAGATCAAATTTTAGTTATAAAAGATGGAGCCATTATTGAGCAGGGCAATCACGATGGCTTGATGATGAAAAACGGGTTGTATGCCTCATTGCAGCATCAGCTGCAGGTGCAATAGTAATTTAGTTTAAAATAACATTGTAAAAGTAAATAATCTGGACATGCTAATCATAAATTGTTTAGCGTGTCCTTTTATTTTTCCTTTAAACACTTTTTGGAAGTAAAAAAGTTCACGCATACTCGTCCCAATTTTTGCGTATAGTAGTGCAAAAGGTTGCTAAGGTGGTGTAATAGTTTTGAAAAGATGGATTGCACTAGGTGTCATACTGTTAGGTTGTTTGGGCGTTGTTGTTTATGAGACAAGCGCATCTGACCGAAGTTTCTTTTTACCGGAGCCATTAGGTGGCGTTAAAATTGTAGTTGATGCTGGGCATGGAGGGATTGATGGTGGTGCGTCATCGGGTGAGGTCATTGAAAAAGACGTCACACTTGCCATTGCGCAAAAGGTTGAAAAACAGTTAAAGCGTTTAGGTGCTGAAGTTGTCATGACCCGTACGACGGAAGGGGATGTGATTGCAGAGCATGAACCAAACCAAGAATATTCAACAATTCGGGAACGAAAGAAAGAGGATATTTTCTTGCGCTCGGATCTTGTCCAGTCGAGTAAACCTGATATTTTCGTAACAATTCATGCCAATGCAATACCAGAAGAAAAGTGGCGCGGGGCACAAGTCTTTTACCATAAAGACGGACATCCAAATAGCGAACTTTTAGCCAAATCGATTCAGTCGACTATAAAAGACTCACTGCAAAATACAGAACGGGAAGCACTCGCGATTAAACAAGTGTATCTTTTAAAGAAAGCGGAAGTCCCGGCAGTATTGGTTGAAACAGGCTTTTTAAGTAATAATGAGGAACGTGAATTGCTTTCGAGTGAAGCCTATCAAGATAAAATGGCAGCGTCCATTGTTGGCGGCATCGAGAGTTACGTGAATTTAGAATTTAAATAAACTATGCGATTGTTATGTATGGAAAAGGCGCAAATTGTATACCCATCAATCTGCAAAACAGTACATAATGATTCGTTGCTTAAAGAGCAAAAAATCGGTCTATATAACTTGAAACCATTCACATTTCATCTGTGGATGGTTTTTTATAAATAGGAGTGTAAATCACAGATGACTAACAAAAAAAGAATTCTTTCTGTTGCGATATTAATCGTATTACTCCTAGGCTTATTTGGATTTTTAGAAAAAGGCAGACCACAAGCAGAACTAGGACTAATAGCAACTCCTAAAATTTTTGCCCATCGCGGTGCAATGGATCGATTTAACGAAAGTACCATTACGTCCTATAAAATCGCAAGTGAAGAGAAAGTGGACGCCTTAGAGCTCGACTTACGGATGACGAAGGATCATGCTCTAATCGTCATGCATGATGAAACTATTGACCGTACAACAAACTGTACAGGTAGGGTGAGCAATTTAAGCCTTTGGGAGATTAAGTCCTGTTTTACCATCGGGGAGTATAACGGGGAAATTACAACAGAAGAGGTACCGACTATAGACGAAGTGTTTCAAACCTTTGGCAGTAAACAAAAATATTATATAGAGACAAGATTAGTGTATGGAGAAGCAGTGATGGAAGAAAGGCTAGTGAAAGTGTTATTGGCCCATCATTTGCTGGACAAAGAACAAGTAGCGGTGCAATCCTTTTCTGAAGAAAGCTTAGAAAAAATGGCCGCTATAGCACCGCAGCTACAACTAACCTTACTTTTTAAAGAAGGTGAATTTGATATAGAGAAGGCATTAGAGGTCGACTACCCCGTGGTTGGCTTGGAAGCGACGGATGTGACAGAGGAAGTAGTGAATGCATTGCATAGGCAAGGAAAAGAAATACACGTATTTTTTAATGATCATGAAAATATGGAACAACAGCAGGAAAGAATGAAAAAGTTAAATATTGATGGCTACTATACCGATAATATTATATTTACAAAGAGATTATTAAGTAAGTAGTTATAGTGGAGTACAAACCAAATAAGTAGTAGAATTACACTATGTTATACTAATATTAGAACAAAAATAGGGGGAGTGTTTCAAGTGATCAACGAACAGCAAGTCCGTGAGGTTTTAGGACAATTACAGGATCCTTTTTTACATAGAACGTTTGCTGAAACAAATGGCATTATAAACGTATCCGTTAAAGAAGAAAAAAATCATGTCAGTGTTAAAGTGGCTATTGCCAAAACTAATACACCAGAGCAAATGCAGCTGCAGATGAAAATCGTAGACGCATTAAAAGAAGCTGGTGCTAGTACTGTAGGGATTCGTTTTGAAGAGTTGTCACCTGAAAACTTAGAGCAATTCCGGGGAAAAGCTACAGAATCAGTGGTTCATGATTTATTATCTCCATTATCATCAGTGCAATTCCTAGCAATCGCTTCAGGTAAAGGCGGTGTTGGGAAATCAACAGTATCTGTAAACTTAGCTGTAGCACTAGCTCGACTTGGCAAAAAAGTTGGGTTAATTGATGCAGATATTTATGGATTCAGTGTTCCAGATATGATGGGGATTCAAGAAATGCCTGTTGTGAAGGATGACCGTATTTACCCTGTAGAACGTAAAGGGGTAAAAGTCATTTCCATGGGCTTCTTCGTGGAAAACAATGCGCCAATCGTATGGCGTGGACCAATGCTTGGGAAAGTATTAGATCAGTTCTTCCGTGATGTAGAATGGGGAGACCTTGATTACTTATTATTAGACTTGCCACCTGGAACAGGGGACGTGGCATTGGATATTCACCAAATGCTGCCTTCTTCAAAAGAAATCATTGTCACTACACCGCATCCAACCGCTGCTTTCGTTGCGGCTCGCGCGGGGGCAATGGCTTTACAAACAAACCATGATATTCTTGGTGTTGTCGAGAATATGTCTTGGTACGAATCGAAATCGGGAGACCGTGAATATGTATTTGGCCAAGGTGGGGGACCAA
>Ga0182745_1002103_pt1 | contig 18356 bp, 11 predicted proteins | sample eDN3rd30CKraftBY_FD_128523 | JGI IMG/M metagenome (GOLD analysis project Ga0182745, IMG submission 128523) | Enriched backyard soil microbial communities from Emeryville, California, USA - eDNA 3rd pass 30_C Kraft BY (version 2) (version 2) | ecosystem: Environmental > Terrestrial > Soil >...
CGTCGGTCAGCAGGACGACCAGATCGCGTTCGGGAACGGCCCCGGCCTTGATGGCACGCGCAATTTCCAGGGCTGCCACGACGCCGGCCCCGTCATCGGCGGCGCCTGGCGAGGCGCTCACCGTGTCGTAGTGCGCCATGATTGCGACCGCCGGTTGATCGTGGTTGCGGCCCGGCAGCACGCCAATGATGTTGGTAGCCATGATGGTATCGCTGTCCGGCACCCCCCACGACTTTTTCAGTATCGCGCGGCTTCTGTCACTCAATGGGGCGTCCTGGGTTTCGACCTGGAGGCCGATTCGCTCGAGCGCATGCCGCAGATACTCACGCGACTGTGCGTGCCAATTGGAGCCCACCACCCGCGGTTCGCGGGCAATCTCCTCGAGATCGACCAGGGCTCGGCCGGCGGAGAAGGTGGTTGCCGCGACATTGGCGGGCAATGGGGTGGGAGTGCGTTCGCTGAGGCAAGCGATCAGCAGGGCGCCCAGGAGCGCGACCAGCAATGCGATGAAACAGCGCCTCGCTCCCGACATTGACTCAGGAGTGGGCGCCGCCTGCCGCGTCGGTACCGTGCTCGTCGCGTATTCCATGCCCAGGTTCCCACCTTGTTGTATGTGGCAAAGCTTTAATGCCAAAGCGTTGACAAGCAAAACTCCAAGCGGAGAATATTTCTCCTTTCAGGATTCTGCAATTGGGCCAGGGCTGCAACTCGAAACTCGCCAAGCCAGCCCCCGAACACGCGACATTATCGTCGCAGGTGGAGAACGACATGACCAGACCCCTTGGTGCCAGGCATGGGCTGCGGCAAATGGCAAAACGCCGCGGCGTCACGCTGGTTACTACACTGGCCACCACGCTGGTGAGCGTATTGGCGGCAGCGGCCCTGGCCATGCCGGCAGTGGCAGCGGCAAATGCCACGGCGTCCGCCCAGCAGGCACAGACAGCCAAAGCAGGGTCCGCCGCGACCACTCCGGCTCAATGGCAGGAATTGGGCAAGGCGTTCCTGGCCGCCGCGCAGAGCCAGCGCCAGGCGCAGAAGATCCCGTCCATTGCGCTCGGCCTGGTGGATCGCAGTGGCTTGGTGTGGTCCGGCGCGACCGGTTACGCCGATGCCGACGGCAAACGCGCTGCCGATGCCCGCACGCTGTATCGCATCGGGTCCATCAGCAAGCTGTTCACCGACATGCTCATCATGCAGTTGGTGGAGCAGGGCAAGCTCGACCTGGACGCGCCGGTCAGCAAATATTTGCCGGATTTCGCTCCGCACAATCCGTTCGGTGGCGCCATCACCCTGCGCCAGCTGACATCGCATCGCAGTGGCCTGGTGCGCGAACCTCCGCGGGGCCATTATTTCGACACCAGCAACGTTTCCCTGCAGCAGACCGTCGCCAGCCTGAACTCGACCACGCTGGTCGCGGCGCCCGGCACGTTCACCAAGTACTCGAACGCCGGCATTGCCGTGGTGGGACGGGTGCTGGAGGTGGTCACCGGCAAACCGTACGAACAGTTGATGCAGCAGTCCTTATTGCAGCCGCTGGGCATGAGCGCAACGGCGTTGCGTGCCAGTGCGGATGTCAAGGCGCACCTGGCCCATGCGCAGATGGTGCCGCTGGACGCCAGCCGGTTCACCGCGCCGATCTTCGATCTGGGTATGGCTCCGGCGGGTAACTTGTACTCCAGCGTCGCAGACCTGGCGAAATTCGCCACCGCGATGCTGAATGACGGCGCGCTGCACCAGAATCGTGTCATCCAGGCCGCCACGCTGCACCAGATGTGGCAGCCCCAACCCACTCAGGAGGGCGGGCGGCGCTACGGCATCGGCTTCGGATTGGGTGAAATAGACGGGCACCGCACTGTCGGCCACAGCGGTGGCATCTATGGCTTCACTACCCACTTGGTGCTGTTTCCGGACGACGGTTTCGGCGTGATCGTGATGGTGGCGCTGGACGATGCGGGACCGGCGATCCAGCGTTTGAGTCAGTATGCCGCGCGGCAAGTGCTGGCAGCCCGGCAAGGCAAGCCCGCCACGGCCTACGTGCTGAGCAGTGCCGTGCCGAAGGACACGGCACGCAAGATTGCCGGCCATTTCACCGACGGCAGCAATAGCTTGTTCATCCGCACGCTGGAAGACCGTGTCTACCTGGAAGGTCCCACGGTGGCAGCCGAGCTGCGCCTGCGCGGCAAGCATTGGGTGCTGGATGACGTCTCGACTTTCCGGGACGATGTCGACATCAATGCGGCGGCGGACGAGGTTACGCTCGCCGGCAAGAAGTATCGCCGCAGCGTGCCCACGCGACCGGCGCAGCCGGCCGCGGAGTTCGCCGGCCTGATCGGCGAGTACGGCTGGGACTACAACCAGCTGCGTATCTATGAGCGCGACGGCAAGCTGTATTCGCGCATCGAATGGTCCAGCTACAGCCCGCTGGAGCGCGTCGCCAAGGACGTATACCGCTTCAGCGACCCCCAGAGCCTATACCCGCGGGAGGAAATCCATTTCACGCGCGACGCCAACGGACAGGGCAAGAGCATCAGCCTCAACGGCATCGTATTCGAGCGCCATGACTTCGGCGCCGAAACCGAAAAACTCGTGAAGGCCAATGTCAGCAGCATGAAGGAATTGCGTGCCAATGCGCTCAAGGCGAAGCCGCCGGTGGAGCATGGCAAGCTGAAAGGCGACCTGGTGGAACTGGTCAAGATCGATCCGGGCTTTCACCTGGATGTGCGCTATGCCTCGACCAACAATTTCATGGGCGTGCCGTTCTATCCATCGGCGCAAGCCTTCCTGCAGCGTCCCGCGGCGGAGTCCCTGGCGCGCGCTCATCACGCCCTGGCCAAGTACGGCTATGGCATCGTGGTGCACGACGGCTATCGCCCCTGGTACGTGACCAAGATGTTCTGGGATGCCACGCCCCCCAGCGGTCGCGACTTCGTGGCCAACCCGGCTGAGGGTTCGCGCCACAACCGCGGCTGTGCCGCCGACATTTCCATGTTCGAGTTGGCCACCGGGCGCATCGTGACCATGCCGGGACGTTATGACGAAATGTCGGCGCGTTCCTCGCCGTTGTACACCGGCGGCACCTCGTTCGAGCGCTGGCAGCGTGATCTGTTGAAACACGCCGTGGAAGCCGAGAATTTCGATGTGTACCTGTACGAGTGGTGGCACTTCGACTATCGCGGCTGGAATTCCTATCCGATCGGGAATGTGGACTTCCCGGACATCGGCCGGGCCAACTGATCCGTTGCTGCCCGACTGCGTGTACTGAACCCTGAACAGGGGGGGCGCGATCCGTGCCCCCCTGTCGATAAGCTATCGACCGGGGCGGCTTTTTTTTCGCATACCAGGGGGGGCCAAACACACCAAAAGATACTCTATTGCTTCGATGGCAGAAGAGTTCGTGCCGGTGGTCGATGCCCGAGGTATGCAGAACAAGTCATTGATGCTTGGGTGGCGTGCGCGCTGGAATCGCAGCCTGCGGCTATTTCTGCGGCAACGGGTTCGCACCTCGGTCGATATCGACGACCTGGCGCAGGAAACCTATCTGCGACTGCTGCGGGCGCGTGATTTGAGCGATGTGCTCAATCCCCAGGCCTACCTGTTGAAAATTGCCAGCCACGTGGTGGCCGAGTGGCGCGATCAGCAGCCCCCGGCAGGGGTCGATGCGGCGGCCGCGGCCGAGTTGTTGGTGGACGACCGTACGCCGGAGCTGGAACTGGACGCCCGGATTTTCCAGGAACGCTTGACCGCCACCCTCGAAATGTTGTCGCCGATGATGCGCGCCGCACTGTTGCTCAAAGTCCGGGACGGGCGCTCCAGTCGCGAGATAGCGCAGGAACTCGAGATCACGGACCGCCAGGTGAAACGCTATCTCGAGCGCGGCTACGATGCCTTGCGCCGTGCCATGGATGACTGACCGGAGCGCATGCATGACGTATCCACCCGAACATGATCGTAACGACCAGGACCAGGCGGGACTGCTGGCCGAGCAGGCCACCCGCTGGTGGACGGTCATGAATGACGAGCCGGTGGCCAACGCCGATCGGCAGCAATTCGCCAGTTGGGTATCCCGATCGCCGGAACGCATCGGGGCCTACCTGCGGGTCGAGCGTTTGATGCGGACCCTGCATAAACCCGAGGTCAGCTGGCCGGACATTTCCGCAGAGGAGTTGATTCGCGAGGCGAAGGCATCGAGCGGCGGTGTGATACCGCTGCCGGCGCTCAGAGCCACGAAGCCCGAGCCGCCGCCGATGGGTTTTCCGAAAGGCCGGTCGCGCAGTGGGCTCGGGACGATCGGCCGGCTGGCGCTCGGGGCGGCTGCGGCCTTGGTCATTGCCGTGGCGTTACACCAGGGGCTGGCAGGCACCCCTCAGCAGTTCACCACCAAGGTGGGAGAGCAACATTCAATGGTGTTGAATGACGGCTCGCTCGTCACCTTGAATACCGACTCGAAGATCGAAGTCGAGTTGCAAGCCGAACGGCGGGTGATCAGCCTGGTGTCGGGCGAAGCCATGTTCGAAGTGGCGCATGACAAGTCCCGCCCGTTCGACGTGATCGTCGGCAACGCGGTGGTGCGTGCGGTGGGAACGCAGTTCAATATCGATCGGCGGGCGGCTCGCTCCACCGTGACTGTGCTCGAAGGCAAGGTGCTGGTGGATGACGTGCCGGTCGCGGCGGGACAGGGGGTGACCATTACCGAGCGGGGCGTGACCGCACCCGCGCGCCTCGCCAATCCGGCCTCGGCCATAGCATGGACTCAACGCCGGCTGGTGTTCGAACATCGCTCGTTGGGCGAGGTGGCCGCGGAATTCAATCGATACAATCAGCGCCAGATTCATATCGACGATGCGGCGCTGCGGCGCGAGGAAGTCACCGGCACGTTCCAGGCCAACGACCCTGGCGCCTTCCTGACTTTCCTGTCGAGGATTCCTGGTGTTGGCGTTCGCGAAGCCGCGGACGGGACCCATCTGGTCACCGCTGTTCCAGACGAGATGAACCGGCGCTAGAAAAATATTTGTGCACGGCTCGCCTGGCAGGGGGGGCCAGATCGAGAAAAAGCTCCTCTATGGTTGCGTCAAGAGAATGTATTACGACGCATCCCAATGAGGTCACCTGGAATAATGCGCACCCATTTGCACGCCATCGTTGCCAGCACCCTGGTCGCCGCAGCGCAACTGAGCGCTCCGGTTCTCGCCCAGGAGTCGGTCCAGTATGATCTGAACATCCAGCGCCAGTCGCTGTCCCAGGCGCTGCAACAATTCGCCGACCAGTCCGGCGTACAGATCATTTTCTTCTCGCACCTGACTGATGGCTACCAAGCGCCGTCATTGAACGGCAAGTTCACGGCGCAGATGGCTCTGGCGGCGTTGTTGAAGGATTCACCGCTGACATTCCGGGCCGTGAATGCCAACACCATCGAGATCCAGCCCAAGGATGGCAAGAATCGATATGAGAATACCGGCGCCGCGGTCAGTTCCGGCAGCGCGCCGCTGCAGCTTGCGCAAGCCGGTGCCGCAGGCGCCGCGTCAGGGGAATCTGAATCGGCATCCGCCGCCGAGCTGGCCGGCATCGAATCGGTTGTGGTCACCGGCTCAGCGCTGTGGCTGGGTAGAACCGGTGAGACGCTCAAGGAAGTGCCGCAGTCGGTGTCAGTGTTGGATCGCGCACGTATTGAAGACCAGAATCTGGAGTCGCTGGGCGACGCCTTGGAAGCCACCACCGGAATTACGCTGCAGCGGGCGAGCTCGCTGTTCGCGAACTTCTATTCCCGCGGCTTCAATATCACCAACCTGCAATTGGACGGCGGAGCTTCGCTCGACCGCAGCCTGGGCTACGGCAACGTGCTCCCCGACATGGCGCAGTTCGAACGCGTCGAGGTGTTGCGTGGCGCCGACGGCTTGTTCTCGGGGGCCGGTGAACCTGGCGGCCGAGTCAACATGGTGCGCAAGCGCCCAACGTCACAGCCGCAGTTGCTGGCGAGCCTGTCGACCGGTCGCTGGAGCACTCATCAGGCGCAGCTGGATGTGGGCGGGCCGCTGGCCTTCGATGGCAAATTGCGCGGCCGAATGGTGACCTCCTACACCGACCAGGGATATTTCTTCGATGGTGCCCGCGATGGGCGCAAGACGCTGGTGTACGGCATCATCGATGCGGACCTGACTGCGAGCACCAAGCTGACGATCGGCGGCAGCTACGACGATCAGAGCCTGCCGTACTTTGCCTACGGCCTGCCTCGCTATGCCTCCGGCCAGGATCTGCACCTGCCGCGCGATGCGTACCTCACTCCGGCATGGAGCTATTACGATACGCGCATCAAGTCCGGCTTTGCCGGGCTCGAGCAAAGCCTGGCCGCGGGCTGGTCGCTGAAACTGGATCTGCACTACCTCAAGCAGGACGAAGAGCGCGCAGGTGTGAACTACTATGTCCCGGTGGACCGGCAAACCGGGCTGGGACCGGCACAGGTCCCCAGTCGTCAATTCGGCGACGTCAAACAGAAGTCGGCCGACCTGGTCGTGACCGGTCCGTTCGACCTGTTCGGCCGCGAGCATACGCTGGTCGTTGGCGGCAACTGGCAGCAGGCGAGCATCAGCAGCCTCAACCAGAACGCCGATACCGAAGCCTACGCGATGGGTAATGTCTACGACTACGATCCGCGCAGCTTCGCGCGACCGGCGGCGTATCTGCCACCCGGTTCGTCATACGTGCCTGAAATCACGCAATCGGGAATCTATGCCATGGTCCGTTTCCATGTATTGGATCCGCTGCGTGTCATGATCGGTGGACGCTACAGCAAGTACCGATTCGAGTCGGCTTTCACGGACCTCATCAACAACGAGGTCAGCTCGACGCTTTATGAAGACAACGGCGTGTTCACCCCTTACGGCGGCATCGTCTATGAATTGAATCGGGATTGGTCGCTCTACACCAGTATTGGTGAGACTTACAGCTCGCAGGCGAGCAGCCTGCGAGGCCCGTACCCCGGCACGCCCTTGAATCCGATCACGGGTCGCAATTACGAGGTTGGTGTCAAGGGCAACACGGCTGACAAGGCTGTGAACTTCACGGCGGCGCTGTACCGCATCGAACGCAAGGGAGAGGCGGTCCTGGATCTCACCTACGAGCCGGTATTCGGGGAAATGGGGCGCAGTTGCTGTTATCTCGATGATGGCGAAGTCGTCAGCCAGGGAGTGGATGTCGAAGTCACCAGCGAACTGTTCCATGGCCTGACCATGACCGCGGGTTACACCTACAACGACAACGAGGACAAGTTCGCCGGCACGGGACGAGCGCACTCACGTACGCCGCGGCACCTGTTCAAGGCGTTCGGCACCTACCGGGTGCCGCACACCGGCGACAAGCTGCGGGTTGGCGGCGGCGTGACCGCGCAGACCGACAACTATGCCAGCGGTTCAGCGCTCACCTATGACGCCAATGGCGACCCGACCGGCAACTACGTGCCGTATGAGTTTCGCCAGGGCGGCTACGCGATCTGGAATCTGTTTGCCGATTATCGAATCAATGCGCAATTCTCCGCCGCGCTCAACATCAGCAACCTGTTCGACAAGACTTACTACTCGACGATCGGGGTGAGCGGTTACGGCAATTGGTACGGTGAGCCACGCAACGTCACGTTGACGCTTCGCGCGCACTTCTAAAGTATCGGGCTGAACCTACTCATGCCTATCCATGCCAGCCGAGTACGGCACCTGGGTGCCGTACTCGGCACTATCGGATTGCTATGCGCCGCCAGCGCTCAAGCCGACCGCTTCGAGGCGATCCGCGAGCGCATTCGCGCCGGCCTGGTCGACAAATCGATACCCTCGATCGCGGTTACGGTGGTCCAGGATGGCAAGATCGTCTGGGAGCAGGGGTTCGGCTGGGCCGATCGCGAACAGCGCATTCCCGCCAATGAGCATACGGTGTATTCGCTGGCATCGGTGTCCAAGCCCATGACCGGCACAGGACTGATGACGCTGGTGCAGGCGGGGAAAATCGATCTGGAGCGGCCGATCAACGACTATCTGGGTGCCGCAAAGCTGCGCGCGCGCGTTGGGGATGCCACCCTGGCCACCGTTCGCCGGGTTGCCAACCACAGCTCTGGTCTGCCGGATCATTGGCAGTTCTTTTACGCCGACGAACCGTATCGACAACCGTCGATCGACTTGACCATTCTGCGCTACGGCAATCTGGTGACGGCGCCCGGCGAGACTTTCAACTATACGAACCTGGGTTACGGCATTCTCGACCATGTCATCAGCCGGGCCTCCGGCCGCTCCTTCACCGACTTCATGCGCCAGGAAGTGTTCCTGCCGTTGGGTATGACGCGCAGTTCCGTCGGGCTTGCGCCGGCGTTGCGGCCCTACGCCGCGACTCGCTACGGCACGGATGGTTTGCCGCTGCCGGACTACACCTCCAATCATCCCGGAGCATCCGCCGTCTATTCGAGCGTGCACGACATGGCGCGTTTTGCTCTGTTTCATCTGCAGGCCCACCTGGCGGATCAGAAGGCCATCCTGAGCGACGCGTCGCTGGACGAGATGCAGCGTAGTACCACGGATCGGGGCGCGGGGTTCGGCTACGGGGTGGGATTCGAATCTTCCCGGGTGCATGGCTATCGCATGGTGCATCATTCTGGCGGGATGGATGGGGTCGCCACCAACATGATGCTGTTCCCCGATCAGCGGCTGGGCATCGTCGTGCTGCAGAATTCGCGCGCGCATACCGACCCGTCGATTGCCGAACTGATCACCCACGAAATGCTGCCCGGCTGGCCGCTGGTCGACTGGGCCGACCGGCCTTCGAGCGCGACGCCTTATCAAACCCCACCGCGCCTGCGAGGTAGTTGGAAAGGTGTACTTGCGACCTATGTGGCCGAAGTGCCGCTGGAGCTGAGTTTTACCGCGCATGACACCGTACAGGTACGGCTCGGCGGACAACTCGCGACCCTGGTCAGCCAGCCGCATTTCCAGGATGAATCCTTCAGCGGCGATTTCAAAAGTCGTATCGGTACCCCGGATACGGACCAGTATGACTACACCATATCGTTGTCGCTCAAGCTGCGCGGCAATGTGCTCAACGGTGCGGCAACGGCCATCCAGACTCATCCGGTTCGTGGTCGAGCAGCCCTGTCGCATTGGGTCGAACTCGAACGACACTGAGAGTGCTGGCGGCCTCGGTGCGGCCGCCGCGTTTACACCATAGTGCAGTGACGCTCAGGTCTGTCGAGCTTGAGCGGGGCGACGAAATGACAACAGGCCGCCCATGCCACCCCTGAAAGCCTGCCGCCGCTGCAATCGAAACCGTCAGAAAATTCATGTTGCAAGCCTGCCCGCTGTGGCCGCACGGTGCTATGGTTGCGAGCTTAAGATTGTCCAGAACGAACCAGAATGGAGATTCCAGTGGAACTCAATCGACCCGCACGCGAGGCCGGGGCTTCAATCCGCCGCGTCATGGAGGCACGCACCGGACGAATGCGCCGCACGGCACTCACTGTCGTCGCGCTGGTAGCCAGCTCGCTCGTCTCTTGGACCGCCACGGCCGCGGTCACGCCCGAGCAGATGCGCAACTACCAGTACCCCGAGTCGCTGGTCGCTTCGCCCAAGGGGCCGCAGGTAGCCTGGGTGGTGGACAACCAGGGCCGGCGCAATGTCTGGGTGGCCACCGCGCCTGAATTCAAGGCTCGGCAGCTGACCTCGTACAGCGTGGACGATGGCCAGGAACTCACCAGCCTGCAGGTTTCGAACGACGGCGCCAATGTCGTCTATGTGCGCGGCGGCGAACATGGCGCGAATTGGGACGGCGGTTCTCCGGCCAATCCCTGGTCCGACCCCAAGGGCACCAAGGTCCAGGTCTGGTCGGTGGCTTTCGCCGGCGGTGCGCCGCGCCTGCTCGGCGAAGGCGACTATCCGGCGGTATCGCCGGACAATCGTCATGTGGCTTTCATCAAGGACAAGATTGCCATGATCGCGCCGATCGATGGCTCTTCGCCGGCGCAGCGCCTGTTCGCGATCCGGGGCGATACCAGCTCGCTGACCTGGTCGCCCGATGGCAGCCGGCTGGCGTTCGTGTCCGGCCGTGGCAGTCATGCTCTCATCGGTGTTTTTACCGATGAGAACTCGCCCATCACCTGGATCGCCCCGGCGCCGGCGACTGATGCCTCGCCGCGCTGGTCGCCGGACGGCAAGCGCATTGCCTTCATGCGCATGCCGGGGCAGGGCGGCACACCGCCACCGGCTCTGCAACGCGATACATTGCCCTGGGCCATCTGGGTGGCCGATGCCAACACCGGCGAGGGCAAGCAGGTATGGGCCAGCGGCAAGACGCCGAAGGATTCCGCGTTCTATGCCACCCTCGATTGGGCGGCCGGCGATCGCCTGCTGTTCCGCTCGTACCAGGACGGCTGGCAGCATCTGTACTCGGTGCCGGCCAGCGGCGGTCAGCCGTTGCTGCTCACCGCCGGCGACTACCTGGTCGAGGAGTTCACGCTGACGCCGGATCGCAAGCACGTGATCTACAACGCCAACACCGGCAAGGACCCGGATGACATCGACCGTCGTCACTTGTACAAAGTGCCGGTCGACCAGGCGTCGCCACGGCCGCTCACCGCCGGCACCGGCCTGGAATGGACTCCGACCGTCACGGGCGACAATCACCTGGTGTTCTTCAGCGCCACAGCGCAGCGTCCGCCGCTGCCGGCCACCGTGTCGCTCAAGGGCGGAGAAATCCGCCTGCTGGCGCCGGACATGCTGAGCGCCGATTACCCGGTCAAGGAGTTGGTGATACCCAAGCGAGTCAGTTTCCGTGCTCCGGATGGCGTGCTGGTGCATGGCCAGTTGTTCGAGCCCAAGAGCAAGGCCAGCGGCAAGCGTCCCGCCGTGCTGTATATGCATGGCGGTCCACCGCGCCAGATGCTGCTGGGCTGGCACTACATGGGCTATTACTCGAACGACTACATGGTGAACCAGTACCTGGCCAGCCAGGGCTATGTGGTGCTCGCGGTCAATTACCGGCTCGGCATCGGCTATGGCCATGCGTTCCAGGATCCGGAACACGCCGGCCCGCGCGGCGCGTCCGAATACCAGGACATCAAGGCCGCGGGCCAGTACCTGCAGGCCCTGCCGCAGGTGGACCCGAAACGGGTCGGCCTGTACGGCGGCTCGTACGGCGGCTATCTGACCGCCATGGGCCTGGCGCGCGACTCGGATCTGTTCGCCGTCGGCGTCGATATCCACGGCGTGCACGACTGGGTCGACGACTACGGCCTGGATACGCTGCTGCAGCGTAAGCACTATCAGATGCCGGTGGATGCGCAGCAGGCGCTGGACGTGGCCTGGCAGTCATCGCCGGTGTCTTCGATCGACAAGTGGAAATCGCCGGTGCTGTTCATTCACGGCGACGACGACCGCAACGTGTACTTCAGCCAGACCGTGGACCTGGTGCGGCGCCTGGAGAACACCAACGTGCATTACGAGACCCTGGTGCTGGTAGATGAAACCCACAGTATCCAGCGCTATGCGAATGCGCTGAAAATGAACCGGGCGGCCATCGAGTTTCTCGGCCGGTATCTCAAGCCGTAAGTGCCGCGGCTGGCGGACGAACGGTTCGTGGGCCAGTTCGTGGCCTGGGGCTGAACCCCGGGCCACGAACACCGCCGGTGCTCGAAACGTCACGATCGTGTCCGGCGGGACGGCGCCATCCGTCTCGGCTGCCGGCCTGTCTTGAAAATCGGGGTGGGGAGGGGACTCGATGTCGTCGATGAAAATGAGTGGGATGATCGCGGTGCTGCTGGCTGGCATGGCCGGTTGTGCTACCCCAGAGCAATCCAATCAGGAGCAACCCAATCAGGAGCAGCCCAGCCAGGAACGCCCCAGCGAGGCGGTGCAAACCGCAGCGCCGCCAGCGGTACCCGCTCCACCCGCCAGCACTTATGATGCCACCCTCTCGCGAACCCAATACGGAGTTGCCCACGTCACTGCGCAAAACTGGGGCGGTCTGGGTTATGGCTACGGTTATGCCGTGGCGCAGGACACGCTCTGTGTATTGGCCGACGCGCTGATCACCTTCCGCGGCGAGCGCTCCCAGTACTTCGGACCAGACGGCAAGGTTCCCGGCGCCAGCACCTTGGGCAATCCGCCGAACCTGGAAGCCGACTTCTTCTTCCGCCACCTGGTGTCGGATGCCGCCATCGCCCGCTACCGGGCAGCCCAATCGGCGGACATGATGGCTGTGACCAAAGGCTATGCGGCCGGTTATTCGCGTTACGTTCGCGAGATCCAAGAAGGCGCCCACCCCGGACGTCATGCCGCGTGCCGCAACCAGCCCTGGGTCAAGGAAATCACCGCCGACGATGTCTATCGCCGCATGTACGGCCTGGGGATGGCGCTGAGTTCGATCAATTTCATCAGCTCGATCGCCAATGCCAAGCCGCCCGCGGCCCCTGAAAAGCCAGCCGCTGCGCGTAATGCCGCGCTGTCCAGTCATGACCGGTCGGTCGCGGCACTGCCGTGGCAACGGGAAGGGGAAGAGGGCTTCGGCAGCAACATGATCGGCTTCGGCTCGGCCGCTACCGGTACCCCGCATGGCCTGCTGTTCGGCAACCCGCACTGGTTCTGGGACAGCGTCGACCGCTTCCATCAGGTGCATCTGCAACTGCCCGGCAAGGTGGACGTGCAGGGCGCGGCCATCGTCGGCGTGCCGATACCGCTGATCGGCTTCAATCAGAACATTGCCTGGAGCCACACGGTGTCGACCGCTGAGCGGTTCACCTTGTACCGCCTCGACCTGGTGGCCGGTGATCCGACGGCCTATCGCTACGATGGCCAGGTGCGCCACATGACGTCCACCGAAGTCTCCGTGGACGTGAAGAAGCCGGACGGCACCCTGGGCAAGGTGACACGCACGCTGTATTCCTCGCATTACGGCCCCATGCTGGACATGAAATGGGATGGCGAGCACGCGATCACCATCCGCGACGTCAACGCCGAGAACTTCCGGCCGTTTCAGAACTGGATGCGCTGGGCCAGCGCGAAAAACCTGGAGGATTTCATCCGCATCCAGCGCGAGGAAGTGGCGATTCCGTGGGTGAACACGGTGGCGGCCGGCCGCAACGACTCCCGCACCTGGTACGCCGACGTGGGGGCCATTCCCAACATCAGCGATGCCAAGCGCAAGGCTTGCACCGTGGCCAAGATGACCTTCGACGGCTCACGCTCCGAGTGCGAGTGGGACAACACTCCGGGCACGCCGCAGCCAGGCATCCTCGCCGCTGACAAGTTGCCGCAGCTGCTGCGTGAGGACTATGTCGAGAATTCGAACGACAGCTATTGGCTGGCGAACGTCAAGGCGCCGCTGACCGGCTTTCCGCGTGTCATCGGGCCGGAAAAATACGAACAGGGGCTGCGCACCCGGCTCGGCCATATCCTGGTGCGGGAACGCCTGGCGGGCAGCGATGGCTTGCCGGGCAAGCTGGCGACCAGCGAGAACATTCGCCAGATCGTGCTCAACAGCCGTTCGCTGGGTGCCGAGCTGTTTCTCGACGACGTGCTGAACAGCGTCTGCAAACGCGCCAGCATCACGCTGGACGGCAAGCCGGCGCAGAAAGTCGACATCAAGCAGGCCTGCACGGTACTGGCGAAATGGGATCGCAAAGGCAACCCGGACTCGGTCGGCTCGTTGCTCTGGGATCAAATCTGGAACGGCGTGGAGAAAATTCCGTCCGCACAGCGCTACAAGGTCAAGTTCGATCCCGCCGCACCGCTGGACACGCCACGCGGTCTGAACACCAGCGACCCGCGGGTTGCGCAGGCGTTTGCCGCGGGTGTTCTGGCCGTGCAAAGCAGCGACATTCCCCTGGACGCGCCGGACAGTGCGTATCAGTACTTCACCGATGCCGCTGGCCAGCATATCCCCATGGCGGGTGGCTGCGGGAATTCCGGCTCGTTCACCATCATGTGCTCGCATCTCAATGACGGCAAGATCACGCTGGGCCCGTACGGCAACAGTTACATGCAGGTCGTGAGCTTCACCGACACCGGTGTGGTCCCCTACACGCTGCTGGTATCCTCCCAGTCCACCGATCCGGCGTCACCTCATTATCGCGACTACACGCGGGCCTACTCACAGAAGCAGTGGTTGCGCGTACCGTTCACGGCTGAAGAGGTGAAGGCGGCGACGGTCGAGAGCATGCACCTGAGCGAATAGAGCGGGCGTCGAGCGGGCGGGGCGCGATGTTCAACTCGCCCCGCCGGGGAAATGCTGCAACGGCATCCTGCTACGCGCGCTCGAAATCGATGAACCCGCGTCCGGCATCGACGTGTATCAGCCGTACCGCGACGGTGTCACCGACGTCCAGTCCCTCGCTGCCCCTGACCACCTTGCCTTCGGCCACCGGGCTCTTGATGCGCACCCAGGTGCCCTTGGCGGAGGCGCCAGTGACGATGCCGGTGAAGCGCTCGCCGATACGATTGGCCAGCAATAGCGCGCTGGCCGCTTTACGCACCTGGCGCTCGACCTTGGCGGCATTGCGCTCCTGCTGGTTGCAGCGACTGGCCAGGACCTGCAACTGCTCGGGCGAATAGGGGGATGGTTGCCCCCGCAACACGGCCTTCACCAGGCGTTGCGTGATCAGGTCGGGAAAGCGCCGGTTGGGAGCGGTGGAGTGGGTGTAGTGCCGCACCGCCAGGCCGAAGTGTCCTGCGGTTTTTCCCTTTGGTTGCTCGGCTGAGTATTCGCCCGAGCCCAGCAATTTGATGACCGACAAGGACAGGTCGGCAAATCTTTTGGGGTCGGAGGCGCGCTGCGCCGACAGGAACCGGTTCAGAGCTACGGCGTCAGGCTCCGCGGGCAGCGATTCGCCGTGCTCCCTGGCCAAAGCGACGATGCGGACCCAACGCTCGGGCGAGCGCAGCGTGCGCCGCAACGACGGCCGGTCGTGCGCATCCATGAACCTGGCCACCACGCCATTGGCGGCCACCATGAAGTCTTCGATGAGGTCCTTAGCACGGTTGCCCTCATCGGTGCGCAGGTCGGTCAGGGTCTCTTCCTTGAACACCGGGCGGGCCTCGACGCTTTCGAGGCTGAGCGCTCCATGCTCGCGGCGTACCCGCCGCAGGGCCTGGGCCGCCTGGTCCTGCGTTTTCAGCTGCGCTTCCAGTCCAGCCACCGCTGCCAGCGGTGGTGGGGCGGGGGCGTTGCCATCCAGCCAGGCAGCCACCGCGCCATAGGCCAGCTTGGCGTGGTTGTAGACCTGGGCTTGATAAATATCCGACGCGGCAATATTGCCGCTGCTCTCGACGATCATTTCCACGACCACGGCGCGGCGTGCTTCCCCCGGGTTCAACGACGTCAGGTCGGTGGATAGCGGCTCCGGCAGCATGGGGAATATTTGTGCCGCGGTATAGACTGAAGTGGTATTGGCGGCGGCGTGGTCGTCGATGGCCGAGCCCGACGCGACCAGCTCATCGACGTCCGCGATGGCGATCAGGATCTTGGTGGCGCCATTGGGCAGCCCTTCGGCCACGGTCAGCTGATCGAGGTCCCGGGAATCGTCGTTGTCGATGGAGGACCAGAGCAGGCTGCGCAGGTCACGGATTTGCTGTGCCGGCGCTTTGGCATCGCCGCCCGCGGCGCTCCTCTCTATGGATTGCAACTGGCGCAGGGCGGCGGGGGAGAACTCCGGCAACAGATCGTGCTCGATCATGGCCCGGTGGGCGATGTCCTTCAGTGGGTTCAATGGGCTGCTCCAAGTCATTGAATACATTGAGTCATTGGCGGCGACGGCGGCTGATGTTGTGACCCAGGTCACAGCGCTGGCGGCGTCACTTTCGTCTGGTTATTACATTGGATTATTCTCACCGGTCTTGCTAGTGCCCCGCCGGACAAGGTTCCGGATTTCAGATTCGATACCACCCCAACCTGGAGGCTTGGCTATGCTCTCGATGTACAGCCCGTTGAGCGAAATGGACATCTATGACGTTGCAGTGCTGCGACCGGGCACGGTGTACAAGCTTACCGGGCATGGCGACGAGCATCTGATCCTCAAGGTCGAAGCCTCGTTGAACGTCAACGAAGCCTCCCTGAAGCACGCCAAGCTGGCCATGAAGGCGGTCGACAAGAAAGCCGGCAACGTCAAGGCATTGACCACCGCGGAGAAGCTGGCGATCAAGGGCTGGGTGCAGTTCATGAAGGGCATCACCCGGGACTTTGCCGAGGACAAGATTCACGGTTTCAGCGCCGGTCCTGCGGCGCAGGACATGGCCGGGGTGCTCGACAATCCGCTCTGGTACAAGATGCCGCTGGCCGACCTGTCGGACGCCGACAAGCTGCTGGAGGCCCGGCTGGGTACCCAGACCGGCACCGCCGACAAGAGCGTCATGCGCCAGTTCGCCGACGGGCTCAATGCCACCGGCGGTTTGGAACAGATGGGCAAGATCGTGGCCGCGGACATGTTCATCGGCCAGCTGGATCGCTTCAATCCCGGTCAAGGATCCACCAAGCACTACGGCAACAAGCAGCTCAACTTCAAGGTCATTGCCAACATCGGCAACATTTTCGTGATCGGCAAGAACTCGCAGCAGCGCGTGGCGTTCTCCGGGCACGATTTCCTGGATCCGAACAGCGGCTTCCGGCACTACGATTCCAGCATCAAGGATACCGAGGACAACTACGGAGTGACCTGGCCTGGCAGGACCCTGTGCGACAAGTCGGCGCGCAAAAAATTCGCCAAGCACATCGTGCAGGACCTGGAGACCATCCTGACCCCCAACCGCAAGTCGTACTCGCTGTTCAGCAAACTCGATAGCAACGCTGAGAAGCGCCTGGAGCGCGGCATGTTGGAAGGCATGCGGGATATCATCGGGGCCGTGGATGCCCGTTACGGCAAGCCGGGCGCCAAGCCCATCCCCGCCGGTCTCAAGCAGCGGCGCGACGCATTCAAGAACACCGTCGGCTGACGCTCGTCACAGCCGACCTCTAGCCGGCTTGGCGGAGTCGCCTGGCGCGTACCTGGTAGCGCGCGGCTAGGAGGGTGACCGTCCCCGCGGTCAGCAGGCTGGCGAGCATGCCAAGGCATAGCGACCAGTCGCCTTGAAAGTAGCCGTGCAACGCGCCGATCAATTGCACCAGATTGAAACCGCCGAAGGACAGCAACGAAATGCCTTCGGCGCTCCTGCTGCGCCAGATGGCTGCCGCCTGCGGTATGAACAAGGCCGCGTTGATGGTCAGCCCCAAACCGAACAGCCATGCAATGATTTGCGCCATGTCTTCAGCCCCCTCATGGTTGGACGCCTGATGTTTTGAGCCGGGATCACACCATCTCGAGGTGCGGTGCGCCAGAGGCGCTACCCAAGCGGATCGGCCGCTTACCCGTCGCGAATTCTCACCTCTCGCCAGTCTGTAGCAGACTCACCGCATGACTTCAGAGGCGACTTCCCATCCGTCGGCCGCCGCCGCGGCGCACGATCCTTACCGGATCCATAGCGTCGAGGAACTGCGTACTTTGTACGACATGCCGAACGAGGTAATTCTCAAGACCCAGTTCAGCTTCCTGGATGACTATGCGATCCGCTTCATTGCCCAGTCATCGCTGGTCTGCATTGCCTCCCAGATGGACGGCAGGATCGATGCCTCGCCGCGAGGCGGCGCCCCGGGATTCGTGCAGGTGCTGGATCGCAAGACCCTGGCGATTCCCGACTGGCCGGGCAACAACAAGATCGAGACCCTGACCAGCATCATTCATAGTGGCCGGTGCGGCCTGCTGTTCCTGGTGCCGCGGCAGGACATGTTCCTGAGGGTTCACGGGACCGCTGTGGTGACTCGCGATCCCGCACTGCTGCAAGCCATGCAAGTCGAGAGTAAGCCACCGAAACTGGCCATCAAACTGCAGGTGCTCCAGGCGTATTTCCACTGCGGCAAGGCGCTGCGGCGCTCGAAGATCTGGCAGCCCGAGTCCTGGCCGCCCGCTCACGTGCTGCCGACCGCCGGCAAGATGATCCTCGATCAGGCCAAGCTGGCCGACAGCAGTGCCGAAGAGCTGGAAAGCATGTATCAGAAGTCGCTGCGGGAGACGCTCTACTAGTAGCGAGCCTCGAGCTTGCTCGTCGGGCTTTTACCCCACGGGTCAGGCAAGACTACTCGGCGACGGCGCCCTCTGCGCGCGATGGACAGGCATATTACGGCGACGGCGGCGGCCCACGAGGCGGTCGACCGAATCGAAGTATCGACTACAGCCACTTGCCGGGGGGAACATGATGAGACCGATTCATGGCCGTTTGCTGATGGCTTCACTGCTGTCGGTTGGAGTTAGTCACGCGGCTGACCAGCCCCCCGGTCTCGAGGAAGTGGTGGTTACGGCGCGTAAGCAGGAG
>Ga0182745_1002104_pt1 | contig 18352 bp, 15 predicted proteins | sample eDN3rd30CKraftBY_FD_128523 | JGI IMG/M metagenome (GOLD analysis project Ga0182745, IMG submission 128523) | Enriched backyard soil microbial communities from Emeryville, California, USA - eDNA 3rd pass 30_C Kraft BY (version 2) (version 2) | ecosystem: Environmental > Terrestrial > Soil >...
GGACGCCAAGGTCGTCGAGATCGACCTGAGAGAGACGATGGTCGACGTCGGCGGTCAGGAAATCATGACGGCCGACAAGGTCACGCTGCGGCTGAACGCCGTCGTGACCTACAAGATCGTCGATGCCCGCAAGGCAGTCAGCCAGACGGATGATGTTCGACAGGCCCTGTATCGCGAAACGCAGCTTGTGCTGCGGGGCGTGATCGGTGCCCGGGAACTCGATGCCTTCCTGACGGACAAGGATGCCGTCGCACAGGAAATCGAGGAGAACGTACGTCGTCGGGCCGGTGAGTTGGGTCTGGAGATCGCTTCGGTCGGTATCCGCGACGTGATTCTGCCGGGAGACATGAAGGATCTGATGAACAAGGTGACGGAGGCCAAAAAGGCGGCGGAAGCCAACCTGATCTCGCGGCGCGAGGAAACCGCCGCCATGCGGTCGCAGGCCAACACGGCCAAACTGCTGGCGGACAACCCGGTCCTGATGCGGCTGCGGGAACTGGAAGTCTTGGAAAAGATCGCCGCCAACGGCAAGCTCAATATCGTCCTGGGTGAGAAATCACTCGGCGAGAAGGGCCTGGCCGATAAAGTGGTCAATCTGTTGTGATGGCTTGCTTCTGCACCGCCGAAGCTCCGCGAAGCGGTGCGCAGGCACAATCCGCCCACGGCGGCCCCTGATTCGAGAAATCGGATCAGGGGCATTTTCTTTACGGATGACGGCATTCTCCAGACCATCCAGTCTCTGGGACCGAAGATTGATAGAATGGGGTTGCCCTGTTCTCAGGATTTGAATGACAGACAGATCACGAACAGATAATATCCCCGGACGACAATGCTGGGATTGTGATATCCAATCCCCTCAAACGGATACTCACTCCAGACCACTATTCGTACAGATCATTCCTCGCACACCACCATGAGTTGTCTTGGCATTCATTTCGCACTGACGGAAGATGAAGTGACACACCTCCGATCCCTCAACAGTGACCAGGCCCGGCTTGAGTATTTGCAGGAAACCATTGAAGAAACCTACTTCGGGGAATACCCCGATTTGAAAGCGGAGAGTGACAAGACATGGGACGCCATGCACCGAGTCCTGGCAGATGGCCAACTGACTTGGGATGGCGGCCAGTATCCGCTCAACCACGTCGTCCTGGCAGGAGAGCTGCTCTACACGGAGGAGGACTACATCATGAGCCTCAAGACTCCGCAGCAGGTACGTGATATTGCGGACGCATTGTCCGCAATCACGGAGGAGGAGTTCCGAGAGCGTTACTTGGCCATGGATGCCACGAGCTACGGCTTCCCGTTGTCGGAGGAAGATTTCCGTTCTACCTGGGAATGGTTTCAGGGGGTTCGAGACCTTTACACAAGAGCCGCACAAGAAGGGCGGTTTGTTTTGTTCACTGCTGACCAATGATGATCGACTCATCGAAGTGTCTCTCACCCGTCGGCGCGGGCCAATGGGTGTCGTCGTCGGGCAGCATTCATGAGGAGTCGATCATGGGAGCATGGGGTTACCTTCCGTTCGATAACGACACCACGAATGACTGGGCATACGGTCTGGAAGAAGTGGCTGACTTGTCGCTTGTGGAATCCGCGTTTGATGAGCTGGAAGCCGTCGGAGCGGAATATCTCGACCAAGACATTGCTTGTAACGCGATTGGTGCTTGCGAAGTTCTCGCTCGTTTACTGGGCCGCCCCGGGTATACGAATGCCTACACGGAGAAAGTCGATGAATGGGTGGCCAACCATCAGCTCAATCCATCCCCGAGACTTCTTAAAAGGGCAGACACCGCCATCGATCGCATCCTTGGAGAAGATTCCGAGCTGCAGGAGTTGTGGTACGAAGGAGAAGGGAACGAAGGGGATCTCTGGAAAGGAGCATTGGAAGATCTTCGTGCCCGACTCCATCCCTGATCGGTTGAGACATGAGAGACGGATTTTCTCCGCTTCTTCCAGGAAACAGCATCAGTGAAGAGGAGTGGCAAGGAAGGTGCCGAAAACGTGATGAGCCGGAAACCGGCGAACGCCACTTTGCGGCCCGGAAATCACCCTCTACTGACGATCAAGGCCGAGGGTTTTATGGCGAACCAACTCGATGCGTTGTTGGCGACTTTCGTTCGCCTTCGGGGGTCCGAGCCTAAAGACCTGGTCGGCTTTCTCCGGAGTTTGCCGGAGCCCGGACAGTTGCCGTCGCCATGGAACACATGGACTCTCATCGGCTTGACGCGACATCGTCAGCGGCAGCACTGGGGCGCCGAGATCGTTCGTAATCGTCTCCAGGGAGATTTGACAAACTTGGCGGTCATGGGGGCCTTGGGACATCCTGAAAGCATCCGGCAGAACTGCCCAGTACCGGGCATGCCCGATTGGGAGTATTTCTTTTATGGACGCGGATGCTGTTTCTCGTACAAAGTGAACGGAGATTCCATCGACGTCGATTTCTGGGACGACTCCGCCGACTACTTCGACACCTTTTTCTACGAGAACTATCTGAAATCGCTTCGACAACCTGAGTTAACCGAAGAACAAGATTTCTTCAAAAAACAGTATCTTTCAATTCGGGAACGTATTCAGCAGATTGTTTCCAGAATTGCAGCAGATCTTCCAGAAATGACCGTGCATGACATCGGCCATTTGGACTCCTTATGGGAGACTGCATCTTCGGTAGCCGCAAACAAGTAAAGCAAGTTCTTTAGGAGAGCAGAGCGGCAGGGTATTCCGAATTAGTGGGAAGAGAAAAGCAAGTCAAATGGGGAGAGGGCATTCGTTTCGAAGTCCTGAATATTGTCAAAGAGGGAATCACGACGGCAACTCTCTCTGACCCAGAAAAGATCGCAAGAGCAAATCTGGCATTCAAATATTTGAAGAATCAGATAACGGTACAGTATTGGATAGAAAATAGAGGCAGGAAGCCGCCTTTCGGCGAAAACTCCAGAATGATCTTGCATTTTTTTGGAACTGATTAGAGGGTAATTTCTGGAGAGTAGTTCAAGGCAAATTCCTGTTTCAACTACCAATATTCATAACGAAAAGAATGATTCCCAGCAAAACTGGATAGAACAGTAAAATGGGAATTGCGAAGAAGGATTTCATCCATTCACAGAAATTCACTTTGCACCTCATCTCAAACGTGATCTGATCCGCGTTCTTTACACGTTCAGTGTCATAGAGCCTTCTAAAACATCGTTCAAGAGATAAATAGTATGAGTCCAGTATCCAGAAAAGAACTACTGGAAGATATGCAATGTACAAAAATGACCGATCAGAGTCTTTTGCGGATAATGCGAAGATCCCAGCGACCAAGGTGACTGTCCATCCCCGAATTAGAAACTCGGAGTTTGCCATCCTGTCAATCGCGGACTGTATCATCTGGAGATGGGCGACTTTTCCTTCCATCACGTCCTCCTATATGGTTTCTTACCCTTGAGCCAATAATCAAATGTTATGTATGAGTTCGGAGACCTGTTAACCCATAGCTTTTTCTTTCCTTCGGTGTCATATTCCTCAGTAATGTATGGATATATTCCTAAGTACTCTTGCCCTTTATAGCTACTTTGAGACTTGCTCATGATTGGGATAATTCCAACCATTCCTTCTCCGGAATCGTCAACAGAATTTCCATCCTTGTATCCCAGTTCCCAAGGCATCCATCGTGAATTCATAGAATTCTTAGAGGTGGCAAAAAGTAGACATTTGCTATTGTTCATTCGACGCCGCAGAGTCCGTGCCGTTTCCCCTGTCACTTCGGACCGGTTCAATTCCTTGTCAATTATCCAGTCAACATACACAGAATAACCGTAGCGTTCCAAAAAACCACATAGATAGAGCAAGTTTGTGTAATTCAATTTCGCATCGGCGTAACTGTGTGATAGGAATACATCAAAATTCTGATTTCTGCGGAATGACTTTGTGTCTTCGGCCAAGATGGCTCTGGCAGAGTTTGCCGCCATTCGAGCACCGTATTGTTTCTCCCCGACAGATTTGATTCGATCGAATGTGAGTAATGCCATGATTTCTATGAGATAGAAGTGAATTCAAAATTTCAGGATCAGGACAATTCTCGGAAAGGTTCGCCGCTTAGCCAACCTTCGAGGGACGCATATGTTTTTCCCCCTTGAAGATCCAAAGTCGATCTCTTCCAGAAAGATCATCACGTCGCTCAACGTGTGGATAAATGCCCAAATATTCCTGTCCTTCAAATGACCTATTGGCATTATCTGAAAGAGACAGGATTGCGACCATTCCTTTTGTACCTCCAGTTGTGGTTTGACCGTCTTTGTACCCTAACTCCCATGGCATCCATTTGGAGGGAATCGAATTCTTAGATGTCGTAAGTAGAAAGCACCGACTATTAGTCATTCTCCTCCTGAGGATATCGGCTGTTCTCTTATCAACATACTCTCTTGATAGCGTGTCATCTATGATCCAATCAACGTATACAGTGTAACCAAAGTCTTCTTAAAATGCTTTAATCCCCAAAAGTTGGTTCATATTGATTCGCGCGCCTGCATAACTGTGTGATAGGAACATGTCAAAATTCTGATCCATTCCAGTTGCACGAGTGTCTTCATTGAGGATCTGCAGTCTTTTGGTGCATTCGGTGAGCATATCGTTGCTGTCGGCTCCCTTCCAGCTGAACCGTCAGCACTTGCTTACCTGCAAGCACAGAAATAGTGTCGCCGTCTTTGGCAATGACACATTTGGCTTGGATGGTCTCAGAGACCTCGGGAATGCAGGATTTTCCCTGTACCTCAGCCCAAGCAATGGCGGCAAAGAAAAGAGTGAATATAGTGACGACCCGAAAATGAGTCATTGTGCTTGCCCGCTGGAGTCCTTCGTTCTTGGTTCAGTCCAAAGGATAGCTGACAGAAGGTCACTGTAAACCAAGAACATCCAATAGTTCGCACGAGAAGTGTTTTGGTCGCTGGATTTTTCGCGAGAGCTGCCATCCTCTGTTTCTCGAATTCAGATAAGGGCAGGAAATGAATCGGACCGCTCCAGATAAAAAGTCAGACGACTTGGAGGATTTGGGCGGTGCGTGAGCCGTTCATCGATGGCTCTGCGAAGTGCTGATAACGCAGGCCTGGCAATCAATTCTCATCCAGAACATATTATTCTTTCCCGGTGCCTATCATTTGTTGGGAGCTTCAGATCGAGCAATTGGACACCTTCAATCTTGTACGTTTCTGCCATTTGGGAGAGTCTTTTCCTCAGTCGCATCGGTTTCGCCAGATCATCGTACAACTCTTCGGCAATGACGAGTGGATATATCAGAAGCTTGACCATAAATTTGCTATTTACCTGCTCTTGAATCCATCGTTGAATGTCGCGACGCAGTGTATTTAGTTCATCTTTATTTTTGACATGTGGTTTTGTTGTGAAGACCCATAGGGCATGACCAAGAAGATCACCCCATCTTTCCTCCTTGGCGAAGCGAAGCAAAGCAATTTCTGCATGGACATACATTTGATATGCCTGAAGCCGGTCGGCCGGTCGATGTCTCCACAACCACTCAAACATGTCTAGATGGACGTCAATATAATGGTTGTGAAACCTTGGACACAGAGAACATTGTGCGAACTCGTTGTATTCGGATTGGATATCCGGGGCTCCATCTTTTCGGACCAAGACGCGGAGAAGTTGGCCCAGTGCGATTACACGCTCCTCTTCATTAGGGTTTGACTGCAAGATCAAACTTCGAAGCTCCTCCTCGGCGGTCGTGAAGTCGTTGACACTCAGTTGCAATTCGACTAATCGCAACGAGCAGGTCGCGTATGCATCGCGGTCCCTGGCAACCAATGCGTGTTTCATGCCGCTACGCCACATTGCCATGGCTTGCTCCGCTTCTCCAGCGGCTTCATATATTTCTGCCATCTCGATATAATAAATATTTGCATCTGGTTCGTGTCCGACATCATCCATGACCCTTTCTAGCATCCTCAGTGCGCGGCGGACATGCCCCTTCTGGCGTAGCAGGGATGAATAATTCACTGCTATCATTGGGATTATCTCTTTGCAGAGATGTCGCTTTGCGTAAGTCATTGCCTGCCGGTAATAACTTTCTGCGAGCTTCATGCGGCGCGTCTTCCATGCAAGATTGGCAAGCGCAAGACACGCACTCACATACTCACTCCAAATTCCGCGTCTCTTCGCACGTTCCCGACACTGCGTCAGAGCATTAGATGCTGCCTTGGTGTCACCAAGCTCGTCAAGAGCCAATGCATAACTATGCAATGACATTATCTCAGATTCGTAATCGTTTAATGACATCGCCAAATTCTTTGATTGCTCCAGGGCAACAATGGCCTTTTCAGCTTTCCCGCTCCGCAACAGGCACTCTCCCAAATTGTGCAGGGCCAGTTGTTGGAGCTCTTGACACCCATGTCGTTCCATCAAACGTATAGTGGTCCGGAATAGTCTCTCGGCGTCCCCATACCCCCACAATCCCCCCATGATTCCCCCCACTAATCAGCATTCTCCAAGCATTAGCAACGCATCCGCAACGTGTATCCAAATATATTCCTGTCAATAAGTCCTTTGAGCCAGCTTGGTCTATGATGTGCCCGCGCAATCGTTCCGTTTCTGGCAGAGCATCAGAATGCCAATTGGAGATTCATTCCCAAGAATGCTCCGGGAGAAACTCGGACTTTGTCGTGCAGGCTCGATCCTTGATTTTGGCCCTCTCCAAACTCTCGTTCAAATGCATAACCGGAATTCAACTCAGCCGTAAGATGGCGCCAGACCGTCCAAGTCACACCCACAACAAGTCGTTGCTCAAGAACAAAGAATCGATCCTCAGAATTTGAACGGTCGGAAAGAAAGTAGGCTTCCGAAAGATTTTCATAGGCTCCATAAAATTGCAGCTGATCACTGAGATCGTAAGTCAATCGTGCATTCACGTTCGTCAGTGGGACATACGACAACTCGAGTGCCCAATCCCGGGAGGGCTCCCAGTGGAGCCTGAAGGGGAGTCCGATATTCATCTGGAAGGATTCGGAAGGACTCCAACTGTAAGCCACCATCGGAATCGGAAAATTCAACGTCCCCGCTGGAGAATACATGACCCCGAACGTCCAGGAGTCCCGCTGGTTTCTGGCGGGGATCAGCAACATTCCTCCCAGCATCATGTTGATTTCATTACTGCTTTGAAACGGTTCGTCTCCAGACGCACCGGCGCTGGCCATGAGCAATCCCGTCCAGCCATTGTCGAACTGCCGTAGATAATTCAGCCCAAAGCTCACATCCCAGAGATCGGAGGGAAAAGGGCGTCCTGTATCAGGCAGAATTACATTCCCTGAGTAGTGCGAGTTTTGGACGGTGAAATTGAATATGAGAGCCTGGCCATCATCAGCCCAGAGCGGCATCCCTGCAGTAAGATTCTGGTGGAGAACAGCCAATTCACCCTGTTGCCCAGAAACCGGTCGTGACGGATACCAGGTGACACGATATCCAGGAATTCCTCCCGGACCGCTCCCGATTCCTGGACCTCCAGACCCACGTACGGCATGGCGATTCACATCGAATGCCGATTCGGATGGGATTATCTCCGGAACGAGAGGAGGTTCTTCGTCATCAAACACTTCGTCTAAAAGGAAGGGCTTCAGATGTCTTTCCGTTGAGTCTTCCTCAAAGGGAAAGTCGGAGAACCCATAGGGATCCTCAGCCATTGCGGTACTAGAGACGAGAACGATGAAGATCATCATCAACAGGCCCGCTCGAGCCTGCGGCTTCCGAGTCGGCAATGACCACGTGACTGAAGCGTTGGTCATTGCCGACTCCGCCCATAAATTCGTATCACCATGGAAAGAAATGCATTAAGGCCGTTGGGAATCTGCATTGTCGGTACATGGGGGGATCGTCTGAAGATGATCGAATACTTCATCATTACGAACCTCGCCGTAGTCCGAACGAAATGGCTGGTAACCACGAATTACGGGTTGGCATCTGTCTTTTCCAATGTCTCAATCAGAACTAAATCGACTGGAGGATTCAGACTACTGTTGCGTCAGCATTCAAAATGAGGGTGGAAGAATCGAAACGGGAGCGGCCAACGAGCCGCGGAACATATTAGACAACCCTCAGTTTGAAGCCTGACAAGGCACTACGTTCAGCTTGCCGATTCTCTTGCCCAATCCTTTCAACACCGACGAGGCGAAATTAATCCTTGATCGTGAACCACCATCCGAAGCCATGGCAACTTCCAACGTCAGGGCGATTCTTCGAACGGCAACACATCGCCACTGACCTGGATGCCGACGGTCTCTCCAAGGGCGGGGGCTGTTCGGGAATCGGAGACGATGGGGAACGTCTGCTGACCGATCCTGACGGTCACGGTCTGGACGGGACCACGAAACTCGCGTCGCACGATCAGGCCGGTCACATCGCTGTCCTGGGGGGAAACGAACGTCACCTGTTCCGGCCGCAACACCACATCGGTGACCCCCTGAACAGGACGGCGGAGAAGCAGGCGGCCGAACGGTCCGTCGGCGATCGTCCCCGCCGCGCGCACCTGAAAACGGATTGCCGCTCCCAGAAACCGGGCGACGAACGCATTCACCGGCTGCGAGTAGACTTCTTCGGGAGGACCGATCTGCACGAGCCGCCCCCGATGCATCACCGCGACCCGCCGTCCCAGCGAGAGCGCTTCCTCGCGGTCATGCGTGACCAGGATTGCGGCGACTCCCTGATCGGCCAGGAGCTGGCAAACGTCGCGTCGGGCTGTTTCCCGGAGTGAGGCATCGAGATTGCTGAACGGCTCATCCAGCAGGACGACGCGAGGAGCGGCGGCCAGTGTTCGCGCCAGGGCGACCCGCTGCTGCTGTCCGCCGGAGAGCGTATGGGGCTGCCTCCGGGCGAGGTCTCTCAGACCGAGCATTGCCAGCAGGTCCAATGCCCGATCGCGGCGGGATCGTCGCCGGCCGCGCATGCCGAACATCACGTTCGACAAGACCGACAGGTGAGGAAACAGGGCGTAATCCTGAAAAACGACGCCGATGTTGCGCCGATGCGGAGGAATGTGAACCGGCTGTTGGGGGGCCGCTGCCAGCAGGTCTTCTCCGAATCGAATCTCACCGGCGTCGATCCGTTCAAAACCGGCGATGAGACGCAAAATCGTCGTCTTACCGCATCCGGAAGGACCAACCAGCGTGAGCAATTCTCCCTCAGCCAGGTCGAAGCTGACGTCTTCCACCACCCAGGCGGCATCCCGCACAAAACGCTTGTGAAGTTGTCGGATCTGAAGCGGGCAGGCAGTCATGACTCGTGTCTCCGTTCGAACAGGAGCAGCCCCACGAAACCAGCCGAGGCACAGAGCGTTATCAGGGCGTACGGAGCGGCCCGGGCGAATTCCGCGTTCTCGGCATGGTCCCACGCATTGCGGGCCAATGTTTCCATCCCTACCGGAGCCAACAGAATCGTCAACGGTAATTCTTTCATGCACGAGAGGAACACGAACGCGGCGGCGACCAGAATGCCGTGTCTCATGATCGGCAGCGTGACGCGGAAGACCGCTCCCCAGGGACTGGCCCCCAACGACCATGCCGCTTCCTCAAGCCGGGGACTGGTCAACCGCAGGCTGGAACGGATCGGCCCGACCGCTTCCGCGAGAAAGTGCAGAATGTATGCCAGCACCAGCAGCGGCAGCGACTGGTAGAACGTCTCGAAAATCAGTTCGGGCATCCACGGGGCCAGACACAGCATGATGAAACTCAGCCCCAGGGCCAGCGCAGGGACCGAGTAACCGACCAGTGGCGCACGCTCGAAAATGGCTGTCAGCCTGCCGGGATAACGGACACTGAGCAGGGCAATCGGAATGGCGAGGATAGACGCCCCAACCGCTGCGGGGAGACTGGCAACAACACTCCCCCACAATGCCTTGCGGATCGATGTCCAGATCGTCGGATCGGACAGCGTGCTCATCCAGTAGCCGGTCGTCACGACAGGAAGGATCACTCCCATCACCACGACCAGACAGCAGGTGAACAGGGCCGGAAATTGCCAGATTCCCAGGTCCGTTCGCCGCGCGATACGGGCCGTTCCGACACCGGCGCGATCCAGACGCAACCGTTTCAGCAGCAGCCATTCGCCCATCAGCAGCAGCAGGGCGAATGAGATCATCACCAGTGCCAGCCGTGCTGCATTTCCGGTATCGAAAGAGTTGTAGCGGGCATACAGCGTCGTGCTCAGCGTTTCATAGCGCATGAGGCTGACGACGCCGAAATCAGCCATCACATGCAGCGCGACCAGCAGCATCCCCGCGAGCAGGGCGGGCAACAGTTGAGGACCAACCACCCAGACCGCAACTGCGGCCCGGCTGCGTCCCAGGCTGGAGGCGGCCTCTTCCTGAGAAGCATCGATCGCATGCCACGCGGCCCGCAACGGGAGATAGACATACGGAAAGTTGTAAGCCGACAACGCCAGCCAGCTTCCGAGGTATCCACCCAGGCGGGGAACGTGGAAACGTCCTGTCTGGGCATCCACGAACCAGAAGCGCAGCAGGGACGAATCCGCCCCGAGCAGCCGGACCAGCAGCCCGTCGTCGCCCCCCAGACCGAGCAGCGAATACGCGGTGACGTAAGGAGGGACGGCGAGCGGACACACCAGCAAGACCGCCAGCAGTCGTCGCCCCCACAGGTTCGTCCGGACCGTCAACCACGAGGCGACGATCCCCAGTCCGGCGACCGTCGTGGTGACCGCAGCCATCAGCAGCAACGTGTTCCACCAGCGGATTCGCATCGGCCCGGACCACAACGGCTCCACATCGTCGGTCATGCTGAGGGCGTAATAGACCAGATACCCGATGGGGACCGCCATTACCAGCGAGGTCAGCAAGGCCAGAGTGATCAGCAGCCACGGGGGCCGCCGTGACGGCGAAACAGCAATGGCTCCAGCTCCCATTCATTCATCGGAGGTATTTTTATGCCGCGAATAAGACCTCCCGATCGATCGAAAGTCCTCATCCTGAAACAAAACTAGTGTTGCGTCAGCATTCAAAATTAAGGTGGAAGAATCGAAACGGGAGCGGCCAACGAGCCGCGGAACATGTGAGACAACCCTCAGTTTGAAGCCTGACAAGGCACGAGGGGATGTCGTCCGGCATTCTACTGCAAACCGACCTGCCGCAGCAGTTTCAGCGTCCCTTCCAGATCCTGGAGATCGGAATATTTGATCTCCGGAGCGGCTTTCGTTACGGGGGACTGTTCCGGTGGTTCGGTCGCGGTCACCGCGTATTCGCTGACATTGTTGGTGAAATACTTCTGGGAATCCTCCTTCAGCAGGAAGGCGAGAAACTTCTGAGCCAGTTCCTGTTTCTTGCTGCTCTCGAGCACTCCGACACCGGCAACAAACACGAGATTCCCCAGGTCACCGTCGGCAAAGGCCGTCTGTTCGACAGGGAAGTCGGGGCGGTCTTTCTTCACTTGATGCAGGTAGTAATGGTTCAGGATGCCGATGTCGATTTCCCCGGCAGCGATGGCATCGAGAATGGGAGAGTTGCGGGGATACGACTTGGCCCCATTCTCGCGGACTCCCGTGAGCCAGGCTTTGGTTTTTTCTTCACCGTACTTCGCCCGCATGCCGGTCACGAATGCCTGAAATGATGCATTCGCCGGGGACCAGCCGATGCGTCCCTTCCATCTGGGATCGGTCAGGTCGAACACGGACTTCGGCAAGTCCGGAGGAGAAACACGCGTGGGTGAATAGGCGATGCCCCTTGCCCGAGCGCTGGTCGCGACCCAGGTTTGATCCGGTGACCGAAATGCGGGGAGCGTCTGGTTGATGATCGTTTCCGGGAGCTTCGTGAAGAGCTTGTCGCTGGTGAGTTGCTCCAACGCGCCGGTGTCCTGCGCCCAGAAGACGTCGCACTGGCTCCGCTTCCCTTCCTGCTGCAGAGCCAGTGCCAGTTGTGCCGTTCCGCCGAAACGGACGTTGACCTTGATTCCCGTCTCCGTTTGAAACTTCTCGACAAGCGGTTCAACGAGTTGTTTTGACCGCCCGGAATAAACAGTCAACGAATCCTGAGCCGTCGCCATGGAAGCGGCGCTCGTCACGGCAACGGCCAATACCAGCCACAACGAAAGCAGACCGTTGCGGGGAAGGGATCGGAAAATCAAGGTCATCATCGGCATGGGATTGCTCCGGAATGAAATGACGGGGAACCGTCGCAGGGGTGAGCAGAGGAACGTCCCTCACGCTGGGACACGTTCTGTCTCATCGAGCAGAGATGGCCTGGGTGAAGATAACCTGGGGTTTCACCCGGCTTCCAAATGGGGCGATGGCCCGTCTGCGGAAGACGGCGTGACGAATACTCTCTCCTCGGGTGATTCTGGCAAGCCGCGAGCGGCAAATCAATGCCGCTGCGTTCCGGGGGCAACGTGTGAGCCCAAATCCGATGGTTCAGTTCCCAGTTCTGCTTCATGATATCGGCTTCGGAAATTGTCAGCACAGCCTGCAGAATGAGCAGGACGACAAGTGATTCCGTGGAATAGATTGCCGGATTTCCGTCTGATGCTCTATCGGAGGGAACTGAGATAGGCCAGCAAATCGGCCAGTTCCTGGGGAGTCATGTCACGATGCAGCAGATCGGGCATCAGGGAACGAGGCTGAGGGACTAATTCCTCAATCGTTTCCATGGACAATTCCTGTTCCGCTCCACTCACATCCTTGAAACGAATCCGTTCCTCTGTCCGCTCGGTGACCAGACCTGTCAGCACACGACCATCGGTTGTTTCCAACAAGTACATGACATAGTCCTGATCGATCTCCGCCGACGGCTCCAGAATACTTTTCAGGATTTGCTCGCGGCTCCGCTTGCTGCCGATCTTTGATAAGTCCGGTCCCAGTTCCCGACCGATGCCTTCCGATCGATGGCAGTTACGGCAAGAAAATCCTTCTGCCTTCTGAAACAGGAAACGGCCTGCTGCCACGTTCCCTTTGAGTCTGAAGATCTCCTCCGGATTGACGACCATTCCCAATGTCTGTCGCCGTTGTTCCACGGGGAGAAAACGTTCGAATAACCCTTTCACGTGTTCGGGGCTCTCCCTGGAAATTCTCGCAGCAATCCTCTGGCGCCGCTCCGTGTTGGACACCCGCGCGAGTTGATCCGCCAGCCGCAATGCCGCTGACGTCTCGCCGGTGACGGGGGGAATGGCTTCCTCGTCAAGCTCCACAAGCAGCATCTTCTCTTCCGCCTGCACCTCTTCGGGGTCGCGTTCCAGCGAGATGATCCACTCACGAATCAGGCTCAGGCCGGCGTCATCCACGTTGCGGCTCCCCGTATACGGCATATGTCCACGGCCCACCGTGGCCAGGCGATAATACAGAACCGACTGCTCCGGCCGACCAGGTTGAATGATCCGCGCCTCCGTCAGGTCAAAATTCCCCTGGGTCGGCAGTTCATTCACGGCATGCATCTGCTCGATCGAGAACTCAAATGGAAATTCGATCCTGGCGTTTCCACCCCCCTCCCGTCGATGGCAATGAGAGCAGTTGATTGAAAGATAGGATCGAGCCCGAAGACTCAAGTCGGCTGAAGCATCATAAGGATTGACCATGGCCACCGCACGATCGGCGATAGAGATTTTGGAATCGAACAATCCCCAACGCTCGAAGCGGTCGAGTTGGTTCTCCGCCTGAGTGCCGGGAAGATGAGGATCGGCAGGGACGTCGCGATTCAGATTCGGCACTTTGAATCCGGCAATGAAGCCGAGCGGCCAGACATGGCACGTCAGGCATTCCGCCCGATTGACAATCCGCCAGTTTCTGACCCTGGGAAGGGAGGCATCTTCCGTATCGTCATCAGCCAGGCGGATCTGTGTTTCGATTCCTTCCCTGGGAACCAGAACGGCATCCGTTTGCTCGTCGTTCCATAAATAACTGTATCCCCGCCATTCTGAACCGTCGAAATGCAGTAACTGTGTTTCCACGTTCCGTAATTTTTTACCATGGCGATCGAGCGGAATAGCCAGCGTTTTGACGGCGACCGTATCGCGGGGGTAGGCATAATAAGGCAGGTACACCTGACCATTACCAGGAATTGCCAGGAACCGTCGAGAAATCGCTCCTTCCGAGAAAAGTTCCGCATTGACTTCATAAGGAATCACCCCTGCTGCAGGGGTTTGCAGTTTCGTATCATCGAAGAGTCCGGTCTCGCTCAGCCGTCTCGGAAAAGCATTATTCGGCGTTTTATCGGCATTCGGAACCATGCGGTACAAGCCGCCTCCATAGTCGACGATCACCAGTTCTCCGTCCGCATCCACTCCAAAAGCAATGATATTGAGCACTGTGTCAACAAGTTCCTCGGGTTCCACAACCTGCTGGGAGGCGTGATCAACACGCAGTTGCCAGATCTTGCCAGTGGCCCAGTCTCCATAGAGGTAGCTGCCTGTCAGTTGCGGCAGGTTTCGTCCATGGTAAACGACTCCTCCCGTAATGGACCGCCCTTCCGTATGTGGATATTCCACGACCGGTGACAACAGTTCTCCTGGCCCAGCAACCAGATCACTTCGAACAGGATGGCTTCCTTCGCGTAACGGCCAACCGAAATTTCCGCCCCGCACGATTCGCTGCAGACTTTCCCAACGCTCCCAGCCGACATCTCCCGCCCACAGGGTTCCCGTCTGCGGATCGAAATTCATTCGCCAAGGGTTGCGTAATCCCAGTGCCCAGATTTCTCCACGAGATCCCTCATGCTGAATGAAAGGATTATCGGGGGGAATGGCATAGGGCCGTCCTTCATCTGCCTGATCGATATCAATGCGCAAGATTGAGGCCCTCAGGTCGGTCAGGCTCTGACCGGCATTGAATTCGTCCGGCGGGAACGGAGCGGCTCCGTCTCCCGTGGAAATGTAGAGTTTCTGATCCGGTCCAAACCGCAGACAGCCTCCGTTATGCCCGCCGCTGGGCCAGGTCAGCAGAATTTCTTCCGCCGTCGTGTCGATCAACTCTCCCGGTTCGGCGGGGACCCGCAATCGCACGACCCGTGTTCCATCCTCTCCTTCCGGTTGATTGATGTAGCACAGAAAGAGTTCCCGGTTCGTCAAGTAGTGAGGATGAAAAGCGATCGAGAACGCCTGATGGACTTCCAACCCTCCCGCCGGCGCATCAAGAACCATCAGGGCTTCGTCGGGGGAAGCGGGGTCGAGAACCAGAATACTGCCATTCAGTTGCAGGATGAACCATCGCCCTGTCCCCGGTTCCAGAGCGAAGTCGACAGGCGTCTCGAAACGGATCTGCGGGAATAACCGTTCGACAACATACGGCGCGGGGGGCTCTGGCGTCCCGTCGATACGGGAGGTGGTCCAGGGAACGCGTGAAGATTGCGTCTGTCCGTGCGCGGGCACCAGCGCCGCCAGCACCGCGATCGACAACCACAGCCAGTCTCCCGTTCGAAGGGGTTTCCTCATTCGCTCACCAACTCCCGACGCCAGTTGCTCGGATACCGGCGTTTCTGTCCGCATCGTCATCAGATTCTTTTCCGACCTTAGAGCAGTTTTGCCCGCCCGTGTTATTTCAGACAGACGCGAGTTTCGATTGATGAAACGCTGTTCGCCGCGTAGCAGAACGGTGAACACTTCAGGTTCATGCAATGATAGAGTGCCAGGTTGTGGTGAAATCGTCCGTCGGGGGACAGATTCCATTACGAGACACCCCTCGCGTCTTTGGATTCTTTCTTTAATTGTACTGGGGGCGTCCATTGGTAGAGCCACGTTTCGGTGAGTGCCTGACCATTACAACGCAGATAAAGACGGATATTGATCGGTTCTATGCTCTGGTCAGTGGGCTTAAGATCAAACATCGCCCTCCAACCGCTGATCTGCTCTCCATTAACCTGCCAGAGCGGCCGGGCTGAGACGATTTCCACTTCGCCACGCGAGACTTCAATCACCGGTTCCACCTGTGGATTGTCTCCCAGAAGTGCGAAGCTGTCCCCCGCAAAGTCGATGGCGAAGCGCCATGAGAAATACTTCCGCGGTTGGCCGACGATGCCGCCTGGTCCGGTCCGCGTGGCCCGCACCGTCGCCGCAGTCGGAGACGCGGGTGTCCTGGCCCCCCAGTGTAGTTTGTAGCCCAGCGATAGCTCCGTGCCGGGTTGCGGCTTCTCGGCAGGGTTCCAGAACGCGACAATATTGTCAAAGGTTTCATCAGCGGTGGGAATTTCCACAAGCATGACGGCTCCCTTTCCCCAGCCGCAGCCATCGAGCCCTGGTTTAGGTTCGATCCAGACGCTGGGACGACGCTCGTAAAAGACACCGTCATCCTGGTAATGGTCGAAGTTACGGTCGCGCTGCAACAGTCCGAAACCGCGGGGATTTTCATCGAAATAGGAATTGACGCGCACACCGGGCGGATTCACCAGAGGCCGCCAGATCCATTCGCCGCTGCCGGTCCACATCTGCAGACCGTCCGTGTCATGGATTTCCGGCCGCCAGTCATTGTTCATGCGAGCGTCATTCTCGCCGTACTGATACATACTGGTCAGTGGCGCGATTCCCAGCCGTTCAATCTCTTTGCGAGGATACAGGGCTGCATCGATATCCATGACAAAGTGGTCACCCGGTGTCAGCAGAAAACGATAGGCGCCGACGATGCTTGGTGAATCGAGCAAACCATAAACGGTCAATGTCGTTGAATCTTTGGCGGGCCGTTCCAGCCAGTAGGCGACGAAGTTCGGAAATTCCTCCGGATAATCCATGCCGCAGTCAACGGCGAGTCCGCGGGCCGACTGTCCATATTGTTTTTCACTACCGACCGCTCGGAAGTAACTGGCCCCCTGGAATGCAGCGATGTCGCGCACCCAATCCGTGTGAAAATTCAACCGGAAGCCGGCAAAGCCTAGATTTTCAGGAAGCGACTCGGGATCCACGCCGCTCCGGCCATAGTCGAACATGGCGGAATCATAGGCCAGCTGCTGGGCCTGGCCGTTCACGACTTCATACATCCGGACTGGGGTTTTGACGGTAAATCCCAAGTGGAAGAAACGTGCCTGATACCACAGGTTTTGATCGTGCCACAACGAATGATCTTCTTTGAATCGAATCGACTGCCAGGAATCCCAGTCCAGATTTGCGATCGGTGCCGGCAGAGTGTCTGGCGGCGGTTCATATGGGCTCCTGGCCAACTGGCGCGCCTGATTTTTCAGCAGGAGAAAATCGAAGACTTCCGGTTCACCCAACGGCTTTAAGCCGGCCTTTGCCGAACTGTTTTCAAATAACGCGGCCAAAGGAAAAGCAGATGAGCCCAGGACTGCGGCGGCACTTTTGAGTAAGTCACGTCGATTCATTGGTCAGGAGTTTCCTTACGTTCCAAAATTGAAAAAGGTAACAGTCGTTCCGAGTTCATGACTGGTTTCGAAGAGACGGAAAAGAGAGAGGAGACAATAGGGGCCGGGAAAGGCTGCGTTTCAGGCTCTTCCGTGTATTCTAGGGCAATTTGCAAATGGATTTACCCATCCCCGCCACGCGGCGAGCAGCGTTTTTCCCGTTCAAGAATCCCCCCTGTCCAACTGATGCAGACGGGCACATGAGTAGAGCAAACTGCGCTAGATGATGTCTCCAATCTCTCTGATGTGAGCAAAGACCGGCATGATCTCGCCTGTGCAGGTCATTCAAGGTTTTGGATACGAGCAAGCCTACCTTTTCGCCTGCGGAAATGTCTACACCTTTTTCATAACCACTCTCGTGTCCTGTCAGGCATGGACTGATGGATAGGGACTCCCTGATCCATCGTTTTTCTATCCTCTTCTCCAGAACTTGATGTTTCCTCGGCACCAGCGAACTGCGACCTGCAGGCTGCCCCCTGCCGTTCGAGAACTGGACCGAGGTTCTGGGGAGTGAACGACTCACCGGAGCAGCCCTGGACCGACTGACAGATGTCATATTCTGGAGTTCAGCGGCGAGAGCTACCGCCTGGCCAATGCCAAACGCCGCCGCCAGAATCTCCGGGGAAAATCCTCAAGCCCGCCTGCCGCCGCGACGACATAACAACCAGGCAAGTTCTCTCTCCCGGCCCGACACCCTCTCCCCGCCGGGACCTTTTCGACTACCATCGCCACACTTTTCCCACGACGGGCGCTACGTTTTTCGTCTGATGTCTACAGTATTTCTGTTCCGTCCTGAAGTCATCACATGCCTCTTGAGAACGATCAATCCAAAATGATGGAAACAGTCTCGCCTGGTTCATTGCAGGGACAGTTACGGAACCTGTTTTCATCGGAGATCAACTTTGGTTACGTCATCGTGGCCATGGTGTTCGTACTGATGGGGAGAACTCCTCCGGCGACGGCTGCAGATCCATTGCCGCCAGCCGTTGATCTCCGTGACAGCCTGAAGCCCTCACCGATCAAAGCTCTCGA
>Ga0182745_1002105_pt1 | contig 18350 bp, 17 predicted proteins | sample eDN3rd30CKraftBY_FD_128523 | JGI IMG/M metagenome (GOLD analysis project Ga0182745, IMG submission 128523) | Enriched backyard soil microbial communities from Emeryville, California, USA - eDNA 3rd pass 30_C Kraft BY (version 2) (version 2) | ecosystem: Environmental > Terrestrial > Soil >...
GCGCACAGGAGCGGGCACATGCACGGTGTGATCACCCTGCGGGACGTGGTGGCGAACCTCGGCGTGGTGCTTCGCGAGTTCGGCGCGGTGTGCGTCGTGCGCTGTCTGGTGGCCTCGCTGCGCCGTCAGCGGACCACCTTCCTGGAAATCGCGCTGTGTCCCAAGCGCCCCTGACGCCCTAGTCCCTTGATGCTCAGTCGCCTTCTTCCGCTCGCACTGCTGCTTTCCGCCCCCGCCGCTGCCCGCGACTTCGCCTACGAGGACGACGCGGTGTCCACCTCGCTCGACGGGGTGGGGCGCATCACCATCCAGGGCGGCTGGCGCATCACCCCCAACAAGACGCTCTACGACGGCTGGTACGGCCGCCAGGCCAACCAGGGCCTGCCGCGCGCGCGTGAGGTGGCGGGCGCGCCCACGGTGGTGGCGTCCTTCGCGTATGCCATCTCCGACCTGCTGGAGGTGGGCATCGACCTGTTCGGCACCCGGAGCCGCCTCTACCTCAACGAGCCCGGCCCCGACGGCGAGCCACCCCAGGTCCGGCAGGTGGACACCCTGGGCTACGGCGCGCTCATCGGCCTGCGCTTCCAGACGGTGATTCCAGAGCTGGGGCCTCATGGGCTCGTGCCCTACGCGGGCCTGCTCACCGGCCCCACGCTCGCCGCGTCGGAGCGCAAGGGCGAGGCGCTCCAGGAGATCACCACCCAGGCCTGGATGGCCAATGTGGGGGCCACCCTGCGGCTGACGGCCCGGTGGGGCATCACCGCGGACTACCGCCTCGCCTTCCTGCGCGGGCCGGTGGGGCCTTCCACCGCGCGCGTGGGCTCGTTCAGCATGGGCGGGAGCTGGCTCTCACTGGGCGTGACGTACAGCTTTCCTGCCGAGCCTTCCCGGCCACTCTCTGGCAGTCTGTAGGGGAGGCGGGCGAGCCGGATGCGGCCTGCTTCCTTCCGGAAATGCAGGGTCGGAGCCTTGCTGTTCCGCTGCGGAAATATCGGCCGCATGGCCGGGAGAACTCCTTACGATGCGTGAATCGGCCGAGATCACCTCTGGGCCCAGGAAGATGTCCATGTCAGACCAGCCGAAGACGGATATGGGGAAGGAGCTCACGGAGCTGCGCCGTGAGATCGTCGAGGCACGCAACCTCGTCATCAAGAGCGACAACCTGCTCAAGAACCTCCACGCGGAGGTGAAGGCGGTTGGCAAGCGCCACGAAGACTTCCAGAAGCGCCAGTGGCTCTCCTCCGCGGTGGCCTACGTGCTGTTCGCGGTCATCTCCGTGGGCGCGGCGCTGATGATTACCAGCGCGCGCAGCTCCAGCGCGGCCAGTGAGAAGGAGCGCCTGGAGAAGACGGTCGCGGACCTGACGGGCCAGCTGGAGAAGCAGCGCGCGGACACCGCGGCGCACCAGGCCGTCCAGCAGGAGGCGAACAAGGTCTACAAGATGATGACCACGCTGCCGGGTGACGAGCGCCTCAAGGGCATCGACGCGCTGGTGAAGCTGGACACCGCCCGGCTGAGCAACCTGGAGCGCCAGGCCCTCAATGACCGCGCCGCCGTGCTGCGCCGCGAGACGGGGGACGCCGCGTTCGAGCAGGGGAAGATCGCCTTCCGCAAGAACGAGATGAACGCCGTCATCTCCAACCTGGAGCGCTTCCTGGCCATGAACCCGCCGGCGGACCAGTCGCTGGAGGCGGCCTTCTACCTGGGCACGGCCTACAACAACACGCGCAAGCACGAGAAGGCGGTGCCGCTGCTGGCGCGCTTCGTCGAGGGGGACCGCAGGGCGAAGACGCGCGACTACGCCATGCTGCTGCTGGCGCACTCCTACCAGGAGGTGGGCCAGTACGATAAGGCGCTGGAGGTGGCCCGTGACGCGGCCGGCGCCTACCTCAACAGCCAGTACCAGTCGCAGTTCCGGAGCCGCATCGCCGCGGTGAAGCGGCTGATGAACCCGGAGTCGGGCTCGGCGCCCGCCGCGCCGGCGCAGGCGGCCAGCGAGGCCGGCCAGTAGCTCGCCGGGGCTGTTGGCCCGCCAGCGAACGGTGGCCACACGGAAGCGTTGCCACACGGGGTCCACGGTCGTAAGACCTGGACCCCGTGTCCGCTCCCGACCCCCGGAAAGATCCCCGCTTCCGCCGTTTCCGCGGCGTCGCGTATGGGATCCACATCGCCCTCGCCACGCTGTTCTCGCTGTGGCTCCTCTGGTGTGTCGGTCGCTCCGTGGCGGCGATGACGCCGGGGAAGCTGCCGCCCGCCCCTGTCACCCTCACGTACCGCGAATGCCTGGACGGCGCGCGGGTGCTGTGGACGGAGCTGGAGGCGGGGCGGGAGAAGCTGGTGAACGTCTCCCCCGCCAAGAGCGTCGACCAGGAGTGGATGCGCTTCCGCACCTCCTGGCTGGAGAAGCTGCGCGTTCGGGAGTCCGAGTGCGCGCTCGACTCGCGCGAGCGGGCCTCCCTGCGGGAGGTGTTCCGCCGGCTGGTGCGGGTGCAGGACCTCTACGCCATCCACGCGGTGCAGTACGCGGGCGAGGTGGGCGGCGCGGTGGACGCCCTGCATGCCGCGCTGGAGACCGCGGGCCGCAACCCCGGTGCCGGCCGGCTGCCCTGAGCGTCAGCGCACCGGCAGCAGCGCGCTGTAGCGGCCCAGGTGGTCCGACACCGTCTGGGACAGCAGCACCGAGAAGGGCCGCCCCTCCAGGTTCGCCACCCGGTAGAAGCGGACCGAGGCGTACGGCGAGGCATGGCCGGCCTCGCTCACGTGGCCGCGTACGGTGCGGCCGCGCTGGAGCGGGAAGGTCGCCAGCACTTGCTCGGCGGAGTCGTCGCCCGGCAGCACCGTGACGACGCGGCTGACGCGGGGCAGGTTCTCCGTGGGGATGAAGTCCATGCGGTAGACGCCCGGGTCCAGCCACAGCCGGAACGCTCCGGAGTCGTTCGTGGTGCCCAGGGACTCGCCGCCCGCGGGAGGCCGCGGCCAGCCCGGCACCTGGCCCACGGGCTCCGCCAGCACGCGCACGCCGGGCGCCGGCTGGAGGTTGTCCGTCTGGAGGAGGGCACCCCGGAGGATGCGCCGCTCCGGGCAGATGACGTCCGGGAGGACGGCGCCGGTGCGGGGGACGTCCACCGGCTGCACCATCAGCCCCGCGGTGGAGCCGGACGGGGGCACCACCACCAGCGACAGGAGGCTGCCCACCGCGGCGGGCAGCGTCCGCGCCGTGAAGTGGCCCTCCGCGTCGGTGGTGCTCAGCGGCCCCTGGAAGCTGCCGCCGCCGCCCACCTGTCCCCGCAGGGACACCGACGCATTCGCCACCGGCCGGCCGTCCCGCGCCAGGATGCGGCCGGACACCTCCACTGGCTCGCCATAGTCGCCCAGCTCCAGCGGCGCGGTGAGCGGCTCGCGCGGGTCCACGGTGAACGTCTTCTGCGGCACCCACATGTCGCCCGTGGCCGTCACGCGCAGCAGCAGGCTGGGCCGCTGCGCGGCCTCCACGGGCAGGGCCAGCGCGAAGCTGCCCGTGGCCCGCGTCACCGGCACGCGCTGGGACAGCGGCGTGAGGTCCGCGTCCAGGGCCTGGACCTCCAGGCTCGCGTCCACCCGCACCGCGCCCTGGCGCACCACCTGCCCCTCCAGCAGCACCACCTGGTTGGGCGAGGGCAGCACCAGATGCAGGGGCACGGCGCTCCCGGGCTCCACGGTGGCCTGCCCGCGCACGGGCGGCAGCCGCGGGTCCTCGGGGGAGAGCGTCACCGCATACGCCCCGGTGCCCACCGGCAGCGCCCACCGGCCGTTGGTGGGGACGAGGTGCGCGGTGAAGGTGCGCACCACGCCGGGCAGCAGCGCGCTCTCACCGCTGGCGCTCAGGCGCAGCGGCTCGGAGTAGGGGCGCGTGGTGGGGGCGTCCGCGCCCGGCATGGACGTGACGCGCACGGTGGTGCCCTGCACCGTGGCGGGGCCGAACAGCGCCAGGTTCAGCTCCGGCCGGATGGCGTCCACCCGGAAGTCCTGGGCGTGCAGGCCGTCGTGCGGGTTGGGCGTCACCTCCACCACGATGTCGCGGCCCGGGTCACCGCATCCGTCCGGGAAGCACACCTCGTTGGTGGCGCAGTCCGCGTCCGAGCGGCAGACGAGCTGGCTGGGGTCGGGCGTCTCGTCCAGCAGCGCGCAGCCGCTGCCGCCCAGCACGGCCAACGCCGTGAGCCACGCGAGCCGCCACCCGGCGCTCATCGGCAGTCCCCCTGTACGGTGTTCACCACCCAGGAGTAGGTGACGACGAAGCCCGGGTTCTCGACGAGCGTGCCGTTCGGCAACTGCACCGGGCGGGGCCGCACCACGCGGTCCACCAGCTCCGCGTCGCTCACCAGCGCTTCCACCAGGTGGGGGCCGGGCGTGCCCAGCGGGTTGTTGGCGGACGCCAGGCTGATGAGCAGCGTGCCCCGGTCCGAGCGCCGCGGCTCGCGGGTGTTGGCCAGCTCGTACTGGCGGTAGGGGCCGCGCGGGTCCTGCGGGTTGTAGTCCACGTACCAGTGGACGACGATGCGGTCGTCCACGTCCGGGTCCTCCACGGCCACCTCGAAGGCGAGGTCGCAGGACTCCGCGCCGAAGTCCGGGATGAAGCGCTGCTGGGGCGCCACCAGGCTCTCGATGATGCGCGGCGGCCGGTTCATGAACTCCGGCACGGTGTCCAGCAGGGTGTCGTCCTGGGGGATGAGGCAGCCGGACGCGGCGCAGCTCGCGGCCACCAGCAGCCACAGCCGTCGCCCCCCGGAGTCTCGCCGCGTCGTGGCTTCCATCTTCCTTGCGGGCCGCCCGCCTAGAGCAGCTCGTCGCCCTCCTCGGGCGGCAGGGGCCGTCCCGACTTCTCCGCTTCCAGCTTCTCCAGATGCCGGAAGATGGTCCGCGGGTCCACGCCCAGGTCCTTGGCCGTCTTGGTGCGGTTCCCGTTGTTCCGGGCGAGCACCTCGTTGATGTAACGCTTCTGGAATTCTTCCTTGGCCTGGAGCAGCGGCATGATGGGCTCCAGGTTCTCCGGTTTGAGGTCCAGGTCGTCCGGGCCCAGCAGCGGCTTGTCCGCCAGCACCACCGCCTTCTTCAGCCGGTTCTCCAGCTCGCGGATGTTCCCCGGCCAGCCGTACTTGCGCATGGCCACGGTGGCGGAGGGCGTGAAGCCCCGGGTCTTGGCGCTGAACTCACGGGCGTACTTCTGGAGGAAGAAGCGGCCCAGCACCACCACGTCCTCGCCGCGCTCGCGCAGGGGCGGCAGCTTCAGGGTGACGACGTTGAGGCGGTAGTAGAGGTCCTCACGGAAGGTGTTCTTCTTCACCTCGTCCTCGAGCACCTTGTTGGTGGCGGCCACCACGCGGATGTCCACCGGCTCGCCGCGGTTGTCTCCTACCTTGTAGACGATCTTCTCCTGGAGCGCGCGGAGCAGCTTCACCTGGAGCTGCAGGGGCATCTCGCCCACCTCGTCCAGGAAGAGGGTGCCGCCGATGGCCGCCTGGAACTTGCCAGCCTTGGTGGCCACCGCGCCGGTGAAGGCGCCTTTCACGTGGCCGAACAGCTCGCTCTCCAGCAGGTTCTCCGGGATGGCACCGCAGTTGATGGTGACGAAGGGGCCCTTGGCGCGCGGCGAGCGCCGGTGGATTTCACGGGCGATGAGCTCCTTGCCGGTGCCCGTCTCGCCGGTGATGAGCACGGAGATGTCCGTGGGGGCAATCTTGTCGATGCGCTTGTACACGTCGCGCATGCCCTGACACGCGCCCACGATGTCGCCGTAGCGCTGGTCCTCCAGCTTGCGGCGCAGCTCGGTGTTGTCGAGCTTGAGGTCGCTCACCAGCATCGCGTTCTGGAGGATGAGCGACGCCTGGGCCGCGAAGATGGTGAGCATGTCCGCGCTCTTGGGCTCGAACCGGTTCACCAGCCGGTCGTTGCCCACGTAGATGACGCCGAAGAGGTCCCCCTTCTGCATCAGCGGCACGCACAGCACGGAGTGGACGCGCAGGTTGACCACCGACTCGCTCTTGTTGAACTCCGGTGAATCCAGCGCGTCCGCGACGATGAGCGGCTTCTGCTCTTTGACCACCTTGGCGATGATGGAGTCGGAGAGCTTGTCCTTCTCCACCGCGTCCTCGATGTTCTCCCGGGCCACGTTGCGCGCCACCCGCACGCGCGGCTCCCCGTTCTCCATGAGGATGAGGAAGCCCTTGTCGGCGCGCGTCACCTCGATGGCCTCGTCCATGAGGGTTTCGAGGACGCGGTCCAGGTCGTAGGTCCCCAGCAGCCGCTCGCTGAAGGCGGTGAGCCGGCGCAGCAGCAGCAGCTCGCGGCCGGGCACGCCGGGCAGCTCCGTGGTGTGCGAGTCCGGGTTCGAGGTGTGCGTCACCTCGCGCGGCGGCGCGGCCGCGGGGGGCGGGGTGCGGAAGACCTCGTCCCGGGCGAAGATCAGCTCGGTGTGGCCCACGCGGACCACGTCGCCGGTGGAGAGCGCGTGGGCGTCGCGCTTCTTGCCGTTGACGTGGAAGGTGGCGCCCAGGCTGCCGACCTCGTAGCGGGTGCCGTCGAAGGTGACGTGCAGGGCGCTGGCGGGGACGGCGGCGTCCTCGAGCTGGATGTCGTTGTCCGAGCCCCGCCCGATGCTGGTGAGGCGCTTGAGCAGGGAGACCGCGCGGACCTTTCCATCAGGGGTGCGGACGGTGAGGCTGGCCATGGCTTCACGTACCTGGACGGAGTTTCCGTCAGAAGGAGAGGGTGAGTCCGGCGCCGAGTCCGCCGGAGGTCGGGTAGAGGCCCACGCGCGCGTGCGTCCTGGGCTCGGACGCGCGCGCGGGGCTGGGGCGATGGGGGGACTCCGCGGGCTGCTCGGCGCGGGGCTCCACGGTGCTGCGCACCACCTGGTCCTCATGGTGGAGGAGCGCATCCACCACGCCCACGGCGTAGATGGCGTAGAAGCCGCCAGCCGAGGACAGCTTGAGCAGCCGCCACGCGTCGCGTTGCCTGGCCCGGTTGGTGGGGATGTAGCGCACGGTGACGGAGGCCCGGCCGTCTGGGTCCAGCACGTTGTCCAGGTCGATGGTGCGCGTCTCGAACAGGGACTCGTACGCGAAGAAGGAGATGATGCTCGTCACCGCCAGCACGCCCTCGGTGGCGGCGAAGACGATGCCCAGGCTGGTCCGGCCCTGCTGGAACTGGCCGGCGCCGAAGGGGACGAAGTTGACCAGGAAGTTCCGCTTCTCCACCGTGCGCACGGTGACCTGGGAGGCCAGCTCCTCGGCGCGGCGGCGCTTCACCTCGGCCTCCAGGCGCTCGCGCTCGCGGCGCTCGGCCTCCGCCTTCTCGCGCTCCTGGCGCAGGCGCCGCTCCTGGCGCAGGAAGTCCAGCTCGGTGTCCATGTCCTCCTTGAGCGTCTCGAAGAAGGCGACGGCGGGGGGCGGGACGACGAAGGGGTCCAGGCTGAAGTCCGGGTCGAGCCGGAGCAGGGCGCGCAGGTGGCGGCGGGCGTCGTCGGTGCGCCCCAGGTTGAAGGCGGCCAGGCCCGCGAGCTTGTGCAGCTCTATCAGGTCGTCCTCGTCCAGGTTGCCCCGGTCGATGCGCGAGCCCGCGCGGTCCAGCACCTCGGCGTACTTGCCGTACTCGAAGCTGGCGCGCAGCGCCGCGACCTCCGGGTCCCCGGCGTCCTGGGCGTGCGTGGCGTCCGGAGCGAGCAGCGCCAGCGCGATGAGGAGAAACGGGAGGCAGCGGCTCATTCGGGGCGGAGGCTCCCGCGCAGGGTGGTGGGTTCGCCCGGCCGCAGGTGTACCACACGGCGCTCCGACACGAAGCCCGGGTGGGAGACCTCCACCACCACGGTGTGCTGGAAGCCCGCGGGCCCGCGCGGCGAACGCACCTCGAAGGGCGATGCCAGGCTCTCCTCCACGGTGCGGAGCTCGTCGCCCACGCGCACCTGGGCGCCCGCGGGCTCGAAGTCCACCGACAGGCGCGACGCCTTGGGCTGCGCGCGCAGGTGGAAGACGTTGTCGCCCTCGGCTTGCACGTCGATGGAGTCCACCACGTCCTCGCAGTAGTCGCAGGAGATGGTGACGGTGTGCCGCCCGGGCGTCATCTCCACGTCGTGCTTCTGGAGGGGCTGGGCGCTGAGCGGGCCGTCATCCACCTGGATGCTGCCATAGGGGCGAACGAGGATGGACACCGGCACCTTGCGCACCAGCGGCTTGCGCGGCGCGTCCTCGCTCTCGGTGGCGCGCAGCCCGCCCGTGCGCACGGCGCCGCCCGCACCAGACGCGCTGTCGGCGGCGCGTGGCACCAGCCCGCCGGGTGCCGGAGCCGCCTTGGTGGTCCGTTGCGGCGCGCTGGCGGACCGGCCTGGCTGCGCCGTGTCCGGGCCCGGCCGTCCCGCGTCCTCCCGGGCGCCCGGTGCCACGCTCGTGGGAGCGGTGGTGGCCAGGGGGCTGGTGGCGTCGGGCGGCAGGGTGGCCAGGGCGTCCTCTGGCGCGGCGGTCGCCCCGGGGAGGGACGACCCGCCCTCGTCGCGGCCATGGCTCACCTTCCAGCCGCCCAGGCCCAGCAGCCCGATGGCGGCCACGCCCGCGCCGAGCCGCAAGCCCCGGCGGCGCCACGTCCTGATGCGCTGGGCCCGCTGGATGCCCTTGAGCAACGCGAGCGCCCGCTCGTTGGTCGCGTCCAGCGCGAGCACCTGGTTGAGGCTGGCCAGGGCGCGCGGGGTGCGCTTCTCCGCGAGCTGCCGCTCGCTGCGCTCCAGCAGCGTGGCGACGATGCGCTGGCGGGCCAGCTTCCGGTACGCCTGGGGATCCGCGAAGAAGGAGACCAGCTCCTCACCCACGCGGGCGAAGCCCAGGCCCGCGAGGTAGTCGGCGAGCGCGTCGCGCAGGCGGGACGCGTCGGCGTAGCGCCGCTGCGGGTCGCGCTGGAGGCACGTGGCGCAGATGTCCGCCAGCTCGTCGGACAGCGCGGGCACGCGCCGGCGCGGGTCCTCATAGTCCCCGTCCAGGATGCGCTTGAGCGTGGCGGTGGTGTTGGGCGCGAGGAAGGGCAGCCGCCCCGTCATGGCGGCGTAGAACATGATGCCCACGCTGAAGACGTCCGCCGGGGGGCCCGCTTCGAGGCCCTCGATGATCTCCGGGGACATGTGCGCCGGCGAGCCCACCAGCGTGCCGGTGACGGTCATCCGCTCCTCGATGTCCATCAGCCGGGCGATGCCGAAGTCCATGAGCTTGAGGATGCCGTCCTCGCGCACCATGACGTTCTCCGGCTTGAGGTCGCGGTGGATGACGCCGGACTCGTGCGCGTGCGCCAGGGCCGCGGCGAGCTCGTGGATGACCATGGCCGCCAGCTCCGGCGGGTCCATGGGCCCCTCGTCGAGGAAGACCTTCAGCGTCTGGCCGCGGATGTACTCGGTGACGATGAACGCGTCCTGCGCGTCCGCGGCGGAGAAGTCGAACACCTCGAGGATGTTGGGGTGGTTGAGCTTGGCCACCGCGCGGGCCTCGCGGGCCAGCCGCCGGCGCGACTCGTCCTTGCCGGCCAGGTGCGGGTGCAGCACCTTCACCGCCACCTCGCGGTCCAGGGCGGTGTCGAGCCCCTTGTACACGACGCTCATTCCCCCCGAGCCGAGCTGCTCGAGGATGCGGTAGCGACCGATATGGCGGCCGACGAGCAAGGTCATGGCGTGTGCGGAGCCCTCTCAGTCCCCGAAGCTGATGCCCATGCTCTTGGTGAAGCGCACCAGCTCGCCGGACGGATCCACCCGGCGCTCCTTGCGCGACTCGCTCAGCGGCACCGAGATGATCTCGCCCGCGCGCAGGGCCACCATGTGGTCCCACTGGCCGGCGCTCACCAGGTCCAGCACCTTGCAGCCATAGCGGGTGGCCAGCACCCGGTCCGCCGCGCTCGGGCTGCCGCCACGCTGGAGGTGGCCCAGCACCGTCACGCGGATCTCCGCCTCGATGTGCCGGGCCAGCAGGTCCGCGAGCACCTTACCGGAGCCGCCCAGCCGCACCACGCCGCGGCCGGGAATGGCCTCCGCCGAGTCCAGCACGGCCAGCTGGCCGCCCTGGGGGAACGCGCCCTCGGAGATGGCGATGATGGAGAAGCTGCGGCGGCGGGTGGCGCGGCGGTGGAGCTTCTCCACCACGGACTCCACCCGGTAGGGAATCTCCGGAATCAGGATGACGTCCGCGCCCCCGGCGATGCCGCTCTCCAGGGTGAGGAAGCCGGCGTGGCGGCCCATGATCTCCACCACCATCACCCGGTCATGGGACTCGGCGGTGGAGTGCAGGCGGTCGAGCGCCTCGGTGACGATGAGCCGCGCGGTGTCGAAGCCGAACGTCTGATCCGTGCCCGACAGGTCGTTGTCGATGGTCTTCGGGCAGCCCACCACCTTGAGGCCCTTCTCCACGAGCCGGTGGGCGATGGACAGCGTGCCGTCTCCGCCCACGGCGATGAGCCCGTCCAGGCGCAGCTCCTCGCAGCGGCGGAGGACCTGGTCGGACACGTCGCGCTCCACCCAGTGCCCGTCCTCACGGGTCGCGTAGGCGAACGGGTTGGCCTTGTTGGAGGTCCCCAGGATGGTGCCGCCCTTGGGGAGGATGCCGCGCGTGTCTTCCTCGGTGAGGGGGCGGGCGAGCTCTGGCTCCACCAGCCCCATGTAGCCATTCTCGATACCCACGAACTCGTAGCCGAATTCGTGCGTGCCTCGCTTCACGAGGCCGCGAATGAGCGCGTTGAGGCCGGGGCAGTCTCCGCCGCCGGTCAGGACTCCGAGTCTCATGGGACGGGTCATACAGGTCGGACGCGGGTGTCAGAGGGAGGGTGCTTCACCATGACAGAAACGTCGGACCTGATTGTAGGAGGGGGGGCCTGGGGGTGCAACGCGTGAATCGCCGGCCTGGGCGGATTCGCGAGTGGAAACGGGCCTTTCCTCAGTCGCGCTTCAGCCGGCGCCGCGAGGCGACCCGGTCGAGCAGGGCCTGCAGCCGGGGCTCCGCCTTGTCGGGCAAGGCCCTATCTGTCGGTGACTGTAGGGGCATCGTGCGCGCGAGGCCATAGAGCTCGATCAGCCGCTCCTTGAGCAGCTCGCTGTCCGGCCGCTCCTGGAGGGCACGGCGGTAGCAAGCGGCGGCCCCGGCGTAGTCCCCGAGGGCGAAGAGGCGCTCTCCCTCCTGGACGGGGGAGGAGGGGCCCACGGGCAGCGGGATGTGGGCCTGCGCCCGGACGGCTTCGAGCACTTCCAACTCAGCCGGTTGGAGCAGCTCTCGCGCGTTGGCGAGCTTGTGGGCGAGCGCCGTGTCATCCGGGAACGCGCGGACGAGCGCTTCGTACAAGCGGAGCGCTTCGGTGAGCTCGCCGCGGCGCAGGGCCCGATCGGCACGTGACTCCATGTCGTCCCTGGCGGCGGGGGTCATCTCTCCGGCAGGTTACCCGCGCCGAGCGGGGATGTCACAACGAAGACGCATGGGGCTGCACACCGGAACCGGGGATTCCAGGGCCGCACGCCGCGTCGGGGTGACGCTCGCGCTCGGTCGGGGAGGCGGTCGCCTCGCGTGTGACCCCGGCCCGCGGTCCGCCGGTGGAATGTGAGGGATTGCGTGTGTTTCGACACTCCGCGTGTCATGGCCTCCGCGGTGTTTGTCTTCAGCCGAGCCCGCCTCGCGGTGCTCATGGCGTGTGTCCCGCGCGGAGATGGTGCTTGCCACCCTTCGAGGGTGTGGGCAGGTTTCTCTCCCCCCTTCTTTCAAGGGAGCGACTTCCAGGGAGGACACATGGCCTACAAGCCCGATGGGTACACATCCGTGGCGCCGTACCTCGTCGTCGATGGGGCGCAGCGGACCATCGATTTTCTCGTCGACGTCTTCGGGGCGCAGCGGCTGCGGATGTTTACCGGCGACAACGGCAGGGTGCACCACGGCGAGGTACGCATCGACGACACGGTCGTCATGCTCGGTGACGCGGCCGAAGGCTGGCCCGTCGTTGCCTCGCATGTGCACCTGTATGTTCCGGACGTGGACGCGACCTACCGCCGGGCGCTCGAAGCGGGGGCTGTCTCCGTCCAGGTGCCCATCAACAAGGGAGATGGGGACAAGCGCGGCGGGTTCCGCGACCCGGGTGGAACCACCTGGTGGGTCTCGACGCAGGAGAGCGCTTGACGCGCGCCACCCCGTGAGCGGACCCGTTGCCCGGTGTCTCCAGGCTGGCCCGGCGGGAAGGGACGCGGGCCGTCAGGAGCCCGCCGGTACGTAGAGCCGGCTGGGCATGCCCTGGTAGTCGATGAGGCGGTCGAGGCGCATCCCGCTCCGCTCCGCGACCCGGATGGACGCGAGGTTGTCTGGGTGGATGATGGCGACCACGGGCACCTCGGGCAGGTGCTGCCTCGCCAGGGCGATGGCGGCGCGCGCCAGCTCCGACGCATAACCGGAGCCCCATGTCCGGGGCATGAACCGGTAGGCGAGATTCAGCACCCGGCGTCCTTCGAGCTCCCTGTGGCGCACGCCGCCGAGCCCCACCACGTCTCCCGGCGCGTCGCGCCGCTCCACGAGCCAGTAACCCACGCCGTGGAGGGCCCAGTCATCCAGCCAGAGCGACAGCAGCGTTCGTACCTCTTCCCGGGAGCGGGCAGGGCCGGAGGCGCTGAACCGGTTCGTCTCCGGATCCGCATGGAGGGCGAACACCACGTCCATGTCGCTGTCCCGGACGGCGCGGAGCAAGAGGCGCTCGGTCGTGGTGCGTTGGAAGGTTTGGATCATCGGGGCTGTACCGCCGACCGTTCTAGCCCGAAACAGGCGGAACATTCACGGGCAGGGCGTCCGGCCCGCGGATGGCGAGGCGCCGCGCACCTGGCCCGGGGCACGCAGGGCGGCCGAGGGGCCCCTGGCCAGATTGTGAGATTCACTGCGATGCGGTACGCATGACGGGTCGATTCGAGGCGTTGGTTCAAACCCGCTGGACTGCGTCACCCGCCGGAGTGTCGAGGCGCTCCGGATGGGCCGTCCTGAGATGACCCTGTGTCTGTCACCGCGCTGGCTGTCGGACTGCTGTCGCTGACGGGCGCGCTCGGTACGGAGCTGCGCCGGGACGGGTATCAGTTCCGGCCGCCCGAGGGTTTCCACATGGTGCGGTGGGAGCAGTACGCCGGCTCCCGGGTGGGCGCGGTGGCGCTGGAGCCGGACGCGCCGCGCGTGCTGTCCGCGGCGCTGACCGACGGCGACGGGCCCGACGCCGCGACGATGCTCGTGTCCGTGGTGGGGCGCGGCTTCAGCGCGAGCCCGTCCGACCGGGATGACTTCGCCTCGGCGGTGATGCATCACTACCAGCGGGAGCTGGGGCTCCAACTGACGCCCGAGCGCGTGGAGCGGGTGGGCGGCAGGACACCTCGGGTGGAGGTCCTGGGCACGCTGCGCGAGGCGGGCCAGGTCCGCACGGTGCTCGTGGCGGGGCTGGCCTCGGAAGGGGAGCACGCCGTGGTGGTGGTGAGCGCGCCCGCGGTGCGCTGGCAGGCGCTGGCGCCGCGCGTGCGGGCCTCGCTCGAGACGTTTCGCATCGAGCCATCGAACGCCACGGGCCCCATGCCGCGCCGGGTGCTGGGCGCGCTGGCGGGGGCCCTGGCCGGAGCGCTGGTGGTCTCGTATACGGCCTGGAGGCGGCGGCGCCTGCGCCACGCCGCGGGCCCTTCTGCTTGAGGCGCGGCGCCTCATGGGCGCCGGCCCACCCGCGGTCGTCAGTGTACGGAGAGGAACACCCGGACCTGCGGGATGCCGCGTGAGATCGTGTCGAAGTCTCGGAAGAAGCTGTTGCGCTCGAAGAAGCTGAAGCTGGCGCCCAGGCCCAGGTTGCCGAACAGGGGCAGGTCGAGCAGCAGCGTGCCCTCGTGCACCAGGTGGTCGCCGTCGGCGCCGTTCAGGGTGTGGAGCCACGTCGTCCCCGCATGCAGCTTGAGGTACTCCCAGGGCCAGCGCCCGTAGGACGCCTCGAAGTGGAAGCCCAGGCCCGGCCCGTAGTCATAGTCCCGGCCCACCAGCTCGGCGTATTCGGAGGAGATGCCGGCGAGCACCAGGCCCCGCAGATGGAGGGCCAGACGCAGCTCGCGGCCATCCCGCGACAGGTAGCGGTACATGAGCCCGGCGCCGAGCGCCTGTCCTCCGAACTCGTAGGCCTGGGTGTCGTTGAAGTCGAAGTGCTGGAACGCGCCCAGCAGGACGCGCTCGTTCCCGCCGTTCACCAGCGGAAGGACGGCCAGCGCGGCCTTCACCTCCGCGTTGCTGATGAGGCGGCTCTCGCCGGAGGTGAACTGCACGCCCATGGTGAAGGCGTCGAAGGGGACCTTCACCGGGAAGCGCAGGGCGTCGCCGTAGCGCAGGTCCAGCTCCGCGAAGAACTGGTTCAGTGGCTTGCCCGCGTCGATGTTCAGGTAGCCCGAGCGCACCAGCGAGGCGAACACGGGCGGCTGCCACTCCGCGGGCGTGGGGGCGCTGCGCCAGGCGTCGCCGCGCACCACCCGGTTGATGCCCCGGACGGGGTTGAGGAGGCCCGCGGAGACTTCCCGGGCCACGCGCCGGGTTCCCGTCTCACGCTGGTCCAGCAGCATGGAGGAGAGCCGGTAGATGACCTCGCCCTGCGCCCAGCCGCCCATCGTGGTGTTGATGAGGTCGTTGAGGGACGGCAGCTCGCGCTCGCCGAAGAGCTCCCATTGGGCGCTGCCGAGGAGCGTGAAGCTCGCGGCGCCCCAGTAGCCGAACCCGTGGTCCCGGGCGGCGTTGAAGTAGGTGGAGCCGTGGTAGGGGTGGGCGAACTGGTTGGTCGCGAAGTCATCCTTGTCCCAGATGAACCCCGTCTTGAGGTTGGTCCGCCACGCGTCCAGGTCCACCCGGGCCCATTCCTTTTGCAGGACAAAGCGGTCGATGGCCCACACCGCCACGTTGATGCCCGTCACCTCGCCCAGGGCCCACCAGAACTGACGGGGCCTGGGCGGCGCGGTCACGTCTTCGTCTTCGAGGCGCGGCGCGTCCAGGGGGTAGCTGCTGGACCAGGCGAGCGAGGGCAGCAGTGACATCAGCAGCGCCGCCGTCCGCCACCCTGGCGCCTGCCTGCGCACCCCACCCCGCTGGCTGTGACGCATGTCGGCTCCCCCACGTACAGGGGCGAAGATGGAGGGCGCCCCGGTGAAAGGGCCATGGACCGGCGGCGCGGGCCCTTGTCACCCGATGGACGGACCGTGCGGCTGCCCGCCTGGTGGCCCGGATGCGGCGCCGGTGGCGCGGTTCACGTCCGGACGTTCCACGGGGTGCGCCGTGGGGTAGGGTGCGTCGCATCCATGCTTGCCACCCTCCTCGCAGCGGTGCTCACGCAGACGCCGGTGGCTCCGGCGGAGCCGAGCCCGCTTCCGGCGCCCCGTGCCCCGGACGTCTCCTCGCCCACGGTGCCCCTGGGGGCCTTGCCGCCCGCCACGCACGAGTTGTTCCAGCGGCTCGAGGGACAGGTCGCCCAGGTGCGCATCATCGAGCGGCGCTCGGGAACGCGCTCATCCATCGGCTCGGCCTTCTTCGTGTCGGCCGCGGGGCACGCGGTGACGAACTACCACGTCGTCTCCGACGTGGTCATCCACCCGGACGACTACACCGCGGAGCTGGTGCTGAAGGGCGGAGGGGAGCCCGTCCCGGTGCGCCTGGTGGACGTGGACGTGGTGCACGACCTGGCCATCATCCAGACGGCGGCGCCGGTGGCGCACTTCTTCGACCTGGATGACCGCGAGCCGCCGCAGGGCGCGCGCCTGTTCGCCATGGGCAATCCCCGCGACCTGGGGACCACCATCGTCGAGGGCACGTACAACGGCTTCATCCGCGATGCGCTCTACGAGCGGCTGCACTTCAGCGGCGCCATCAACCCCGGCATGAGCGGCGGGCCCACCCTCACGGGAGAGGGCCGGGTGGTGGGCGTCAACGTGGCGACCATGGGCAACCAGGTGGGCTTCCTGGTCCCCGTGAAGCACGCGCGTGAGCTGCTGACGCGCGCGCTCGGGGCGATGGACACCGGAGCCCAGGCGCTGCTGGAGACGGTGCGCGCGCAGCTCCTGGACAACCAGCAGCGCGTCACGGAGCGGCTGATGGGCGAGCCCGTGCCGCAGCAGGTGCTGGGCAGCTACCGCGTCCCGGGCCGGTGGAGCGCCTTCCTCAAGTGCTGGGGCGACACGCCACATGACCCGGAGGTGCCGTACACGGTGACGAACTACCAGTGCTCGTCGGAGGAGGACATCTTCGTGTCCTCGCGGCACCGGACGGGCGTGGTGTCCTTCCTGCACCAGCACGCCACAAGCCAGAAGCTGGGGGCGCTGCGCTTCGCGTCGCTGTACAGCGCGCTCTTCGCCCAGGACCCGGACCCGGTGGAGGCCACGCGGCAGGACGTCACCAACTACCGCTGCCAGTCGGAGTTCGTGGACGTGGCGGGCCTGCCCGTGCGCGCCGCGCTGTGCATGCGCGCCTACCGGAAGTTCCCCGGCCTCTACGACCTGGTCCTGCGCGCGGCCACGCTCAACGCCAGCAACAGCGGCGTGGACACGTCGCTCACGCTGGCGGGGTTCACCGCGGACAACGGCCGCAAGCTGGCGCGCCGGTACCTGGAGGGGCTGTCGTGGACGAGGTGATCTTCCTGGAGGTGCTGGAAGGGGACTCCGTCCAGGCCCGCCACCGCCTGGAGCGCTTTCCCGTCAGCGTGGGCCGGGGCTACGGGAACGACGTCATCATCGACGACCCGAAGGTGTCCGCCGAGCACCTGCGCATCGAGCGGCGCGAGGACGGCGCGCTGGTGCTGCGCGACGTGGGCAGCCAGAACGGCACCTACCGCGTGGAGCCCTGGGCGCAGCTGGCCGAGCTGGAGCTGGCCCCGGATACCCGCGTGTCGGTGGGGGACACCCTCCTGCGGTTCCGCGCGCGCAGCCACCCCGTGGAGAAGACGGTCATCGCCGCGCCGCCCACCGCGCCGCGACCGCGAATGTTCGAGCGGCCCCGCTCCTTCTCGCTGGCCATGCAGGCCCTGCTGGGCGCGAGCCTGCTGGAGGGCTACCTGGCCAACTACGGGCGCACGGATTGGGGCGAGCTGACCGTGGCGCTGGTCGTGCCCCTGGGCATCACCTTCCTGTGGGCCGGAGGCTGGTCCATCGCGAGCCGCATCGCGCGCCGGCAGTTCCACTACCGCACGCACGCCACCGTGGCCGCGCTGGTGCTGCTGGGCGCCGTCCTCATCCAGCCGCTGCTCACGCTGGTGGGCTTCAGCCTGGGCGTGAGCGGGAACCTGGCCTGGGCGCACCACGCCGCCTTCCTGGGGCTGATGGCGTGGGGCCTCTACTGGCACCTGCGCTACGTGACGAAGTGGGAGCCCGCGCGGCTCATCCGGGTCATCGCCGTCGTCACCCTGACGTTCGGCGCCCTGTCGCGCGCGGACGAATGGCTGGGCAACGAGTCGTTCAGCACCGAGCTGGGCTTCCGGCGGGCGTTGCTGCCGCCGGCCTTCCGGCTGGTGGGCGCCGAGCCGGTGGAGGACTTCTTCGCGGACGCGGTGAAGGTCCAGGAGCAGGTGGACGCGCTGGCGAAGGAGCCGTGAGCGGGAAGGGCCCTTCAGGACGTTCCAGGCCGGGTGGGGCGTGTCAGATGGAGCAGGTAGGAAGTGACGGATGGACGTCCGTCATGAGGAAAGGCTCGTCACAGGGGGCTGGAGGGGTCGCGCTCCGGGCCCCCGTGCCGGGATGGAGCGCGGAGCCGCGCCGGAGCGGTGGCCAACCCGGGTGAGCGTGGCGCCGGACCTGGAGGCGTTCCGCGTGGTGGCGCGCGGGCTGCTGGCCCGGGAGGCGCCGCCAGAGCGGGTGCTCTTCGAAGAGGTGCGTGGACTGCCGGGGACGCTGCGGGCGGCGGCGCGGTGGGAGGCCTGTGGGCGGCTGGCGCCCGTGGTGCCACGGGACTTCCTGGGCCTGGCGCGGGCGGTGGTGAGCCACCGCGCCCCGGCCCGCTGGGCGCTGCTGTACCGGGTGCTGTGGCGGCTGACCCATGGGGAGCCCGGCTTGCTCCAGCGGCAGGATGACCCGGACGTGCGCCAGCTGCGGGGGATGGAGCAGGCGGTCCGGCGGGACGTGCAGGCCATGACGGCGTCCGTGCGCTTCCGGCGGGTGTGGCGGGGCGGGCAGACGCACCATGTCGCGTGGTACCAGCCCGAGCACCGCATCGTCCGGGAGGTGGCGCCGTACCTCGTGCGCCGCTTCCCCGCCTTCTCGTGGAGCCTGTTCACGCCAGAGGCGTGCGCACACTGGGATCTGGAGCGGCTGACCTTCGAGGAGGGCGGCCGTCTCCCGGCCGGCA
>Ga0182745_1002106_pt1 | contig 18345 bp, 16 predicted proteins | sample eDN3rd30CKraftBY_FD_128523 | JGI IMG/M metagenome (GOLD analysis project Ga0182745, IMG submission 128523) | Enriched backyard soil microbial communities from Emeryville, California, USA - eDNA 3rd pass 30_C Kraft BY (version 2) (version 2) | ecosystem: Environmental > Terrestrial > Soil >...
CCTATGGCAAGGGCGAGGTCGCGTTCCACCGGGGCGCGCGGCTGTTTCTGGCCGGACAGGAGCCGGACATCCCGGACCGCATGTCCCTGAAGGCATTGACCACCTATCCCGATACCGCCGGCGAGCATTCCGACATTGCCGTCGCCTCGGCCCTCTCGCGCGTCGGGCTGGGTGAGTTCGTGCATTGCCTGGGCGAGTGCCTCCATCGCGGGCGGAACTGGCGCAACGTCCTCTCGGGCGGGCAGAAGCAGCGCCTCGTCCTTGCCCGGATCCTGCTGGCAAAGCCCGATATCCTGCTGCTGGACGAGGCGACCTCGGCGCTGGATGTGGACGCGGTCGTCGATTTTCACCTGACGCTAGGTGAATACCTTCCCGATACGGCCATCCTCGCCGTGCGGCATGGCGAGGTCGTGCCTTGCGACCCGGATGGCGAGCCGTTCTACTCGGCCTTGCTGGAGTTTCGCGATGGCACCGGGACGCTGCGCCCAATTCTTGCCGATGAATACGGCGTCATCCACCACGCAGCCGAGTAAGGGAGCCGCGGCATGAGAGGCGACATGGAGATCCATCCCGCCGTCGAGCATCTGCTCTCGGAGATGTCGGTCGGGGAAAGGATCGCACAATTGAACCTGCTGCCTGCGGGCGAAGGGTTGATGACCGGCGCAGAGCAGCCAAGCTCTCTGGCAAGGCGTCTCGACGCGGGCGAGGTTGGCGCGGTCTTCGGCACCAAATCCCTTGCCTCGGCCCGCGCCATGCAGGAACGCGCATTGGCCGGTTCGCGACTGGGCATTCCGCTGTTCTTTGCCGAGGATGTGATCCACGGTCACCGCACCGTCTTTCCGCTGAACATCGCCATGGCCTGCAGCTGGGACATGCGCCTGATCGAGCGGACTGCCGCCTTTGCCGCATCCGAGGCCGCGGCCGAGGGGCTGCATCAGGTCTATGGCCCGATGATCGACATCAGCCGCGATCCCCGTTGGGGCCGCGTCGCCGAAGGACCGGGAGAGGATGCGCTGCTTGCCTCGCGCATCGCAGCCGCGGCGACCCGCGGGTTTCAGGGCCGCGGACTCGGCACGCCCGGCTCGGTCGCGGCCTGCCTCAAGCATTTTGTGGCCTACGGCCTGCCCCAGAGCGGCCGGGACTATGACAATGCCAGCCTTTCGTGGGAGGATCTGCTCGAGACCTATCTGCCGCCCTTTGCCGCCGGGGTGGACGCCGGGGCAGCAAGCGTCATGGTGGCCTTCAACGCGGTGAACAAGCTGCCGATGCACGCGAATGGCCCGCTGATCGAGGGCTGGCTGCGGGGCGGGCGCGGCTTCGACGGTCTGGTCGTCTCCGATTATACCGGCGTCAAGGAACTGGTGGCGCATGGCATGGGCGGGGCCGCCGTCTCGGTGGCGCGCGCGCTTCATGCCGGCGTCGACATGGACATGGTGGGCGAGGATTACCTGCGCGAATTGCCGGCGCTGGTCGCGGGCGGGATAAACGCGCCCGAGGCCGGGCTGTCCCTCTCTGCCGATTGCCTTGCGGGGCTGGTCGATCGTGCCTGTCGGCGGGTTCTGACCTTCAAGGCCCGGCTCGGGCTGCTCGACGATCCCTTCCGGGGGCTGAAGGGCGGGCGCAGGCCCTCCCGCGCCAAGGGACGCAGGCTGGCGCGGCAGGCCGCCTCGCGCTCGGCGGTGCTGCTGAAGAATGAGGGGGTGCTGCCCCTTGCGACGGATACCAGGATCGCCCTGATCGGCCCCTTCGCAAACGACCGCGCAAACATGCTGGGCACCTGGGCCGTCTCTGGCCGGGCCGAGGATGTCGTGCCGCTGAACGAGGCCATCGCCGCGTTGACAGGTCGGGCGCCTGCCGTCGCATGGGGGGCGAATGTCGTGGACGAACCATGGCTTGAACAGCGCCTGAACGTCCATGGGACCACCGTGACCCGTGACCGCCGCAGCACGGCAAAACAACTGGCCGAAGCGGTGGCGCTGGCCCGCGCCTCGGATGTGATCATCGCCGCCGTGGGCGAGGCCAAGGAACATGCCGGCGAATCCTCGTCGCGGCTCTCGCCCGCGCTGCCGCTGTCACAGCGTCGCCTGATTTCGGCACTGGCACGGACGGGAAAGCCGCTGCTGGTGGTGGTCTTCGCCGGGAGGCCCTTGGCCATCGGAGAGATTGCGGCCGAGGCCGATGCCCTGCTCTATGCTTGGCATGGCGGCGTGGCTGGACCGGAAGGCGTGGGGGACCTGATCTTCGGCGCGGCCGAACCAATGGGGCGGCTCGCAGTCTCATTGCCGCGGCATCCGGGCGAGGTGCCGCTGACCTATGCCTGCGACACGACCGGGCGGCCGGGGAATACGGGCTTCACCAAGTTCCTGACCGGTTGGCTGGATCAGCCCGACGACGCGCCAACATTCCCGTTCGGCTTCGGCCTTGGCTATACCGAGATCCGCTATGCCGCGCCCCGCCTCTCGCGCAGCGTGGCAGAGGCGGGCCAGACCGTCGAGTTGCGAGTGAGGCTTGAAAATACCGGAAGCCGCCCCACCGTCGAGACCGTCCAGCTTTACGCCAGCGATCCGGTCGCCCGCGTGACGCGACCCGGTCGCAAGCTGGTCGATTTCAGGCAGGTCGCCCTTGACCCCGGCCAGCGCCGCACGGTTTCCTTTCGCATCGACGCGGATCAGTTCAGCTATCCGATAGCCCCATCTCTCGAAAGCGCCGAATGGGTTCGCGAGCCGGGGGTGATCCGGTTGCATGTCGGCCCGAACAGCCGCGACACTCAGATGGTGGAACTGACATGGCTCACGTGACACGCGGACTTGACGATGCCGCCCTGCGCGACCGGATCGCGCAGGCCAGCGCCTCCTATTTCCTCGACTGGAGCCATCCGGTCAGCGGCATGGCCCGTGAGCGCAGCGCGGGCAATTTTGGCTATGATGTCGCGGAAACCGTCTGCACCGGCGGCACGGGCTTTGGCCTCTTGGCCCAGATCGTTGCCCTCGAGCGCGGCTGGCGGCCCCGGCGCGAAGTTCTGGACCGGCTGGAGCGCATCGTGAGCTTTCTGGAAACCGCCGATCGCTTCGACGGGGTCTATCCGCATTTTCTGGACGGCTCGACCGGCAGGGTGCTGTCCTTCATGCTGGGGGACGATGGCGGCGATCTGGTCGAGACCGCCTTCCTGATGACTGGCCTTCTGGGGGCTGCCAGCTATTTCCACCGCGAACCCTCGCTGGTCGCGCGCATTCAGGCGCTGTTCGACGCGGTGAACTGGGCCGCGCATCTGCGCGAGGATGGGGCCGTGATGTGGCATCGCCATCCCGACCGACCGTGGCCCGACAACGCCCTGCCGATCCGCGGCTGGAACGAGGCCTTTCCGGTCTTTGTCCTTGGCACGGGATCGCGCACCCACCCGCTGCCGGCAACGTCCTATCACCAAAGCTGGGCGAAGGCCCCCGCTTTCCTGAACGGGCGAACCTATGGCGATACGGTCCTGCCGCTGGGGCTGGATTGGGGAGGACCGCTGTTTCTGTCGCAATATCCGTTCCTCGGCATCGACCCGCGCGGGCTGCGCGATGCCTATGCCGATTACGGCGTGCAGGCCCGCGCCCATGCGCTGGTCAACCGCTATCACTGCCTGAAAAACCCGCATGGCTGGAAAGGCTATGGCGCAAACCTCTGGGGCCTGACCGCAAGCGACGACCCCGCCGCCTATGTCGCGCATTCCCCGACCGAGGATACCGGCGTCATCACCCCGACCGCGGCCATCGGATCATTTCCCTTCGCCCCGGACGAGGCGATGCCCGTGCTGCGCCATATGCATGACGAGCTTGGCGACTGGATCTGGGGCGAGGCCGGGTTCATCGACGCCTTCAGCCCGGCCCATGACTGGGCGGCGAAAAGCCATCTCGCTGTCGATCAGGCGCCGATTGTCATTGCCCTTGAAAACCACCGCTCGGGCCTTTTGTGGCGGCTGGTCTCGGGCCGGGGCGAGGTCCGGCGGGGGCTTGGCGCCCTTGGCTTCAGCGCCCCCTATCTGCCGCGCCTGCCATCGCCTGAATGGCCGTCTGCCGCGCAGCCGCTGCCTCCAGAAATGCCGCCGCCGACCATGTCAGATTCAGGGATGATCGCGGAGCACCCGTGACGCGGTCGAACTGTTCGGGCAGCGGCCCCGCCGGCTGTGGCGCGACCTGCTGGATCAGGCGCATCCAGCCTTCGGCCTTGGCGAAGGCCAGCCGATCCAGCGATTCGGCGGCGATCCGATAATGCAATTCGGCAAAGCCCAGCGTCGTCGGATACCACGGGTTCCCGTCGAAATAGTTGTCGCCGACCCAGCGGCCAATGGCGGGCACGTCGCGATCCCGGTTCATCGGATAGACGCGGGCAAATTCCTGCTCCAGAGCCGCGGCGGTCGCGCGGGTCCGCGCAGCAGTAATCGCAAACGGCCCCTCCAGACGGCCGGCATGCAGGAACGCAAGGCAGGTGGCGCTGTCCAGCCGGCCTTCAGAGGCCTCGACGCTTTCCCGCCAGCCGCCGCTTGGCCCGTCCTTTGCCTGATCCATGACGCTTTGAACCCGGTCCGCCGCCCGCTGCATGGCATCGTCGGAATACCGCCGCCGGCCACGATCGAGCGCGTCCCATTGCACGATCAGCGTGAAGGTCGTGCGGCGCAGCGGCGCTTCCTCCCAAGGACCGATGCTGGGCCGCGCGGCGGTCTGCAGGACATGGGCCAGGTCGCGGGCGATCAGCTCCTCGGCCTTCGGGCTGGCCAGCTCGGGCAAGGCGTCGAGGACGCCCATCATCGCCGAGGCCCGCAAGGCGGGACCGTCATCCTGCGGCCTGCCCCATTCTTCAAGGTCGGGACCGCCATCCGCGGCAAAACGCGGCTCCTCCAGCCAGCCATCCCCTTTCAGAGCGGCCAGTTCCGCATCCGGGCGCAGGAATTTTTTATGGCTGGGCAGCGTCGTGGCGCGAAGCGGGTTAGTCCGGGGGCCTATGCGATCCGGGTCCGAGATCGTCAGCGAGAACTGGATGAAATCGGCAACAAAACGCAGCCAGAACAGCCGCGAGGCGGGATCCGCGGCGATGGCAAGCGGCACCGCACGCAGGACGATGGCTGAATCGCGGATCCAGTGATGGAAATAGTCCGGCTCCGGATCCCAGCTCGCGATACGCGGTGAGGCAAGGACCGAGCCCGCGGCAGGCCGTACCGTCCAGCCGAACCCCTGCCGAGGGCGGCTCAGATGGGTGGCCGAGCAGGCATTGCGCATCGCTTGGGCCGAGGCAAGCCGCTGCGCCGCGATCCAGTCGGGATCGGGGCCCGCCACCTAAGCCCCTAGCGTCGAAAGCGCGGTGGCCAGCATCCGACCGCAAGCAGGACCGGCCGGGCAATGATGCTCGTCCGGCAGGGCAGCGAAGAAACGCCCGTCCTGCGCCGCCGCGAAATAGGCGCGGGCAACCTTCACCGGGATCAACCCGTCCGACGCGCCGGTCACGACAGCCAGAGGCGCCGTCATCCGGTTCAGCGCTGGCCCGGCATCGGCCCTCTGCATTTCGGTGAAATAGGCGGGCGCCTCGCGCCGGACCTCGTCAATTGCGGCAGGCCCCATCGCCTCGCGCGCGGAGATGAGCGCCGGGCCGGACAGGACCGGGGAAACGGCAAGGACGTGATGCGTGTCGGGCGATCCCGCCGCCAGATGCGCCACGGCATAGCCGCCAAGGCTGTGGCCCGCCAATGCCCTCGGCCCCTCCGGCCATTCCTGCGCGACCCGGTCCCATACAGCCGCCGCCGCCGCGGTATGGCCGGAAAAGGTCACGCCGTCGGGCGGCCCGGAACCGGGTGAGGCCGCCGAATGGGGCAATTCCGGCGCGACGACCCGCCATCCGCGCGCCAGATAGGCCTCGGCGATCTCGGCGATCTGCGCCTGCCCGGGGGCGCCGTTCCTGCCGTGGACCAGCAGCACTGTCCCCTGCGGGGTTTCTGAAGGCAGGGCCACGACCAGCGGGACGATGCCGAGGGCCGTCGGCAGGTCGATGCGGTTTGCGCGGGAGGTCCAGATGTCTTGCGGGTCTGTCATAAGGGGATCCTAGCGCGCGCCGTGCGCCGCTCCAATAGCCGTTTACGCCCGCGCGATCGTTCCCGGCCCGTCCCCGATTTCAGGGCGCGCGAAAACTCCGAATACCCTGTGCAAGCTCTCCGAAATCCCGGAATTTCCCGACCTCGTCCAGAGCCGACATCGCTTCGGGAGGAAATACATACTCGCCAGATTGGGCAGTCTTTCCCGACGGCGGCCTCCACCTCTTGCAAGCGCTTCGTCGTGATCCGGGCGTGTCAGTTGGCCCAACTCTCCCGCACATGCGCCTCGAAGAAATCCGAGAAGGTCGCGACCCGCAGGGGCAGGCGTTCATAGGGCGGGAAATAGAGCGTCAGCCAGATCTCGGAAGGCGGCCAATCGGGCAGCACGGGGACCAGTTCGCCCCGCGCCAAAGCCTCGCGCAGCATGAAGCGGGGCAGCATCACGATGCCTTCACCATTGATCGCAAGCTGGGTCAGAAACTCGCCATTGTTCGACTGGAAGCGCCCCTCGGCGCGGATGCTTTCGTGCCGGTCGCCCTTGCCGAGGAGCCAGGTCTCGCCCAAAGCGTCGGAGGCATGACCGAGGCAATCATGCCCGGCCAGATCCTCTGGCACCCGGGGAACGCCCTGCCGGGCAAGATAGGACGGCGCGGCGGCCAGCAGCCGCGGAACAGGACAGATTTTGCGCCAGATCGTCGACTTGTCCGAGGGCGATCCCGAGATGCGGATCGCGAGGTCGTAGCCTTCGCCGACAATGTCGATCAGCCGGTCCGTCAGGCTGACCACGACGCTGGTGCGCGGATGGATCGCGGCGAATTGCGAAAGAACCGTCGGCAAGGCCTGCGTGCCCAGCGAGAGAGGGGCGCTGATCCGTAAAAGCCCGCTCAACTCGCCCTGACGCTCGCGCATTTCTTCGGCGGCGACTCCCAGCCCCTCGACCAGCGGCGCGACGCGGGCAGCGTAAAGCGCGCCTGCCGCGGTCAGCGAGACGGCGCGGGTCGTGCGTAGCAGCAGTTGCGCGCCAAGCCCCTCCTCCAGCGCGGCGACAGCGCGGGTGACGGCGGCAGGGGTCAGCCCCAGCGCTCGCGCTGCCCCCGAAAAGCTGCGCTGACGCGCCACGGCCAGAAAGATGCGGATGGATTCGAGTTCGCCCATTATTGCCAGAACTGAAATAAATAATGCGATATTGAACCCATTCTCGGCAATTGCAAACACTGCCATCTTGCTTGTCGAAGGGCACGGACGAGCCGGCCCAAGGAGAAGCGAGCCATGCTGCATCAGATCAAGGGCCTTCACCACGTCACCTCGATGGCGGCAAATGCCCAGGAAAACAACGACTTCTTCACCCACAAGCTGGGGCTGCGCCGGGTCAAGAAAACGGTCAATTTCGACGCGCCGGACGTCTATCACCTCTATTACGGGGATGAGGTGGGAACGCCGGGATCGGTCATGACCTATTTCCCCTTCCCGCATATCGTTCGTGGCCGCCCCGGCGCGGGCGAGGTCGGCGATACGCTTTTCACCGTGCCAAAGGACACGCTGGGCTATTGGAAGGCGCATCTGGCGGAACAGGGCGTCCAGGGCCTTCGGAAGGAAGAGCAGTTTGGCGAAAAGCGCCTGCGTTTTGCCGGGCCGGATGGCGATGGCTTTGCGCTGGTCGAGAAGGATGGCGACAGCCGGGCAGCCTATGGCGGCGGTCCCGTTCCCAGGGATGAGGGCATCCAGGGCTTTCACGGCGTCAGCATGCGCCTGCGCGACAAGGGTGCCACGGCCGAATTGCTGAAGTTCATGAACTACGAACCCATCGACCAGCAGGGCAACGTCACCCGCTTCGCGGTTCGGAACGGCAATGGCGCCGATTTCGTCGATATCGAGACATTGCCCGACGCCGACCGCGCAAGGCAGGGGGCGGGATCGGTCCATCACGTCGCCTTCGCGGTCGAAAATCGCGCGGCCCAGCTTGAGGTGCGCAAGGCGCTGATGGACACGGGCTATCACGTCACGCCGGTGATCGACCGCGACTATTTCTGGGCGATCTATTTCCGTACGCCCGGCGGCGTCCTGTTCGAGGTCGCGACCAACGAACCCGGCTTCGACCGGGACGAGGATACCGCCCATCTGGGAGAGGCCCTGCGCATTCCGCATCAGCACGAGCATCTGCGCAGCCAGATCGAGCGCACGCTGCCCGAGATCGTCGACTGAACATCAATCGACGGCGCCACCTGATCGGCGGCGCCACCTTCCCTGACATATTTTAATACTTGTCGGACATGTATTGACGCATAGCTGGCAGATTTGTTAATCCTGCGCAGGAAATCGAGTCCTGCGAGGAACAGACATGATCATTACGCATGTGGAGGCGCGCGTCTTTCTGACCACCACGCGCCGTCATTCGGATAGCGCGGGCCACGCTCATCCCGGCCCCGCACATCAGGTTCCACAGGCGATACTGACCATCCGCACCGAAGACGGGCATGAAGGCCATTCCTTCACCGCGCCCGAAATCGTGCGCGAGCATGTCCTCGAGAAATTCGTGCGCAAGGTGCTTGTCGGACAGGATGCCCGCGACCGCGAACGGCTGTGGCAAGATCTGGCGCATTGGCAGCGCGGTTCGGCGGCGCAATTGACCGACCGGACCCTCGCCGTGGTCGATTGCGCTTTGTGGGATCTGGCCGGTCGCGCGCTGAACCAACCGGTCCACAAACTGATCGGCAGCTATCGCGACAAGGTGCCGGCCTATGGCTCGATCATGTGCGGCGACGAGCTGGAGGGTGGCCTCGCCACGCCCCAGGATTACGGCCGCTTTGCCGAGAAGCTGGTCGCGCGCGGCTACAAGGGCATCAAGCTGCATACCTGGATGCCTCCGGTCAGCTGGGCACCCGATGTCCGCATGGACCTGAAAGCCTGCGCCGCCGTGCGCGAGGCGGTTGGCCCGGATATCAGCCTGATGATCGACGCCTTCCACTGGTATTCGCGCTCGGACGCGCTGGCGCTTGGCAAGGGGCTGGAGAAGCTCGGCTTCGACTGGATCGAGGAGCCGATGGATGAGCAATCCATGTCCTCCTACAAATGGCTGGCCGAGAACCTCGATATCCCCGTCATCGGCCCTGAAAGCGCCGCCGGCAAGCATTGGCACCGGGCGGAATGGGTCAAATCCGGGGCCTGCGACATCCTGCGCACCGGTGTGAACGACGTGGGCGGCATCACCCCTGCCCTGAAGACCATGCACATGGCCGAGGCTTTCGGCATGGAATGCGAGGTTCACGGCAATACCGCGATGAACCTGCATGTCGTCGCCGCCGCGAAGAACTGCCGCTGGTATGAGCGCGGGTTGCTGCATCCCTTCCTCGAATATGACGACGGGCACGACTACCTGAACGCGCTCTCCGATCCGATGGACGCGGATGGCTATGTCCATGTGCCGGACCGTCCCGGTCTGGGCGAGGACATCAATTTCGACTTCATCGAAAACAACCGGGTCAGGTAGGGGTTGCCGATGAAGCAGATCCTGGCTTTCGGAGACAGCCTGACCTGGGGCGCCGATCCCGTCACCGGGTTGCGTCACCCTCATCGCGCGCAATGGCCGGTTGTGCTGGAATCCGGGCTGAGCGGCGCGCGCGTGATCGGCGACGGCCTTGGCGGGCGCACGACCTGCCGCGACGACCACGCAGGCCCCGGCAGCCGCAATGGCGCTTTCGCTCTGCAGCTTGCGCTGGCCGTGCATATGCCGCTGGATCTGGTCATCATCATGCTGGGCACGAATGACATCAAGCCCGTGCATGGCAGTCAGGCGATCTCGGCTCAGGCCGGGATGCGTCGGTTGGCCGAGATCGTGGCGACCTTTCCCTATAAACCCCGTTCGGCGGTGCCTTCGCTGCTGATCGTCGCGCCGCCGCCCTGCGGACCATCGGAAACGGGCGGTCCAGCCGGCGGCAGGCTGATCGAGGAATCCGAACTTTTTGCGCCGCTCTACGCAAGCCTCGCGCGGGAGCTGGGCTGCGCCTTCTTCGACGCCGGAACGGTGGCGCGCGCCTCGACGGCGGACGGGGTCCATCTTGACGCCGAGAATACCATTGCGATCGGCAAGGCTCTGGTCCAGCCGGTCGCGCGACTTCTGACCTGACAGCTTCGGTCGCCCGCGAGGGCGACCCAATGGCGAGCCGCACGCCACCGACGCGGCATCTACGGGAGGAAATGATGAGGAAATTTCTGGCATCCGTGGCGCTTGGCGCGCTCATGCTTGGCGCGGCGCCGCAGGCCTGGGCGGAAACGCCCGACAACCAGCTTATCGTCGCCACGACGATGAGCAATATCCTGACCCTTGATCCGGCCGCGATCACCGGCCGCGAGACGGTTCAGGTGCTGAACAATATCTATGACACGCTGGTCACGCTCTCGCCCGAGGACCGCTCGATCCAGCCGCGTCTGGCCGAGAGCTGGGAGGTGGCCGAGGACCGCATGTCGATCCGCTTCCATCTGAACAAGGACGCGAAATTCGCCTCGGGCAATCCGGTCACGGCAGACGACGTGGCGTGGAGCCTGAAGCGCCTGATGACGCTGAACCTCGCGCAGGCCAGCTTCATGAAGTCGCGCGGCTTCACCGCCGAGAACGCGGCCGCGCATTTCGTCGTCGAGGATCCCCACACCTTCACCTTCAAGCTCGCCGAGCCGGATGACCCCGCGATGATCCTGATGATCCTTGCGCAGAACGGGCCGGGCTCGATCCTCGACAGCAAGACGGTCCTCGAAAACGAGAAGGACGGCGATCTCGGGCAGGGCTGGCTTACGCTGAACTCGGCCGGTTCCGGGCCCTACACGCTGACCAAATGGGCGTCGAACGAATATATCATCCTGACCAAGACCAAGGATTACTGGGGCCCGGCCTCGGCAATGGACCGCGTGCTGATCCGCCACCTGCCGGAATCCCAATCCCAACGCCTGATGCTGGAACAGGGCGACATCGACGTCGGCTATTCGCTGCAAGCGCCTGACCTGACCGCGCTTGAGAAGGACGAGCAGATCAAGATCGCCTCGACCCCCGGCGCGGGCTTCTACTACCTCGCCGTGTCGATGAAGGACGAGCGTTTCGCAAACCCGAAAGTCCGCGAGGCGCTGCGCTATCTGATCGACTATCAGGGCCTCGACAAGGCGGTGATGCCCTATTACGGCAAGCTGCATCAGCGCCCGCTGACCTCGGGCGTGCTGGGTCAACTGCCCGATCCGGGCTATACGCTGGATGTCGCAAAGGCCAAGGCCCTGCTGGCCGAGGCGGGCTATCCCGACGGATTCAAGACCACGCTGCGCGTCCTGTCGGAAGATCCGTTCATCAAGGCCGCGACCGCGATCCAGAACACTCTGGCGCAGGCCGGGATTCAGGCCGAGATCATCACCGGTTCGGGCGACCAGATCTATGGCGCCATGCGCGAGCGCAAGTTCGAGCTGCTGGTCGGACGCGGCGGCGGCGGACAACAGCCCCACCCGGACAGCAACCTGCGCGCTCTGGTCTACAATCCCGACAACTCGGACGAGGCCAAGCTGACCAACTATCAGGGCTGGCGGACAAGCTATTTCGACGAGAAGCTGAACCAGATGATCGAAGCCGCGCTACTTGAGCGCGATGCCGCCAAGCAGAAGGCCGCCTATGAGGAGATCCAGACCTATATGGATCAGATCCCGACCTCGATCATCCCCTTCTCGGAAGTGGTGGACAGCGCGGCCTTCCGTTCGGACATTCAGGGTTTGACGGTCAATCCCTGGCTGACCCGCTTCGAAACCGTGACCAAAAGCCGCTGAGCGGGATCATGGCCGGGATCACGCCTGACAATCTGGTACCTCGGCTTCGCGAACTGGCCCTGGCCCGCGGGTTTCCCTCGGGCTGGGCGCAAAGGAAGGGTGATTTTGCCCATTGGCAGGCCACCGCACGTGGCATTGCCGAAGCATTGGCCCTGCCCGACCCCGCTTTGCGCGAGCGCCCCTGCGGGTGGCGCGAGGAAGAGGTCGAGGATCGCGGCACCCATATGGCCGCGCGCGGATCCATCCTGCTGAAAGGTCGGGGCCATTGGCCCGCGCTGCTTTTACGACCGAAGGGCGCGGGGCCGCACCCCGCCGCCCTGCTGCTGCACGATCACGGTTCGGAATTCCGCATCGGCAAGGAGAAATGCATCCGCCCCTTCAAGGATGGGGAGGGCATTGCCCAGGGCTGGGTCGGCCAGTTTTTCGACGGCATCTGGTTGGGCGATCGTCTCGCAGAGCTGGGCTTCGTAGTGCTCTCGGTCGACGCGCTTGGCTGGGGCGAGCGGCAGGGCAATGGCTATGAGGCGCAGCAGGCGCTGGCCTGCAACCTCATGCAGATCGGGACCAGCCCCGCCGCCGTCATGGCCGCCGAGGACATGGCCGCGGCGGAGTTTCTGGCGCACCTGCCCGAGGTCGACGCAAGCCGGGTTTGCGCGATCGGCTTTTCGCTCGGCGGGTTTCGCGCCTGGCAGGTCGCCGCGCTGTCCCCGCATGTCGCGGCCGCCGTCTCGGCCGGCTGGATGGCCAGCCTCGAGGGGCTGGCGCAGCCGGGAAACAACCATCTTCGCGGGCAATCCGCATTCTGGATGACGCATCCCGGCCTCCATCGTCACCTCGACCTGCCGGATCTGGCCGGGTTGGCCGCGCCGAAGCCGCTTTATGTCGAGGTTGGCCGGCAGGATCATCTGTTCCCCGACGCAGCGGTTTCCAGCGCCTACCAGACGCTTGGCGGGATCTGGCAGGCGGCGGGGTCTGATGACCGCCTCCGGCTGGAACGTCCCGAAGGTGGCCATGCTTTCGGCCCGGCGCGTCACGGCCCAGCACTGGATTGGCTGCGCGCTGTGTTGGGGTTGCCTGATCGCCCTTCAACAACCTCGCAAATATGCTAGACAAGTTGAATGTCAGCCGGAGAGACCGCATGAAACAGGACGCGACCGTTCCCGCAGCACCAGTGCGTGAATCGCTGGTGAACCGCATCAGCGACAGCCTGCGCCGCGATCTTCAGGCCGGCATGTTCCAGCCCGGCCAGCGGTTGCCCAGCGAACACGAGCTGACCCGCCTGCATTCGGTCAGCCGCGCCGTCGTGCGTGAGGCGATCGCCGCTTTGCGCGCCGATGGACTGGTCGAGGCGCGCAAGGGCGCCGGTGTCTTTGCCCTCGACCCTGCCCTGCGCGAGGTGCGGCCCTTCGACGATCTGACCACGGCGCGCATCTCCTCGGTAATCGAGCTGCTTGAGCTGCGAACCGCCTGCGAGATCGAATCCGCAGCACTTGCTGCCGCCCGCCGCTCGCCCTCGCAACTGGAGACGATCCTCGACGCCCATCGCAAGGTCGAACGCTGCCTGCGCGACAACCTACCGACGCGCGACCCGGATTTCGAGTTTCACCTCGCCATCGCGCAGGCCACCCAGAACCGGCGTTTCCCCGAGTTCCTGCAGCTGATCCGGTCCGGCATCATCCCGCGCAGCGAGCTTCAGGGCGGCCCGCCCGGCGCGCGGCCGCGCGACTACAATCAGCATCTGCAGGAAGAGCATAGCCGCATCGTCGATGCCATCCTTGACGGCAATGCCACGGCGGCGGCGCAGCGGATGAAGGAACATCTCCACGGTAGCCTCGACCGCTATCAGGAACTTTTGCGCGCAGGTCACGTAGAGGACTAGAATCAAGTTGTCCTACAGGCTGGCCTATTATATAAGACATCCTTGAGAGGGAGATTCCAATGTCAGCGCCACAGCATCCCGTCGTTCATCCGTCCGAAGGCGTGTCGCGCCAGGTTCTGGCAGAGAATCCTGACCTTATGGTTGTTTCCTTTCGCTTCGAGAAAGGCAGTGTGGGCAGCCTTCACAGCCACCCGCACACCCAATCCACCTATGTTTCCAAGGGCCGCTTCCGCTTTTTCCGTGGCGAGGAGACCTTGGATCTGGTGGTCGGCGACAGCATCGTCATCCCGTCGGGCGTGACCCATGGATGCGAATGCCTTGATGCGGGCGAGTTGATCGACTGCTTCACGCCGCGTCGTGAAGACTTCTTGTGACCTGAGCTGGCGACCCTGCGGTCGCCGCTTGTCAGACAGGCTTGATCAGACGTCGCGCGGAGGGACCGGCGCGCCGTCCGGGGAGGATTTATGCAGAACGCGAACCTGCGCATGAAAAGCGCTGCCTCGCAGGTCACCACCATTCTGGTTACCCTGCTTGGGCTGCTCGTCCTGACCTTCGTGATCGGACGCATGATGCCCGCCGATCCGGTCCGCGCCATGGTCGGCGAGGACGCGACGCGCGAGACCTATGAAATGGTCTATCACCAGCTGGGCCTCGACCGGCCGATCTGGGAGCAATTCCTGCGCTATCTGGGCGACGTCGTGACCGGAGATTTCGGCACCTCGATCCGCACGGGCCAGCCGGTGATGCAGGATATCCTGCACGCTTTGCCCGCCACGATCGAGCTTGCGACCTTCGCAATCCTGATCGGCGCCGGGCTTGGCATTCCCCTCGGCGTCACCGCGGCGGTCAACAAGGATCGCTGGCCCGATCACATCATCCGCGTCTTCAGCCTGTTCGGCCATTCGATGCCGATCTTCTGGACCGGCATGATCGCCCTGATCGTCTTTTACGCGCATCTGGGCTGGGTCGGCGGCTCGGGCCGGATGGAGCAGTTCTATATCGGCATGGTTGACGAGCGGACGGGCTTCCTGCTGATCGACAGCCTGCTGGCGGGGGAGCCGGATGTCTTCTGGTCGGCAATCAACCACCTGATCCTGCCGGCCGCGCTGCTTGGCTACTCGTCCTCGGCCTATATCACCCGGATGACGCGCAGCTTCATGTTGGACCAGCTTGGCCAGGAATACATGACCACGGCACGGGTGAAGGGCCTGTCCCGCGGACAGACGATCTGGCTGCATGCCTTTGGCAATATCCGTGTCCAGCTCGTCACCATTATCGCGCTCGCCTATGGCTCGCTGCTGGAGGGGGCCGTGCTGATTGAGACGGTCTTTGCCTGGCCCGGCTTTGGCCAATATCTGACCAACAACCTGATCACGGGCGACATGAATGCGGTCATGACCTGCGTGCTGATCGTCGGCGTCATCTTCATCGCGTTGAACCTGCTTTCGGACCTGCTTTACCGCACCTTCGATCCGAGGACGAAATGACCGTGAAAGATACAGACATGCCGCGCGTCTCCTCTGGAATGCCGACCTCGCTGATCGCCATGCGCAATATCCTTGCCTATCTGATGCGCTCGCCCACCTCGGCCTTCGGGGTGATCGCGCTGGGCCTGCTGATCCTGATCGCGGCCTTCGCGCCCCTGATCGCGACGCATGACCCCTATGCGCAGGATCTGGTGAACACCTTGCAGCCGCCCAGTGCCGCGCATTTCTTCGGCACGGACGAATTGGGGCGCGACATCTTCAGCCGGCTGGTCTGGGGGTCGCGGATCTCGCTGACGATCATCTTCCTCGTCTCGATCATCGTCGGCCCGCTCGGCATGATCGTCGGCACCACGGCCGGTTATATGGGAGGGCGGCTCGACACGGTGATGATGCGGGTCACCGACATTTTCCTCTCCTTCCCGTCGCTGATTCTGTCGCTGGCCTTCGTCGCGGCGTTGGGGCCGAGCCTCAATAACGCGATCATCGCCATTGCCCTGACCGCCTGGCCACCGATCGCACGTCTTGCCAGGGCCGAGACCATGACGCTTCGCCAGGCCGATTATATCGCGGCGGCCCGGCTTCAGGGCGCCTCCAGCCTGCGCATCATCGTGAAGTCGATCGCGCCGATGTGCCTGCCTTCGGTACTGATCCGCCTGACGCTGAACATGGCAACGGTGATCCTGACCGCCGCCGGCCTGGGTTTCCTCGGCCTTGGCGCGCAGCCTCCGCTGCCCGAATGGGGCGCGATGATCGCGACCGGGCGGCGTTACATGATCGACAGCTGGTGGCTGGTGACGTTCCCGGGCCTCGCGATCCTGACGGTCAGCCTTGCCTTCAACCTTCTGGGTGACGGCCTGCGCGACGCGCTGGATCCCAAGCAGATGAACCGGAGGTGACGCATGGAAAACCCCGTTCTTGAAGTCCAGAACCTGGCGATCCGCTATGGCGGCGCCCCGCGCGAGGCCGTTCGCGGCGTCTCCTTCACGCTCGGCCGCGAAAGGCTCGGGATCGTGGGGGAAAGCGGATCGGGCAAGTCCACCGTGGGTAGGGCCATCCTGAAGCTGCTGCCCTCGGCCAAGATCACCGCGGACCGGATGCGGTTCGAGGATGTGGACCTCCTCAAGACGACCGAGCGCGAGATGCTGAAGATCCGCGGCCGGCGCATGTCGATGATCCTGCAGGATCCCAAATTCTCGCTGAACCCGATCCAGCGGGTCGGACGTCAGGTCGCCGAGACCTATATGCGCCACTTTCCCGCCAACCGGGCAGAGGCGCGGGAAAAGACCCTCGCCATGCTGGCAGCCGTCCAGATCCGCGACCCCGAGCGGGTGCATGACCTTTACCCGCACGAGATCTCGGGCGGGATGGGCCAGCGCATCATGATCGCCATGATGCTGCTTGCCGAGCCGGACCTCGTGATCGCGGACGAGCCGACCTCGGCCCTCGACGTCAGTGTCCGGTTGCAGGTGTTGGGCGTGCTGAACGGTTTGGTGCGCGACCGGGGCATCGGGCTGATCATGATCAGCCACGACCTGAACCTCGTGCGGAACTTCTGCGACAGGGTGCTGATCATGTTCGATGGCCGGGTGGTCGAGACGCTTGCCGCCAAGGACATGGACAAGGCGCAGCATCCCTATACCCGCGGCCTTCTGGCCGCACAGCCGCGCATCGGCGACCGGCGCCACATGCTGTCCGTGCTGGACCGGCGCCCGGAATGGAGCGAGGAGCTTCAAGGATGACCAGCCCCGTCGAAATCAACGACCTTTCCATCTCGTTCGGAGAAGGCCCAGCAGCGGTCAAGGTGCTGCCTTCGGTCAGTTTCTCGGTCGATGCGGGCGAATGCTTCGGCCTCGTGGGGGAAAGCGGATCGGGCAAGTCCACGGTGCTCAGATGCATCGCGATGCTGACCGATTTCTGGCAGGGCAAGATCCTGATCGGCGGGCGCGACGTGCGCAAGCTGCCAAGGCTGGAGCGCTGCCGGCTGCTGCAGATGGTCTTTCAGGATCCCTATGGCAGCCTGCATCCGCGCCAGTCCGTCCGCACCGCGCTGGCCGAGCCGCTGCGCATTCACGGGCTGGACGACCATGAGGGACGGATGCGTCGCGCCATTCGCGATGTGGGTCTGTCGGCGGATTTTCTGGACCGCTTCCCGCATCAGATGTCAGGCGGACAGCGCCAGCGCGTCGCCATTGCAAGGGCGCTGATCCTCGAACCCGCGCTGCTGCTGCTGGATGAGCCGACCTCGGCCCTCGACGTGTCGGTGCAGGCCGAGATCCTGAACCTGCTGGTTCGCCTGCGGGACGAGCGCGGCCTGACCTATATCATGGTCACGCATGACCTCGCGGTCGTCGATCACATGTGCGATCGCTTTGCCGTCATGCTGCATGGCGAAGTGACCGAGGTGCTGCCCCGCTCGGCCATCCTTGGCAACGGGGCAACCCATCCCTATGCGCGGAACCTGATCCAGACTTCGCTGGAATATGAAGGCGCGCTCGAAGCGGGATGAACGGACTTCCGCTGGCCGGCTCTTCCTCCCCTGGCCGGCCGGCGGAAGTCCGCGAGGGGCGGGTCACGCCTCGAGGATCACCTTCATGGCCTTTTCGCGGGCCGCATTCGAGAACACCTCATAGGCTTGCATGATCTCGCCCAGCTTGAAGCGGTGCGAGATCAGCTTGCCCGGATCGACCTTGCCGGATTGCAGCGTCTTGATCAGCATGGGCGTCGTATTGGTGCAGACCAGTCCCATCGCGATATTGATGTTCTTGATCCACAATTCCTCGATATGCAGCTCGACCGGCTTGCCGTGAACGCCGACATTCGCGATGTTGCCGCCCGCCGAGACGATCTTCTGGCAGATGTCGAAGGTTGCCGGAATCCCGACCGCCTCGACCGCGACATCGACGCCCTCGCCATTGGTCATTGCCATCACCCTCGCCACGGCATCCTCGGTCCCGACCACGATCGTGTCGGTCGCGCCGAATTGCCGCGCCAGCTCCAGCCGCGCCGGGTCGGTGTCGAGCATGATGATCCGGCCGGGCGAATAGAATTGCGCGGTCAGCAGCACCGACATGCCGACCGGACCGGCCCCGATGATCGCGATGGTGTCGCCCGGCTTCACCCGGCCC
>Ga0182745_1002108_pt1 | contig 18336 bp, 19 predicted proteins | sample eDN3rd30CKraftBY_FD_128523 | JGI IMG/M metagenome (GOLD analysis project Ga0182745, IMG submission 128523) | Enriched backyard soil microbial communities from Emeryville, California, USA - eDNA 3rd pass 30_C Kraft BY (version 2) (version 2) | ecosystem: Environmental > Terrestrial > Soil >...
AGCGGATCGATATTGTCCTGGATGTAGAGGAACATGCGGACCGGCAGCGTCTCCGTGCCCGGTGCCGCGATGAACACCGTCATCGTCACCTCGTCGAACGAATTGATGAAAGCCAGCGCCCAGCCGCTGACCAGCCCCGGCAGGACCAGCGGCAGGGTGATGCGCCGCAGCACCACGCTCTCGCTGGCGCCCAACGACACCGCGGCGTGCTCGATCGAGCGGTCGAGCCCGACCGCCGAGGCGAGCGTGAGGCGCAGCGCGAAGGGCAGCACGACCACGATGTGCGAGAGCACGAGTCCGGCGAAGGTGCCGCCCAGCCCGATCTGGGTGAAGAAGCGCAGGAAGGCGATGCCGAGCACGAGATGCGGGATCATCAGCGGCGACATGAACAGCGCCGTCATCGCCTCCCGGCCACGGAAGCGATAGCGCGCGATGGCCAGCGCTGCGGGCACGGAAATCCCCACCGCGATCGCCGAGGAGATCGCGCCCAGCCACAGGCTGCGCCAGAAGGCCGAGATGAACTCCGGGTACTGCGCGATGGCGTAGAACCAGCGCAGCGACCAGCGGTCGGTGGGAAACGACAGATAGCCTTCGGGCGTGAAGGCCACGAAACAGACGACCAGGATGGGCGCCAGCATGAAGGCCACGAACAGCGTGTGATAGGCGAGCGCCAGTGGGCCATTGCGGCTCATGCGAAGACCTGCGCGTAGCGGCGCTCGACCAGCCGATTGGCGCCCCACACGATGGCGACCAGCGCAAGCAGCAGCAGCACCGCCACGGCGGCGCCCAGCGGCCAGTTGAGCGTATTCAGGAACTCGTCATAGGCAAGCGTCGAGGCGACCTTGAGCCGCCTCCCGCCGATGATCGCCGGGGTGGCGAAGGCGCTGGCGGCCAGCGCGAACACGATCACCGCGCCCGACAGGATGCCCGGCATCACCTGCGGCAGCACGATGCGGCGCAGCACGGTGAAGGGCCCCGCCCCCAGCGCCACCGCCGCGTTCTCGATCTGCGGGTCGAGCCGCTGCAGCGAGGCCCAGACAGCCAGCACCATGTAGGGCATCAGCACGTGTGCCAGCGCGACCACGATTCCGGTCTCGGTGAACATGAAGGGCAGCGGCGCCGAAATCAGGCCCATGCCCATCAGCGCCTTGTTCACCAGACCGGAATTGCCGCCGAACAGCAGTGCCCAACCGAGTGTGCGCGCCACGACGGAGATGAGGAGCGGGCCCAGGATCACCAGCAGGAAAATCCCGCGCCATGGGCTGCGCATGCGGTTCAGGATGTAGGCTTCGGGCGCGCCGAACATCGCGGCCAGCAAGGTCACGAAGAAGGCGATGCGGAAGGTGCGCGCGAACATCTCGTGGAAGTAGGAATCGCCCAGCACTTCCTGCCAGTTCTTCAGGATGAAGACGGGCTCGATGCCCTTGTACTGGCCCCAGTCGTGGAAGGAGAGCAGCACCGTCATGGCGAGCGGCACGATCACCACGCCGGCGAACAGGACCAGCGCCGGCACGCAGAGGAGATAGGGCGCCGCCTTCACGCGCGCCCTTCCCAGGCGAGATGCACGGCATCACCCTCACCCGGCATCGCCTCGCCGCTGTTCTGGCGGATCACCGTCACGAGGCCGGATGCGGTGTCGACCTGGTAGAGCCAGTGATTGCCCTGGAAGATGCGCGTCCTCACCGTGCCGGCAAGGCCTGAGACGGCGAAGGAGATTCGTTCGGGCCGCACGCTGGCGCCGTCCACCAGATTGGTCTTGCCGAGGAAGTTGGCGACGAAGGGCGTAGCCGGCCGCTCATAGGCCTCGTGAGGCGGGCCGATCTGCTCGGCCCTGCCCTGGTTCATCACCACGATGCGGTCCGACAGCGCCATCGCCTCGGCCTGGTCGTGCGTCACCAGGATCGTCGTCGTGCCGACCGTGCGCTGGATCTGGCGCAGCTCGATCTGCATGCCCTCGCGCAGCTTGGCGTCGAGGTTGGACAGCGGCTCGTCGAGCAGCAGGACCTGCGGGCGGATCACCAGCGCCCGCGCCAAGGCCACCCTCTGCTGCTGGCCGCCCGACATCTGGCGCGGAAAGCGCGACGCGAAGGCGCCGAGCCCCACCAGTTCCAGCGTCTCAGCCACCCGCGTCTTGCGCTCGGCCGCGGCGACGCCCTGCATTTCGAGGCCGAAGCCCACGTTCTCCGCCACGGTCATGTGGGGGAACAGCGCATAGCTCTGGAAGACGATGCCGAGACCGCGCTTCGCCGGCTTGATCGCCAGCAGGTCCTTGCCGGCCAGCCGGATCGCCCCGGAGGTCGGTTCGACGAAACCGGCGATCATCTGCAACGTCGTGGTCTTGCCGCAGCCCGAGGGCCCGAGCAACGCCACGAACTCGCCCTTCTCGACGCTGAGCGTCAGCCCGTCGACGGCGTTGTGCGTGCCGAACGACTTGGTGAGATTGTCGAGTTCGAGGAACGCCATCTAGTCCGCACCGTGCGAGACGATGCGCGCCGCCGTGTCGCGATGCAGCCGATAGAAGGCGTCCTGCGGCTGGTCCATGTCGAGGATCTCGGCCTCCGGTACGCGCAGGAAGAGGCCGCGCAGGACGCGCCCGATGCCGCCGTGGGCGAACACGGCAACCGGACGCTCCATCGCCAGCACGGCGATATCGTCGAGCGCTGCCCGGGCGCGCGCGGCGGCCACGATGTAATTCTCGCCGCCCGGTGGCTCGTACCGCCAACGATCGAGCCGCCGCGCCGCCATCGCACCGGGCCAGCGCGCCTCGATCTCCGGTCCGGTCAGCCCGTCCCATTCGCCCCAGCTCATCTCCCGCAGGCGATCGTCGAACGACCCGTCGTGATGCGTCAGGCCAGCCTCTTCTGCGGCGAGAGCCAGCGTCTCGCGAACGCGGCCGAGCGGGCTCGCCCGAACCACGACGTCCGCAGGCGCGTGACCGGCCTGCCGCAGCTCATGCGCCAGCGCGCGCCCCATGGCGCGCGCCTGCGCCCGTCCCGTCTCGGTCAGCGGCGAGTCGAGAAAGCCCTGGGCCCGCTTCTCGGCATTCCAGACGGTCTCGCCATGGCGAAACACATAGACGGGATGATGCACGACCGGTCTTTCAGGCGATCAGCGTTCGACCTCGCGGTTCCAGCGCTTGGTCCAGTCGTCGCGCGAGGCGTTGATGGCGTCCCAGTCCGGCGCGATGATCAGCTTCGCGCGCTCGCCGACCGGCGCCATCTTGAGTTCCGGCATATTGACGTCGACCTTGGTGTTGACCGGCCCGTTGCCCATCTGCTTGGCCATGCCGGTCTGCACCGGAGCCGATACCAGCAGCTTGATCATCTCGTGAGCCAGCGGATTGACCGAAGCCTTGGCGACCGGGCAGGCCGAGGCGAGCAGGATGGGCGCGCCCTCCTTGGGGTAGATGAAGTCGACGGGGAAGCCGGTGTTGGCGAAGGCCTGCACGCGGCCGGTGCCCCACACGGCAATGTTGGCCTGACCCGACTGGAAGAGTTCGGTCATCTTGCCCGGCGAGGGCTCGTACACCAAAACGTTGGGATTGATGTCGGCCTTCATCACCTTGAAGCCCGGCTCGATGTTCTTCTCGCCGCCGCCGTTCATGCGGGCGAACATCATGAGCGTGTAGAGGCCGTAGGTGTTGTTGATCGGCGGGATCACCAGCTGCTTCTTGAACTTCGGGTCCTTGAGGTCGTTCCACGAGGTCGGGATCGGCCAGCCCTTTTCCTTGAAGACCTTGGTGTTGATCATGAAGCCGGTGCCGGTCTGGCCGACCGCGACGGCCTTGTCGTCCTTGAACAGGGCGGCCGGATAGAGCTCGCTCTTGTCGAGGCCCTGGATCGGCGCGCAGAAGCCGAGCTGGATCGCCTGGTACATCACGCCATCGTCCATGATGGCGACGTCGATCACCTGGTTGCCCTTCTGGGCCTGCAGCTTGGCCAGCGTGTCGGTGGAGTTGCCGGCGACGTATTCGACCTTCACACCGTGCTTCTTCTCGAACTCGGGGAAGACCTCCTTGCGCAGGTGGCTGTCCCAGACGCCGCCATAGGCCGCGACGGTGAGCGTCTTCTGTTGCGCTTCCGCGGGCAGCGCGCCCGCCAGTAGAGCCAGAGCGGCGATTGCGCCGAAGCCTGCCAAACGGGCCATTGCCCCCTCCGTTCGTGAGTTCCCCGGCATCAGTGTTTGATATCGAGCCGCGCGGCGTCAAATCCATTTTGTCGTCAAGGTCTATGCCGGAATGTTATGAACGGCCATGCGCAGCCTGAATCCGCGCCAGATCGAGGCCTTCCGCGCCGTGGTACTGACCGGCGGCGTCAGCATGGCCGCGAACCTGATCAACGTCACCCAACCCGCCGTCAGCCGCATGATCCGCGATCTCCAGCAGCAGCTCGGCCTCACCCTCTTCGAACGCCGCGGCACGGGGCTGGTCCCCACCAGCGAGGCGCTGTCCCTTTATGCCGAGGTCGAGCGCGCTTTCGTCGGACTGGAACGCATCGCCCAGATGGCCACCGAGCTGCGCACGCGGCGGGCCGGCTTCCTGCGCATCGCCGCCCTCCCCGCGCTGGCCAACGGCTTCCTGCCGCGTTTCGCGGGAAGCTATCTGGCCGAGCGTCCCAAACTCGATCTCGTCCTTTCGGGTCTGGTCTCGCACGCCGTCGTCACGTCCGTTGCCCAGGGCCAGAGCGATCTCGGCTTTGCCGAAGGCTCGATCGAGCACGCGGCGGTGCGGCTCGAACGCATGCCGCCGGCCCCCTACATGGCGGTGCTGCCGCAGGGCCATCCGCTCGCCCGCAAGAAACGGCTCCGGCCGGCCGACTTCGAGGGCGAGAGCTTCATTTCGCTGGGGCACTCCTCTCTGTCGCGTTTCCGCATCGACCGAGTTTTCGCCGATCACGGCGTGAGGCGCGTCATGCGCATCGAGACGCCACTGTCGGAAATCGCCTGCTCGCTCGCCGGCTCCGGCGCCGGTGTGACGCTGTGCGATCCCTTCACCGCGACCGAGTACGCGACCCGCGGCGTCGTCGTGCGGCCCTTCGAGCCGCGTATCCATTTCGAATTCGCCGCCCTTCACGCCGCGCAAAGCACGCTGCCTCCGGTGGCGCGCGACTTCATCGACAGCTTCCGTGCCCACATCACCGCCTTCCTGCGCACCCTGCCCCGGCGCTGACTATCCCGTCGCGGCGTCTGCCGGCCGAAGAGGCAGGAGGAAGGTGAGTTCGTGCTTGTTCTGGTGAAGGTGCAGGACGCTTGCCCCGGGGATCGCGGCGAAAGCCTCGGCCGTCTCGTGATCGGTCTCGCCCTGGAACTTGATGGTGCAGACGAAGTTCCGCACCAGGCCGGTCGCCCGCCAGCGCTCCACCAGACGCAACAGGCGCGCCGGATAGCAGATGACGTCGGAGAACAGCCAGTCGACCGGGCCGACGTTGGCCGGATCGAGTCCGAACGCGCTTTCGCCGCGCCATTCGACGCCCGGCATCGCCGCGACTTTGGGATCGAGCGGCGCCTTGTCGACCGCGACGACGTTGGCCCCGAGGCGCGCCAGCACCCAGGTCCAGCCGCCCGGGCAGGCCCCGAGATCGAGGCAGCGTTCGCCCGGCTGCGGCCAGCGACGCAGCCGCACCAGCGCCTCCCAGAGCTTCAGATAGGCGCGGCTCGGCGGCCCGACCTTGTCCTCGACGAGTTCGACGGCACCGTTGGGAAACGGCGAACTGCACGAGGCGGCCGCCAGCATCCGGTCCGGCGCGAGCAAGGTCCACGATCCCAGCGGCGCGGTCGGTGCAGCGGCGGGAAAGACCACGGGCTTGGCCGAGACATGCGGCAGCCGCTCCTGAATGAGAGCGGCACGACGATGATGGACCGGCGCGTACATCGCCCAGTTGCGCTGGATGTCGCGCAGGGCTTTTGCCGCCGTGCCGATCGAGCTGACCGGCAGCTCGACGCACTCTCGCCAGACGTTGGCGGCCCACGCGGCCGGATGCGCCGGCGCATCGGACAGGAGCAGGAGGCCATGGTCGGCCCGCACCGCGACGCCGGCCCGTCCGAGTTCCTCGCGCAGCTGGCTCTCGAATCCGTCGGCTGCAAGATAGGCCGTGGTCACGCGATCGTTCGGCATTGGAGATTGAACATAATCAATCTCACTGTAACAGGCCGGCCATGGAAAATCCGGCAAACTTCATGCTAGCGTTACGCAATAACGAGGGAGATAGTCTCATGTTCACCAAACGCTTCCTGATCGCCGCGATGCTCGCCGGATCGATCGCCGCCACCGGCGTGACCACCGGCGCCGCTTATGCGCAGGGACAGCCGATCGTCGGCATCTCGACAGTGGTCACCTATTCGATCGACGCGACCATCAGCGCCATCGATCCGGCCAAGCGCAGCGTGACCTTGACCGGTCCGGCCGGCCGCTCCGTGACCTCGAACGTCGGCCCCGGCGTCAAGATGGACACCAGCAAGGTCGGTGATCGCGTTTCGGTGGCGTTCGAGGAAAAGCTGAGCTTCGTGCTGTCCGGCCCGAATACGGCGACTCCGGGCGGCCGCGACGTCAACGTCACCGCCGCCGCCACGACCGGTACTCGCGCCGCCGGCGTCATGGCCGACCAGACCGTCGCCAACTGGTGGGTCACAGGCGTCAACACCACGGCCAACACCATCTCGCTCGTGAATCCCAATGGCGGTGAGGTCAAGACCTACAGCGTCGTCGCCCCCGAAGGCCGCGCCCAGCTGCCGCGGGTCAAGACCGGCGACAAGCTGACCGCCGTCGACACGCAGGTGCTGGTCGTCTCGATCACGCCGAAGAAGTAGCAACCCGACGGCGCGGCGGTGCTGGCACGGTCGGCCAGCACCGCTCGCCTCACCAGACTCAACCGCCGCGGCGGCCGAGATTTCCCCGCATCGAGCCAGCGGTGGCGCGCAGCTCGAGCGTGACGGCGCCGGCAGCTGCCTTGCCGGTCGCGGTGAAGCCGCCCACCGAACAGTCCTGACCTTCGTACAGGCGCCCGCCGCCGGAGATGTCACCGTTCGGCGACACCGTGAGCGAGAGCGAGGAAGTGCCACAGCCCGGCTGCGTCAGCCGTCCGATCAGCAGGCTGCCGGCGATGCTGACCTCGGCCGTCACGACGCCGGATGCCTGGCCGAAGCCGCTGCTGGTCATGCCTCCGCCATACACGCCGTCATAGGCGCCCGCCTGCCTTGCAGGCGGTGACGAAGACCCCGACGGCGTCGACGGACGCGCGGCCGGCGAGGCCGGCGCCTCACGCAACAGTGCCGGAACCTGCGCTGCCGTCAGATAGCCGGTCGCCGCATGGCCCTTGGCCTTCTGCCATGCCGCGATCATCTCGCGCGAGCGCTGACCGAATGTGCCGTCTGAGCCGCGCGTGTCATACCCGAGCGCGGTGAGGATCACCTGGATACGCTGGCGATCGGCGGCGATGAGTTTGAGCGCCTCCTCCCCTTCGCGCGCGGCCTCGACGGGATCGGCCTGGCTCTCGGGAACGCCAGCGGCCGCGACCGGCGCGCTTTCGCTCGCCTGCGGCGCCTGCCGGGGTGGCTGCGTCAGGAAATAGGCCCCGCCCGCCAGCGCCAGCAGCATGGCGACGGCGCCCATCAACAAAGGCTTTGTGCGGGATCGCGCCTTGGGCCCGACGGCAAGCACCGACGGTTCGCTCGGCGGCGTCGGGGGTGTCGGCGGGGTTGGTGGTGTCGGTGGCGTGGGCGGCACCACCGGCTGAGGCATGATCAGCGTCGCATTTGCGTCGGCCATCGAGCCGCCCAGCATCGCACGCCAGGTGGCGATCGAGTGCGGTCGCTCTTCGAAACGTACGGCGAGGCCCGCATCGATGCCGGCGAGCAGCGCCGGCGGATAACCTACGAGTTGCTGTGCCGCCAGAGGCTGATAGGTGTCGTCGAGGAGGCGGTCGAAGGCGCTGGGCGGGGGCTTGCCGGTGATGGCGTGATGCAGCGTGGCCGCCAGCCCGTAGATGTCGGTCCATGGTCCCTGCTTGCCGGTCGCAAACTGTTCGGGAGCGGCATAGCCCGGCGTGAAGATCGCGGTCATGGTCGAGGACCGCCCGGCGATGGCCAGTCGCGCCGCACCGAAATCGATCAGGGTCGGGAGCCCCGCTTCGCTGAGCAGGATATTGCCGGGCTTGATGTCGCGATGCAGGAAGCCGGTTTCGTGAACCTTCTGCAGCCCCTCGAGCAGCGGCGGCAGGAACGTGTCGACGGCCTGCGGCGACAGCGGCCCCGACGCCTTGACCCGCTCTTCGAGAGTGCCGCCGCGCACCAGTTCCATCACCATATAGGAGGTGCCGTTGGTCTCGACGAAGTCGAAGACCTTCACGATGGCCGGGGCGTCATGCAGGCTGGCGACGGTGCGGCCTTCGGCGACGAAGCGCTCGCGTCCCCATGAAAAGTCTTCCGCCACTTCGGTGGAGCGAGGCAGGACCGACGCACCATCCTGGCGGATGGCAAGGGCGGGGGGCAGATACTCTTTGAGAGCGACCTCGCGATCGAGCTGGGTGTCACGTACACGATAGGTGATCCCGAAGCCGCCCTGGCCCAACACTTCAAGAACCTCGTAGCGGCCGACGATGCGCCCTGGCGCCAGCGCGACATAGTCGACGACGGCGTCCGCTGCCGCCGCCCCCATGGGTTCGGCAGGCTTCTCGCCCGTATCATCCTTGGTCTGCATGTTACTCCTGCCCCGCATTGCAACGTCTGGGGAACACCGGCGTTCCTCGGGACGCGCCGATGATCTGCGGCGCAAGCGAGGTTCTTCGATGGCATCGGCATTCAAGGCTTCAGACGAGGGCTCGCGCCCTCTTGCCGATGAAGCGGAAATACGCGTGGCCACGGCGGGAACCTGGGTGGGACTTGCTGCCGGCATTCTCGTCGTCGCCGCCGGCTTCGTGTGGACGATCCTGTAGCGAGACCCCCTCCCGGCGGGCTAACCTCCGGACAACACGGAGGAAATTCATGGCGAAGTTCGGCATTGGTCAGTCGGTCCGCCGCGTCGAGGATCCGCGTCTCCTCACCGGCGGTGGTCGCTACACGGACGACACCAAACTCTCCGCACCAGCTGCGCGGGCGTATGTGCTGCGTTCGCCGCACGCGCACGCCGACATCAAGGGGATCGACACCACGGCGGCGAAGAAGGCGCCCGGCGTCCTCCTTGTGCTCACTGGCGCGGACGTGAAGGCTGCGGGCTACGGCGATCTGCCTTGTCTCGTGCCCGTGACCAACCGGGACGGTACCCCTCGCGGCGAGACGCCCCGTCCCATGCTGGCGCAGGATCGAGTCCGCCATGTCGGCGATCCGGTGGCGCTGGTCGTCGCCGAGACGCTCGAGCAGGCGAAGGACGCCGCCGAGCTGATCGAGATCGACTACGAGGCCCGCCCCCATACCGTCGGCACGCTGGACTCGGCCAAGCCCGGTGCGCCCCTGGTCCACGATCACATTGCCGGCAACATCGTCTTCGACTGGGAGATGGGCGACCGCGCGCGCACCGAAGCGGCCTTCGCCAAGGCCGACCGGGTCGTGAAGCTGGAGATCGTGAACAATCGCCTGGTCGTGAACTCGATGGAGCCGCGGGGCGCGATCTGCGAATACGATCCCACCGACGACCGCTCGACCCTGTGGGTCTCCTCGCAGGGCGTCAGCGTCATCCGCCCGGTGGTCGCCGACATGATCCTGAAGATCGGCCAGCCCAAGCTGCGCGTGCGCACCGGCGACGTCGGCGGCGGCTTCGGCATGAAGATCTTCGTGCACCCGGAATATCCGCTGGTCGTATGGGCCAGCCGCGAGTTGAAGCGCACGGTGAAGTGGATTCCCGACCGCCAGGAAGCTTTCCTGTCAGACGTGCAGGGCCGCGACCATGTCTCGCTGGCCGAGATGGCGCTCGACAAGGATTGCAAGTTCCTCGGCCTGCGGGTCACGACCCATGCGGCACTCGGCGCCTATCTCAGCCATTTCGGCGCCTTCATCCCGACCATGGCCGGCAGTGGCATGCTGGCCGGCCTCTACCAGACGCCCGCGATCTACGTGAACGTGAAGGGCGTGATGACCAACACCGTGCCGACCGATGCCTATCGCGGCGCCGGCCGGCCCGAGGCGGCCTATCTGCTTGAGCGCTTCGTCGACCATATCGGTCGCGAGACCGGGCTGGGCCCTGCCGAGATTCGCAAGCGCAACCTCGTGAAGCCCAACCAGATCCCGTGGAATACGGCGCTCGGCGACACGTTCGATTCCGGCGACTTCGACACGGTCATGCTGAAGGGCATGGAGAAGGCCGACTGGAAGGGCTTCCCGGCCCGTCGCGCGGCCTCGCTGGCCAAGGGCAAGTGGCGCGGCATCGGCATGGCCACCTATGTCGAGAAGTGCTCGGGCGGGGCGCCGGAGAGCGCCATCGCCAAGTTCAACGACGACGACACGATCACCGTTTTCGTCGGCGTGCAGACCAACGGTCAGGGCCACGAGACCGCTTTCACGCAGATCATGTCGGCGCGCCTCGGTGTCGATGCCGATCGTATCCGCATCGTGCAGGGCGATTCGGATTTCACGCCCGAAGGCATGACCGGCGGCAGCCGCTCGATCCCGGTGGCGGGCGCCGCCGTTCTCGGCGTCAGCGACAACATCATCGAGAAGGGCAAGCTGGTCGCCGCCTCGGCGATGGAAGCGGCGGTGGGCGACATCGAATATGCCGACGCCACCTTCCGCATCGTCGGTACCGACCGGACGATGAGCCTGTTCGACGTGGCCCGCGCCGCGCGCGATCCCAGGCACGTACCGGAAGGCGGCAAGCCGGGCCTCGACGACGCCTTCACACGCACGCCGCAGGCCGCGACCTTCCCCAACGGGTGCCATATCTGCGAACTCGAGGTGGATCCCGACACCGGCACGCTGGAGATCCTGAACTATTCGATCATGGACGACTTCGGCACAGCGCTGAACCCGCTGCTGCTGCAGGGGCAGGTCCATGGCGGCGTCGGCCAGGGCGTCGGCCAGGCGCTGACCGAGAAGACGATCTACGACCCCGACTCGGGCCAGCTCATGAGCGGTTCGTTCATGGACTATGCCCTGCCGCGCGCCGACGTCGTGCCGCACGTGAACTTCGACATGCACAACAGCCTGTGCACGACCAACCCTCTGGGCGTGAAGGGCGCGGGCGAGGCCGGCGCCATCGGTGCGCCGCCCTCCGTCATCAACGCGATCGTCGATGCGATCCATCCGCACACCGGCCTGAATCACATCGACATGCCGGTCACGGCATCGTCCTTGTGGGCAGCCATCGACGGCCACAAAACCAGCAAAGCAGCGTAGTGAGCATGACCGAGAGCAAGAACGACCCCACCCTCGCCACCGCCCTCGCCGATTCGGTGAAGGCGATCGACGCCGATTACAGCGAAGAGATGCGCGAACTGCGCGCTCTCTTCGAAGAGGCGCGTCTCGAGGCGGAGAAAGACGAGCCGAGCGACGTGAAGCTCAAGGCTCTGCTCAACGATGCCAACGAGATGGCCCGCACCTTTGCAACGCTCGACCCCGCCTGGGGAGCGGTGCAGCGCGTGGCACGGATGTTCGGGATACTCTGAGTAGCGTCAGTTCGAAGCGTTGCGGCGGCGTTCGAGCGCGCGCCGGATGGTCCGCGTAACCTTCTCGTCGAGATAGAAAGCGCGCTCGCTTCGATAGCTTTCGTAGCGGGCGATTTCGATCGCACCCACGGCGGCGGCCAGACGGTCGGCGTCGATCTTGCGCTCGAAGGCGCAGTGAATCGCCGGACCACATTCATCTTCCACCGTGCGGACGGAATAGTGTCCGTGCGGCGGAAAGGTAACGATGAAATCGTGCAGGGCCCGCGCGGTTTCGACGATCGGCTGACCGCCATCATCCGCCTGGCCCAAGACAAGATAGGGACTTATGTCCTCCAAGGTCGTGCTGTCGCTCATGCCGGCTCAACGATAGGTGCAGTGCAATAGTTGCATCCGCCTCGGAGTCGCCTGGCAAAGGCAACCTTTCCAGCCGAACGGCGTTTGAACTTTCAGCACGGACTGAGCCGCGGATGTACCGGTGAGTTCGTAAGGCCCGCCCGACACCGTCGGAGCGGGTCTTTTGCAGTGCTCCGGCGACAATCCGCACGACATCCTTTATGTGGTGGCACTGCTTCAGCGCGGAGTCTTGCTTGTCGCCTTTGCTCTTCCGGTCAAATCTCGCGGGGTTGCTCCTCCTTCTGGCGGCCTTCCCCGCCGCCGCCCAGGAGACCGTCACGGTCAGTGGCGAGAAGAAGCGGGGGTTCGGAACGCCGACAGCCTTCCGGAATGGCGATACGGCTTGCTATGTCACTCTGAAGGACGACCGCGGTGCCACCTTTGACGAGCTTGCGGATTTCGATCTCTGCGCCAGGGAGAAATCGCTCAAGGGCAAGCGCCTGGCGCTGACCTACAAGACCGCGCGCGTCATGGCGGCTTCGTGCCAAGGCAATCCCGACTGCAAGAAGAGCGAGACCGTCGTTCTGATCGCGTCCGCTAAGCCTGCGCCGCTCAACGGGCCGGCACTTGCTGCTCCGACGCCAGCCCGGACCGCACAGGCCTCCTTCTGTACGCCGACCGAGGTGATCGTGTTTTCGTGCCGCACCAGCCCGATCAAGCTCGTGTCGGTCTGCGCCTCAAAGGACGCATCTGCCAGCAAGGGTTACCTGCAATACCGGACCGGCAAGCCCGATTCGGGCGAGCCGCTGGACCTCACACTCCCGGCAGCCCAGTTGCCACCACCGCAGGCGGCGAGCGGCGAATCGGTTCCTTTTTCCGGCGGCGGGGCCGCATGGCTGCGCGTCGCGGCAAAGAACAACGTCGCCTTCGTCGTCTATACCGGCATCGGGAAGTGGGGACCGCGAGGCGAGATCCAGGAGAAGGCCGGCGTCGCCGTCGAGCGCGATGGCAAGTCGGTCGCCAACCTCAACTGCACCGGCAAGCCGATCAGCCTGCTCGGTCCGGACTGGTTCGACAAGGCCGGCATCACGGCCAAGGGCCAGGATTTCGACCTTCCCGACTGAAGAGAGTTGTAATGTCGCGCCCATTCGAGATTTTCGCTGCCGCCCTCGCGCTCTTACTGTCCTCGGTGGCTGGCGCCCGGGCGCAGGAACCGTGGCGCGCCTACGAGGGGCACGATTCCATCGAGATCCCGTTCGCGAACGGCCCGATCTCGCTGCATCACGTCCCGACGATCTGGCTCGGGCTGAACGGCGCCCGGCCGCGCTGGTTCGGCATGGACACCGGCTCGACCGGCATCGTGGTCTCCGCTGAGCATTTCATTCCCGGCCCCGGCGATGTGGCGCAGGGACCCGGCCGGCTCGTCTACAACAGCAGCGGTCGCGTGCTGAGCGGCGAGCACTGGATGACGGACGTCGTCATCCGCCGCGACGAGCACACGCCGGTCGCCACGGCGCGCGTGCAGGTGCTGCGCGTCGACCGGATCACCTGCCTGGAGCATGCGCGGGACTGCCGACCCGAATCCGAACCGCGCAACGTTTCGTTCATGGGCATTGGCTTCGATCGCGGTTCGGCGCAGGCCACCGCCGACCACAACTCGCCGAAGAACCCGTTCGTGAGCCTCGTCTCGCTGGCCTCCGGGCGTCCCGTGAGTTCGGTGCGGGCGGGCTATGTGATTACGCGCACCGGCGTCCATCTCGGCATGACGCCCGCCCTCACCCACCATATGGCCTTCGTCAAGTTGACGCCCAAGGCGCATGCTGCAGGCGTTCCGGACTGGAACGGCGCGCCGATGACCGTGTCGGTCGATGGAGTCGCCGGCCGTGGCACGATGCTGATGGATACCGGTATCAACTACATGTTCCTCTCGCCGCCGGCTGGCACGCGCCTCGAACACGGGCGCCGCGCCCCCGAAGGCACGCGCATCGAGCTCTTCATGCCGGATCGCCAGCGCCCTCAGCCCGCGTTCTACGAATTCCGGGTCGGTCGGCGCGGCAACCCGCTCCATCCCGAACGGGTCGAAGTGGTGCGCGACGCCACGGTCTTCGTGAACACCGGGCGCATGTTCCTGGAGGGGTTCGACTATCTCTACGACGCCGCCGGTGGCTACGTGGGCTTCGGCTGGAACGGACGGGTCAGCCACGAATATGGCGGCGTGACTCCCGGGACTTTCAGCGCGCCTTAGCAGGCCGTCGAGAACGTCGAATTCGGGCGCATAAACGAAATAAACGTAATAAACGAAACAAACGAAGCGGGTGTCGCACCCTCTGGAATCCTGGGTGGTGGCGACCGGACGCATCAATGTTGCGCGCCAGTGGCCCGTCAGGAAATTTTGCGCCTATGTCGGGAGGGGACGGCCGGCTTCGTCCTTGGGACAGAACCACCTCTCGACAGGAGCCGAAAATGAAGACCGCCCCCGCCAACGACCGCGAGCTCGTCATCTCACGCCTGATCGACGCCCCGCGCGAAAAAGTCTATCGCTGCTGGACCGAATCGGCGTTGCTGAAGCAGTGGTTCGCGCCCAAGCCCTATGAGACTCCCATCGCGGAGCTCGACGTGCGGCCGGGCGGCTCCAGCCTGATCGTCATGGCCCGACGGTCAGGACATACCCAACCGCGGTGTCTACCTGGAAGTCGTGCCCAATGAGCGCCTGGTTGCGACCGATGCCTTCACCGAGGCCTGGCAGCCTTCGGCAAAGCCGTTCATGACAATCGTCCTCACGTTCGAAGAGCAGGAGAGCAGGACGCTTTATACCGCGCGCGTCCGCCACTGGACGGTCGAGGACCGCGACGCCCACGAGAAGATGGGCTTCCATGCCGGATGGGGCCTCTGCTCTGACCAGCTCGCGGCGCTGGCGGCAACCCTCTGACCGGCCCGCAACGCAAACGTCCTCCCGGGGTTGAGTCGCAAAGCCCCTGGAGGATCGCATGCTCAGGAACACCCTCATTGCCATTGCCGCCTGCAGCGTGATCGCCGGTACGGTTCACGCACAGACAAATGGTCCGGGATCGAGTGCTGGCGACTCGTCGACGTCACCGGCGCCGGCCGGGACCTCACCGACCGTGCCGCCACCGCCGACGTCACCCCCGCCGGCGGGCACCCGTACGCCCGTAACGCCGATGCCCACGATGCCTGGCGCACCGAGCGCCGGACAGCCCGGCGTCGGCTCGGATACCAGCCGCCAGGCCCCTCCCGCGGGGACCCGCTGACGGCCTACAGCACGCTCGCGAGCACCGCCTCGCGAAGGACGCGCAGGGATGGAACCCATTGGTCCGTCACGTCGTAGTTGCCTGCCGTCACCGCCACCACGAGGTCGATGCCGGGGAAGACCCAGAGGCGCTGGCCGCCATTGCCGTAAGCGCCCTGATAATGCTCCAGGCGATTGCGGTTCCAGCGCGGGCCGGAGGGCACGCTGAACGCCATATCTCCCATGTACCACTGGTAGCCATAGCGACGGACCTCGTCGCAGCTCACGTAGGGACGCGTGGCGGCCGCCATCCATTCCCCGGAGACGATCCGCCTTCCGCCGATCTCACCACCCCGTAGCACCAGCTCCCCGATCCTCAGGAGATCGCGCGGCCGCAGGCGAAGGCCGGATGCCGCAAACTCCTCACCTTGGGCGTCGGTGAGCCATTCGCTCGCGCCCACGCCCAACGGATCGAAGAGCGCCTCGCGCGCGAAAGCATGCAGGCTCCGCCCTGTTCCCAGCGCGATCATCCGGCCAAGGAGGGCCGTGGCACCACCGCTGTAAACCCAGCGCGTCCCGGGCTCGGAGACGACGGGGCGGCCGAGCACGTACCGATAGCGATCGGGCGCGCGATCCATCTCGATCTCGCTGTTGGTCGGGTCGGTGTAGGGAACGCCCAACTCGTCCCAGTCGGTGCCCATGGTCATGGTGAGGGCATGGTGGACCGTCCATCTGGCGCGGGTGGGGTCGGTTGCCAGGTCTCCATGGGCGGGGAATGCGTCGAGAAGCGGGGCGTCCGGCGGCGGTACCTTCCCCTGCTCCAAAGCGATGCCATAGAGCAGACCGACGATGCTCTTGGAGACGGAGCGCAGATCGTGCAGCGTGTCCGGACCGAAAGCGACGTGGCCGAGCGTCTGGCCGCGCTGCCAGTCGGTCCCCTCGAAGTAGCGCTCCAGGATCAGCTTTCCGCCCCGCGCGACCAGGACGCCGTGCACGTTCCAGGCGCGCTTGTCGGAGATCAGGGCGTCGAGCCTCGAGGACAGATCCGGCGCGAAGCCGGCCAACTCCGGGGACTGCCTCCCCCAGGCTGCGAACTGAGCGGACGAGTTCAACGGCGCCATGAGCATTGCTCCCAGCAAGGCAAAAAACGGGCGGCGATCGGGGCGACCGGCGTCACCGCGAAGGACGCTAACACACCTCGGCAGCTGGGCAGGCGCCCCGCAACCTGAAGGACCCGCCGCCCGGTCGGCAACCTTTTGCTCCCAATTCGTTGATTCGGAGCGACCAGGGAGAAAGTCGATGCGCTATCAAGTCCTGCCGGCCACGACCGCAGACGTGGCTTATGTGGCGACGCTCCTGGAGGATCAGCCCGGCGCCTCGGACTGGCCCGAAAAGGAGCCCGGCCGGCGGCTGGTGGAAACCGTGGCTTTCAGCGCCCAGATCTGGGCCGCGCGGCGCCTCAGCGATGGAGCAACGACGGCCCTCTGGGGCGTGACCCCTCGCTTGGACAATCCGGACGTCGGCTATCTGTGGATGATGTCCCTCGCCGCCTTCGATGGCGAGTCCAGGGAATTCTCGATGCTGTGCCGTCTCGTTTTCGGCGAGATGCTCGACCAGTTCCCGCGCCTTGAGCAGCATATCGATGCGCGTGAAGACCGGACGCTCGAACTTCTCCGCGGTCTTGGATTCAGGATCGAACCAGCCGAGCGCGAACTCGGTTCGGCGACGGCGTTCCATCATGTATGGCTGGAATCCGAATTGTTCGGCCGCCTGTCCAACGGCGCCGGTGCAACACCCGTGCTGGTCAACTAGCCATCGATTGAAAAAGAGAAAGCCCCGCCGCCATTTCAGGCGCGGGGCTAGCGTCCGCCGACCGGTCACCATTACATCCGTGGCTCACCCCGGCGGTGTTCGCGATCAATCTGACCGCTGGAACGAATTGCATATGGGGTGTGTTGGACGGACTTCAAGAGCGTTAACGCCAGGAACTTCCCGTAAGTCTCATTTTTGATTTGCGAACGGATTGCAGGTCCGACTAACGTCCGCTCAAGTGGTGGCTTGAGGGTCTCTGGTAATGGCGGGTGATCGAACGGCAGCGATGATGTCCGCCACACCAGAGATCGGGATGGTGGTCGTGCAGCCGACGGCCTTCTGCAATATCGCCTGCACCTACTGCTATCTTCCGGATCGTTCGAACAAGCACGTCATCGCGCAGTCCACGGTGAACCGGCTCTTCGAGCAGATTTTTGCGTCAGGCTGGGCCTGCGGCGAGATCACCGTGATCTGGCACGCGGGGGAGCCGTTGGTGGTGCCCGTCTCCTTCTACCGTGAGGCCTTCGCGACGATCGAACGGATGCGGCCCGCATCGGTGCAGGTGAAGCATTCGTTTCAGACCAACGGCACGCTGATAGACGAGCCCTGGTGCGACCTCTTCAAGGAGTGGCAGGTCGGCGTCGGCGTCAGTCTCGACGGCCCGCGCGAATTGCACGACCTCCATCGCAAGAGCCGCAGCGGCAAGGGAACATTCGACAAGACGGTCGCCGGCATCCGTTGCCTGCGTGACAACGCCGTGGACTTTCACGTGATCTCGGTGCTGTCGCACACCAGCCTCGACCAACCCGAAGAGCTGCTCGACTTCTACCTTTCCGAGGGCATCGACCAGATCTGCTTCAATGTCGAAGAGTCCGAAGGCGATCACGTTTCGAGCCTGTTTCACGGTCCCGAACTGCGCAAGCGCTATGCCGCGTTCCTGCGGCGCTTCTGGCACCTCGCCCGACAGAGCGGCCGCGTCCGCTTCGTGCGCGAGATCGATCTCGCCCTGCCGCGCATGTTCCGTCCCGAGGGCGTGCCGGCCCGCAACATCCAGGTCGAGCCGCTGGCGATGCTGAACGTCGACAGTCACGGCAACGTGTCGAGCTTCTCCCCCGAGCTGCTTGGTCTGAAGAATGCCGACTACGGCGACTATCTTCTGGGCAACATCAATTTCCAGACCCTCCCGGAGATCCGCGACACCTGCCTGGCCTCGCCGCTCTATCGCGACATCACCGCGGGCGTGCAGGCATGCCGCGGCTCCTGCGAATACTTCTCCGTGTGCGGCGGGGGCGCCCCGGTCAACAAGCTGTTCGAAAACGGCAGCTTCATGGGCACCGAGACCTCTTACTGCACACT